>Ga0207421_10003872_pt1 | contig 17572 bp, 14 predicted proteins | sample SodLakKL_010_SED_4_FD_187542 | JGI IMG/M metagenome (GOLD analysis project Ga0207421, IMG submission 187542) | Alkaline sediment microbial communities from Lake Tanatar, Kulunda Steppe, Russia - 8KL_010_SED (SPAdes) (version 2) | ecosystem: Environmental > Aquatic > Non-marine Saline and... | reverse complement strand
AGCGTAAAGCTGTGTCCTGATGGTCCTGCATCCCATGCGCCCTGTCCTTTACCTTCTGATCATTTTCATGACCTTAAGCGGGCTGTCGCAGGGCGATCTGCGCCCCGCGACCGAGCTTGCGCAGACCAAGACCCACAGCGCGCCGCTTGCCGTGCTGGGACCGGATCTCCCGACCCGCGACGCCGAACGCAGCAGGGCCGCGCCAGCCTTCGGGCCTGATGACGCGGCCTGCCTTTCTGCGGTCGGGGTCTGTCCACCGCACCACATGGCAGCACCGCGTTGCAGCAAGACATTCCAGCCGGGCCGCCGCACGGGCCATTGCGGCAGCAATCCGGCCCGCGCGCCCCCGCGCTTTGCATGACCAGAGCAGCCTGCCTGCTCAGAGATACGCTGTAATCCTTACATCCTGAAAAAGGAGTGCGCAGATGGATACGCTGCGTTTGTGGCTTGTGCTGGGGTTTTTCGTCGGAACGGCGGTCTATACCGTCACCTACATGATCCTGTACACGGCCTGATCAAAGGCCCACCGCAGGGCGCAGGCGACATGGCCTGCCCCTGCGGACTGTCACTGCGCGTCTGATACAAGTTCCCCGAAGACGGTTTCGAGCCCTAGGACTGTGCCCAAGCGCGGAATCAAGGGCGTCAGCCCGCCGCGCATCGCCGGGCCGCCCACGGGCACGTCGATTTGGCTGCCCCAAGCGCGAAGCTCTGATCTTACTCGGATTTGGCTGGCATAAAGTGCTATAAATCGATGGGAGATCGCCGCACCGCGGCCCGACGCTGCGCGGCTTTGCACCCATAAACGCAATGTCCGCTCCGTCCCGCCAGCAGACCTTCGTCCCTGATGGCTGCTGAGCATGGAAATCTTTTGCCCTGCGGCCATCACCAGTTGGCGCGGCCTTCAGCCGTTCACATCGACCACAACACGGCCCTTGACCTGACCTTTCAGGATATCTGCGCCCAGTTGCGGCAGATCAGCCAGGGTTGCGGGCTGGGTCATGGCGTCCAGCTTGTCCATCGGCAGATCGCGTGCGATCCGGTCCCATGCGCGCAGCCGGTTCTCATAGGGCTGCATCACCGAATCGATCCCCAGCAGGTTCACGCCGCGCAGCAGGAACGGCACCACAGTCGCAGGCAGCCCCGCCCCGCCCGCAAGCCCCACCGCCGAGACGGATGCACCGTATTTCATCTGCCCCAGCACCCGCGCCAGCATGGCCCCGCCAACAGCATCGACGCAGCCTGCCCACAACTCGGATTCCAAGGGGCGCTTGACGGTTTCATTGATCATCTCGCGCGGGACAATCTGGCTTGCGCCCAGATCCCGCAGATAACTTTCGGTTTCGGGGCGTCCGGTGACCGCCGCCACCTCATGCCCCAATGCGGCCAGCAGCGCCACTGCGACAGATCCGACACCGCCCGCCGCCCCTGTGACCAGCACAGGCCCGTTGCCAAGGCGCAAGCCGTGATCTTCCAGCGCCATCACGGCCAGCATCGCGGTAAAGCCTGCGGTGCCCACAGCCATAGCCTGCCGCGTGCTCAGCCCGTCGGGCAGGGGCACCAGCCAATCGGCCTTGACGCGCGCCTTTTGGGAATAGCCGCCCCAATGTGCCTCGCCCACGCGCCAACCGGTCAACACCACTTTGTCGCCGGGTTTGTAGCGCGCATCCTCCGACGCCTCGACCGTGCCGGCAAAGTCGATGCCCGGCACATGCGGGTAATTGCGCACCAGCCCGCCGCCGGGGCCAATACACAGCCCGTCCTTGTAATTGACGGTCGAGTAGTCCACCGCGACAGTCACCTCACCTGCGGGCAACTGGTCGTCTGTCAGGTTTTGCACACTGGCCGAGGTTTTGCCCTCGGCGTCCTTTTCAACAATCAATGCCTTGAAACCCATCTGCGCTCTCCCTTGCTTGATGCCGCCCTGCGCTGTGCTGCCTTGGCGGATCGTCAAAATTCCTATATGTCTTACATATCAGGGGATCAATTGTCATACAATTAAGATTTCATCGGGCCAATATCAGGGACATGCATGAAAACCGCCCTTAGCAGTGACCGCGATTATTCGCAGCAAATCGCGCAGACGATCCGCGATGCCATTCTGAACGGCGATCTGCCCGCCGATGGACGCTTGCCGTCCGAGGCGGAACTGGCCACACGGTTCAGCGTGTCCCGTCCCACTGTGCGCGAGGCGTTGAAGCGGTTGGCAGCACAGAACCTGATCCGCACCCAGCGCGGCGCGACAGGGGGCGCATTCGTCAACCGCCTTAGCTTCGCGCAGGCGCAAGAGCATCTGACCACAACGGCCATGCTGCTGTTGTCCATGAACCGCGTCGATTTTGAAACCGCCTGCGAGGCGCGTTTCGCGCTGCAACGCGCCTGCCTGCCGATGGCCGTGCAGCGCCGCAGCCCTGCCCATCTGGCCGCCATGCAGGCCGAGATTGCGCGCCAATCCAGCGACGGGCTGAGTGACGAGGGGTTTTGCGCCTCTGACGTGGCCTTTCACCGTGCGCTGATTGATGCGGCGGGCAATCCGGTGCTGTCATGGCATTTGGCTGGCGCGGTTGAGGCGATGCAACCGCTGATGAACATGATTACCTTCTCGGCACGGTCGCGCGCGCGTATTGTCGCGCTGCATCAGGCACTTGTCGCGGCCTTGCAGGCACACAGCCTGCCCGACGCCCAATCCGGCCTTGATGCCTTGGCCGCCTACACGCTGGAACTTGGCGGCCAGATCAGGGCGCATCGCGCCTTGCACGCCAGTGGGTCGGCGGCTGAATTGTGATTTGCGCCAGCGCGCCCCGACTGTATGCTGCATTGCATTGAAGACAGGCCAGATAAATGATTTCGACACATACGCTTGCTGCAATCAGGTTTGGCACTGGCCTTGGGCCTGTAGGTCGGACAGCACTGGATGGCGCCATTCTCTGGGACAGTCTGCGACCCGAAAGCGGCGGGTATGATCCCTCTATCATTCCATGGGACACCCGCCGCGCCCGCGCGCTGGAACGGCGCGACGTGCAGCGCGCATTGCGCGACGCCGAAGACCCGGCCCTGTCGGCGCGCCTGCAAGAACTGAACCGCATGGATCGGGACGACACCTTTACCGAATTGCGCACCAATATGGCGCGCCTTGCCTTTGCGCCCGTCGGGTTTTTTGAGCGCCTTGTGCGGTTCTGGGCCAATCACTTTGCTGCCCAGTCGCGCGGCGGGGTCTTGCGCGCAGGCCGTGCCACCCAGATCGAGGAGGCGATCCGCCCCAATATTACGGGCAGTTTTCAACAAATGCTGCGCGCCGCAGCCCTGCATCCGGTGATGCTGCTCTATCTCGACCAGAACGCCTCGGTCGGTCCGTTCAGCCGTGTGGGGCGCAGGCGCGGGCGGGGCTTAAATGAAAATCTGGCGCGCGAATTGCTGGAACTGCATACATTGGGTGCGTCTGGCGGCTACACGCAAGAGGATGTGACACAGGTGGCACGCCTGTTGACAGGGCTGGCCGTTTCGCTGGAAGACGGGTTCACATTCGAGCCGCGCATCGCAGAACCGGGCCTTCTGGAAGTTTTCGGCAAGCGCTATGGCGGCAGACCCATGACGCTGGATCACATTATAGAGTTGTTGGATGATCTGGCGCTGCGCCCCGAAACCGCGCAACATCTGGCCAGCAAGCTGGCGCAGCATTTCGTCTCTGACAGCCCCGACCCGCAACTGGTGGCGCATATGTCGGCCAGCTATCTGCACAGCGGTGGCGATCTGATGGTGCTCTACCGCGCGATGCTGGAGCATCCGGGCGCATGGGACGCGCCCTTGTCCAAGACCCGCGCCCCGTCCGAGATGATGGCCGCCGCCATACGCGCAATGGAGGTGCCGCGCGACATGGTCACGGACCTGACCTCGCGCCAGACCCGCTTTTTCCTTGCCCACCCGATGGAAGCGATGGGAGAGCCGTTCGAGCAGGTGCCAAGCCCCGCAGGCTATGGCGATAGCGCGGCCTTCTGGGTCACGCCGCAAGGGCTGGCCGCGCGGATCGACTGGGCGATGGAACTGGCGCAGCGCGTGCCAGAGGCACCAGACCCCCGCGAATTTGTCGATATTGCGATGGCAGACGCGGCCAGCGACACGCTGCGCCGCGCCGCCAGCGGGGCCGAGACCCGCGCGCAAGGCGTCGGGCTGATCCTGTCCGCGCCAGAGTTCAACCGCAGATAATGAAAGGCAGGCCATGACCGACACGCAGACCCGCCGTGCCTTTGTCACGCGCAGCCTTGCGCTGGGGTGTTCGCTGGCCGCAAGCCCGCTGATCACGCCCATCGCACTTGCAGGCGGGCCGGGCGAGAACCGCCTTGTCGTCATCATCCTGCGCGGCGCGATGGACGGGCTGGATGTGCTGCGCCCTGTCGGCGACCGCCATCTGGCGGCGCTGCGACCGGGCCTGTTTGGTGCAGATGCCGCCGGGCCGGGGCTGGCGCTGGACGATTTTTTCACGCTGCACCCCGCGCTGGACGGGCTGTTGCCGCTGTGGCAGGCGGGCGAGTTGGCCTTTGTTCCCGCCACCTCGACCCCGTACCGCGACCGGCGCAGCCATTTCGACGGACAAGACCATCTGGAAGCAGGAACCGCAGGCCAGATGCCGCCCGCGCTGTCACGGGATGGCTGGCTGAACCGCCTGCTGACGCTGCTGCCCGGTGTCGATGCGCGCACGGCCTTTGCGGTCGGGCGCGAACGGATGCTGATCCTCGAAGGGGCCGCCCCCATGACCCAGTGGGAACCGGGCACCGACCTCAACCTCAGCCCGCAAAGCCGCCTGTTGCTGGCGCATCTGTTTCAGGCCGATCCCCTGTTTGCCGAAGCGGGGCGCACTGCGCTGGACATGACAGGTGCCACACGCGCCGATCTGCCCGAGGACGAGATGGCGGGCATGATGGCGCCGACATCGGCGGGCGATGCCGACGGTCTGGCCGCCTATGTCGCCCAGCAAATGCGCGGCGAGACGCGCATCGCCAGCTTCTCGCTGTCGGGCTGGGACACGCATCAGGCCCAGTCCCGCGCCATATTGCCCGCCCTTGCGCGCCTGCAAGCGGCCATTCTGACGCTGCGCACGGGGCTGGGGCCGCTCTGGGGGCAGACCACGGTTCTGGCCATGACCGAATTTGGCCGCACTATGCGCGAGAACGGCTCGCGCGGGACAGATCACGGCACGGGCGGTGCAATGCTGCTGGCGGGCGGGGCGATCCGGGGCAAGCGCATGATCGGCGGCTGGCCGGGGCTGGCAGAGGCCGATATGTATGCAGGCCGCGACCTGATGCCCCTGCGCGACATCCGCGCCTATTCCGCTTGGGCCATGCGCGATCTGTTCGGCCTGCCCGCGTCCGATGTCGCGGCAACTGTATTTCCGGGGCTGGACATGGGCGAGACGCCGGATTTGCTGCTATAGCGCGCGTAAATCATGCAGTTGCACGTCAGGGCAGGCCTTGCGCGCAATTTCGCACAGATGCGCATGATGGGTCAGATAGATCACCTGCCCATGCCCCGCCATCTGCGCCAGCAAGCGAAACGCCGCCTCGGCGCGGGTGTCATCAAAGGTTTCCATGATGTCATCGGCAATAAAGGGCACACAGGGGCGCGTTGTCGCCAGTTCCAGATACCCCGCCGCCCGCAGCGCCAGATACAACTGAAACCGCGTGCCCTTGGACAAGGTGTCCACCGGCTTGGTGGCCCCGCCCGCCTGCTGCGCGATCAGGATTTCGCCGCGCCCGTCGGGTTGTGTGGACAGGCCGGTATAACGGCCAGCGGTCAGCAGCGCGAAAGCATCCGCCGCGCGCGCCATCATGGTCGAGCGGTGCGTATCGCGGTAAAGCCGCAGCGCCTGTTCCACAGCAATCACGCCGGCTTGTCGCGCCATGAACTGCGCCGCCTCATCCTCGATCTGCAACAGCAGTGTCTGGCGCTCTGCCTCCAGCCGTGCGGCGGCCCCGTCATGGCCTGTGCCCTCCAAGGCCTTCTCGGCCTCGGCCAGATCGGCATAGGCTGTGCGCAAGGCGTCATCCTGCGCGGCCAGTGTTGCGGCCAAAGTTTCAGCCTCGGCGCGGGCCTGATCGACGTCCAGCGCGCCCAGCCGCGCGATCTCAGGGACCGGATCGGACGCGCGCAGGTGAGCGGCCAGATCATGGTGCAGGCTGGCGTATTCCGCGCTCAGTTCGGTCGCACGGGCGATGGCGTCGATCTGTCGCGCAATTTCGGCCAGTGAGTCGGTGCCGAAATGCGCCTGTAGCGGCGCTATGGCAGCGTGCAACCGCTCGTGGCGCAGCGCCAGTGCATCCAGCCGTTCTTGCGCCCCCGCGCGCTCGGTCTGCAAGCGGGCGCGCTCATCCTGTGTCGCCTGTGCCTGTTTCAGCCGCTGGCGCAGTTGCGGCCACAGGCTGTCGATCTGCGGCGCAGGGGGTAGGTTCAGGGTCTGGGCCAGTTGTGTGAGCGTGGCGGTGAAACTGTCGATATCTTCCTCAATCCGGGCAATGCGGCGCATCATCGTGTCGGCTTGCGGCGCAAGGCGGTCAAGCTCTGCCACAATGGCAAGGCGTGCGCGCATGTCGCGTGCGGTGGGGGCGGGCGTGCCGATCCATGTGGCGGCGCACAGCCTGTCCCAATCCTTTTGCCAGTCAGCGCGGGCCTGCTGCGCCTGTGTCACCGCCAGTGCGCGCGCGTCCATATCCGCGCGCAGCCGCGCTGTCTGCCGCAGCACTTCTGCGGTCGCAAGCAGGGCCTCTGCTTCGGCGAGAGATGTCGCGTAATCAGCACTTGGCAGGGGGCGACCCAAGGCCGCCAGCGCCGCGCCAAGCGATTTTGCGGCCCCCCCCAGACGGTCCGCCAGCGCGCGCTGTGCCGCTGTGCATTCGTGCAGCCGGGCCTGTGCCTCCAGCGCGCGGTCGCGCCGTGCCAGCCAGTCGATCAAGTCTGCAATGTGGCGTCCCTGTCCCTTAACCCCAAGCAATGCCCAATGTGCGCTGACTTGCGCCTGCACCTGCGCGACCTGCTGGCTGGCGGCAACGTTGCGCGCCAGTGCAAGGTCCAGTGCCGCGTGTTCCTGTGCGACAACGCGCAGCCGTTCGGCCAGCCCTGCCTGTTCCAGCCGCGCCGCACTGACCGCGTCGTCGGCCTGCAACGCGGCTGCGAAAGCCTCAGCGCTCTGGCGGGTCAGATCACCCAGATGCGCGGTCCATGCCGCATCGCGCGCCGTGCGGGCGGCAGCGGCCTCAGCCGCGCTGACAGGTTGCGCCGCGCAGGTATCTGCGCGCAGCCGCGCCACCAATTCTTGCAGGCGGTCACATTCGCCCTGTGCCGCGCGTGCATCCTGCATCGCCTGCGTCAGCGTCCCGTCAAGTGCGCGCAGGCTGTCCGGGCTGGGCAAGTCCAGCGCGGCCAGATCGGCGGCAGTGCCCTGCCAAGGCGCAAGGGCGGCAAAGGCTTGTGCCCGCGCCGCCTGTGCCGCCTCCAGCTTTTCCGCAGCATCCGCGCTGTGGCGCAACAGATCAGCGCGGCGCAAATCCTCGACCAGCGGGGCCAGCCGAGCCAGCGCGGCCCCTTCCAGCGGTGGGGTGTCTGGCCTGTCTTGCAAGGCGCGTTGCGCCTTGTCCATTTCCTGCTGCGCTATAGCCTCGGCGCTGCGCAGCACCGCGTCGGCCTCGATCAGGTCTGCCAAGCCCTGGGCAATTGTGGGCGCAAGGATCGCATCGGCAGGTGTCAGACCGGGCCGCTCCAGCCGGTCAACCAGCCGCGTCATCTGGTCTTGCAGCTCGGCCAGTTCCTCGCGCCGTTTCGGCAAATCTGCCTGCTGGCGCGCAATGGCGCCGAACTGCCCCTCCAGCCCCTCCAGCCGGGGCAGAAGCGCCAGCGCTTCGGGGTCGTCCTTCAGGGTGTCCAGCGCACGCGCGCACTCCGCCTGTGCGCGGCGCGCCTCTGGCAGCAAGGCCGCCAGTTCCGCCTCTTCGCGCATCCAGTCGGTCAGAGCACTGCCCCAGTCGGCGGGCAAGGGCTGGGGTTCGGGCAACTCTGCCAGCCGTGCTTGCAGGGCGTTCAGCCGTTGCAGCATTGGCAGCGCATCCAGATCCCGGCGCAGCTGTTCCGCGCGGGTTTGCGTTTCAGACCGGCGCGCGCGTGCGGCCAGATAGCTGGCCTCGGCCTGCGCGCGTGTCTGGGACAGCTTGCGCCATGCGCTGACTTGCAGATCAACCGCCTTGCGCTCTGCGACCAGCTCTGCCAGCCGCGTCTTATGCGCCGACAGTTGGAATTTGCGCCCTGTGGGGCGGAACCACGCGGCACCTTCCTCATGCAGGGCGCGCAACGCCTCACTCAGATCAGCAAGCCCGGCGCTGGCCGAAAACAGCAATTGCCCCAGATCGCCTTTGCTGTCGAGAATGCTCTCACCGCCCGATTCCAGCGTGTCATCATCCAGCGAGAACATCGTGGTATAGGCGTCCCGGTCCAGCCCCCCAAGGGCCGCTCCCAATGCGGCTTCGGGCAGCGGTGCATCTGTCGCGCGGTCCAGCAGCGTGTTGGTGTTGCCCTTCAGCCGCGCCAGCGCCAAGGCCCCGCTGGCCGACGAAATGTCAGCCTCGATCCGCAAGGCGCGGTTGTCATGCAGAAAATTATACGCGGTGCGCGTGGGGATGCCAAACAGCAGGTCCAGCCATGCCGAAAACAGGGTGGATTTGCCCGCTTCATTGGGGCCATAGATCACATGCAGGTCCGGGGCCGTGCCCGCAGGGCGCGGGAAGGTCACCGCCGCGTCGGTGAAATGCCCGTAGCGCATCAGTCCCAACCGCTCCAGCCGCATCAGCCCTGACCCCGCAACCGTGCCAGAACCTCGCGCAGACCCGCGTCCAGCGCCGCAGGCTCCAGCGTTTTGATGGCATTGCGCAACTCTGGGGGCAGGGCAGATTCCAGATCCTGCCGCAGCGATTCAACGGCTTGGGCATAGGCCGGGCTGGGTAGGATGTCGCCCTCGATCAGCCCCGCCAATGCGCCCAACGCCCCCGCCACCGGCGCGCGCGCGCTCAGGTCCAGAACCAGCTTTTCCACCCAGACCCCGCCCATCGCCTTGGCGTTTTCCTGCGCCTCGGCCTCGGCCAGATCGCGGTCGCGCAGCAAGCGTTGGGCCAGCGGCGTGTCGCCCACAAGGCGCAGCCGCGCCACCAGATGCGGGCAGGGCAGGCGGGCGGCATCCAATGCGCCCTCAATGGCACGGTGCAGCGCACGCCACTCCTCCAGCCCCGTCACATCGACCGTGACCGGGGCAAAGCCTGCAACGGCCACAACGCGCGCCCTATAGGTGATCTGGCCCGCATCATCAATCTGCACCAGCGTCACACTGCCCGCCCCCGGCTCGCCTATGTCGCGGCCCTGCGGAATACCCGGCATGACCACATGGGCAGCGCCAGAATATTCGGCGCGTTTGTGGATATGCCCCAGCGCCCAATAGTCGAACCCGCTGGCCTGCAACTCCGACAGCGCGCAAGGGGCATAGGGGTCGTGCCCCGCCGCCCCGTTGAGCGAGGTGTGCATCAGCCCGATATTGATCGCATCCGCTTCGGGCGGGCGGTATTTCGGCAGCAGGCTTTCGGGGGCATGCGGGTCGCGGAAACTGAGGCCATGAATGGCCACACGCTGCGCCCCTTTCGTCATTATCTCAACCCCCGCGCGCCCTTCAAAGACATGCGTGCTGGGGGGCGGTGTCAATTCGCGGCTGATCTGGGACATGGCATCATGATTGCCCCGAATGATAAAGGCGCGAATACCCGCGCGGTCCAGCCGCACCAGTTCCGCCGCCAGAAAACGCGCGGTCTTCATGCTGGTCTGGCTGCCATCGTAGAGATCACCTGAAATCAGCAGCGCATCCACCTGCTCGGACAGGCACAGATCGATGATCTTGCGAAAACTCAGCCGCGAGGCATCCGCGATCAATTCCGCCAAATCAGGGTCGCGCAGCGCAAGAGAGCGCAGCGGGCTGTCCAGATGCAGATCGGCCGTGTGAATGAAACGAAATCCCATGGCGCAACAGTGCATTGCGCAGGCAGGCGCCGCAAGGGGGAAGCGCACACCCCCCTATCGCTGCGGTGAGGTCTGAGAGGGGGCGGCTATGCGGGACTAATCCGTCGTTCAAGGTCACGCGCCCGCGCGAAACAGCGGCCGCAGGCCGCCGCGCATCGCCGGGCCGCCCACGGGCACGGCGATTTGGCTGCCACAAGCGCGCAGCTCCGATCTCTCTCGGACTTGGCCAGCATAAATTGCTCTAGCTGAAATCGTGGATCGCCGCACCGCGGCCCGACGCTGCACGGTTTGGTGCTTCTCTTGACAATCGCAAGGCCCTCAACGCCCACGAAGCACCTCATCCACCCATTCCGGCACAAGCTGGCTTGCAGGGCCAAGGCGGGCCTCGTCGAACAGCCCCGATGTGGCCGAGGCTTCGAGGTTCAGCTCCAGCGTTCGCGCGCCTGCAAAACCCGCTTCCTGCACGAACCCTGCCGCCGGATACACATTGCCTGACGTGCCGATGGCGACGAACAGGTCGGCCTGTGCGAGTGCCGTGTCGATCTGCTCCATGTGATAGGGCATTTCCCCGAACCACACGATATCAGGTCGCGTGGACGCGGTGCCGCAGGCAGGGCAGGGGGCATCCACCCCCATCACATCCGGTGCGGCCCAGCGGTGCCCGCACGCCCCGCATAGCGCGCGGGTCAACTCCCCGTGCATATGGATCACCAAGGCCGCACCCGCGCGCTCCAACAGGTCATCGACATTCTGTGTCACCAGCGTCACGCGGTCCGGCAGGGCGGCTTGCAGGCGCGCAAGGGCGGTATGGGCGGGGTTGGGCGTGGCACCCCGACAATTCGCGCGCCGCGCGTTGTAGAACTCATGCACCAATGCAGGGTTGCGGGCAAAACCTTGCGGCGTTGCCACCTCCTCAAGGTCGTATTTTGTCCACAGCCCGCCCACATCGCGGAATGTGCCCAGACCGCTTTCGGCAGACAGCCCCGCGCCGGTCAGAATGACGATGCGGTCCATGTGCCTCACCTCTCGTTCAGATGGTCGTGGATGACCTGCGCCAGTGCTTCGGAAATGCCGTCTACGGCCTGCAAATCCGTCACCCCCGCCCGCGCCACCGCCTTGGCCGAACCGAAATGCGCCAGTAACGCGCGTTTGCGGCCCGGACCCACCCCCGCAATATCATCAAGCGGCGAGGCGCTGACCGATTTCGCGCGTTTCGCGCGGTGCGTGCCAATGGCGAAGCGGTGCGCCTCATCGCGCAGGCGCTGGACGAAATACAGCACCGGGTCATTGTGGCGCAGCGCAAAGGCGCGGGTGCCGGGGCGGTGAAATTCCTCCTTGCCCGCGTCGCGGTCAATCCCCTTGGCCACCCCCACCACCGGAATGTCATCAACGCCGAGATCGGCCATGATCCCGGCCACAACGCTGACCTGTCCTGCACCGCCATCAATCAGCAGCAGGTCAGGCCATGTCTCCCCCTCCCGATCCGGGTCTTCCTTCAGCAGGCGTTCAAAGCGGCGGGTCAGAACCTCTTTCATCATGCCGAAATCATCGCCCGGTGTCAGCCCTTCGCCGCGAATGTTGAACTTGCGATACTGGCTTTTCAGGAACCCGTCCGCGCCGGCCACGATCATCGCGCCCACTGCATCGGTGCCCTGAATATGGCTGTTGTCATAGACTTCGACCCGCGCAGGCGGGGCGTCCAGCCCGAAGGCCTCGGCCAGCCCTTCGAGCATGCGGCCCTGTGCGGCATTCTGGGCCATGCGGCGCGCAAGGCTCTCGCGTGCATTGCGCAAGGCGTTCTCGACCAGTTCAGCCTTTTCGCCGCGTTGGGGCACGGCGATTTCTACCTTGCGCCCCGCACGCTCGGCCAAGGCCGCACCCATCAGGTCGGTATTCTCGATCTCATGCGACAAAAGCAGCAGGCGCGGCGGTTCCTTGCTGTCATAGAACTGGCCCAGAAACGCTTCCAGAATCTCCGGCTCCTCGGCCCCGGCCCCTGTGGCGGGGTAGAAGTCGCGGTTGCCCCAGCTTTGATTGGCGCGGATGAAGAAGACCTGCACGCAGGCCTGCCCCTTTTCCAGATGCACGGCGATCACATCGGCCTCGGTCACGGTTTTGGGGTTGATCCCCTGAGATTGCTGGACATTGGTCAGCGCGCGGATGCGATCACGCAGGGCAGCGGCGCGCTCGAACTCCATCGCCTCGGATGCTTTTGCCATCTCTTCCGCCAGTTGCCCCTGTATCTTCGTGCTTTTGCCCGACAGGAAGCGTTCGGCATCGGCCACCAGCCCGGCATAATCGCCCTCGGAAATATATCCCACACAAGGCGCAGAACAGCGCTTGATCTGATACAGAAGGCACGGGCGCGTGCGGCTGTTGAACACGGAATCCGTGCAGTTGCGCAGCAGGAACACCCGCTGCAACTGGTTCAGCGTGCGGTTCACGGCCCCCGCGCTGGCAAAGGGGCCGAAATAGCTGCCCTTGGTCGCCCGCCGCCCCCGGTGCTTGCGCAACTGCGGAAAGGCGTGATCTTTCGGCAGCAGGATGTAGGGAAAGCTTTTGTCGTCGCGCAGCAGCACATTGTAGCGCGGCTTGAGCTGCTTGATCAGGTTCTGTTCCAGCAGCAGCGCTTCGGTTTCCGTGCGCGTGGTCAGGAACATCATGCTGGCCGTTTCCGAGATCATCCGCGCAATCCGTGCCGAATGCCCCGAAGGGCGCGCATAATTCGACACCCGCGCACGCAGATTGCGCGCCTTGCCGACATACAGCACTTCGGATTTCTCGTTCAGCATCCGGTAGACACCGGGCGATTTGTCCAGCGTGTCCAGATAGGACTGAATACAGGCATGGCCCCGCGTTTCGGGGTCTGTTCCTGCGATATGATCGGAATGCTCAGCCATAGCCTTCGGTCTTGCGTGATTCTGCGGCGCTCTGCAATGTTTTCACCTGTGCTACAACCTGAATCCTGTCCACTGAACCTGTGGATATCTCTGTGGGGAAATTCTGGATTGCAGCCTTTTTCCCTTGATTCAACGGCTAATTCCAGAAGTGCCTAAAAAAAAGGCAATATGTTAAGCAATTGAAATAAAACGATATTATTTTTGTAATTCGCAAGCCTATGAAAATCATGATGTTTTTATCTCAATCTTGTGACAGGACTGTGAACAGTGCACAACTTGGGGCGCATCGGGTCAGAAACGCGGGTCTGTGCCTGCACTTTCCGCCGATTTCCAGATCAGATGCTCGCCCCCATCGACACATAAAATCTGCCCTGTAACCGCCGGGGCATCAAGGAAAAAGCCAAGTGCGGCGGTAATGTCGGCCGGGTTCGCACCGCGCCCTAGCACGGTCGCCTCGCGGCTGCGCAGATAGGCGGGGCGCGGCTGATCCGCTGCCTGCAAGGTCGGGCCGGGGCCGATGGCATTGACCCGGATCGCAGGCCCCAATTCCTGCGCGGCCATGCGGGTAAAGGCCCATAGCCCCATCTTGGCGATGGAATAGCTCATATGCTGCGGCGTCAGCTTGCGCACCTTCTGGTCAATCATGTTCACAACCAGTCCTCGCGCCACCGGCTCGCCTTCTGCGTCCATTTGCGGCGCGGGGCATTGCGCGGCGAAGGCTTGGCTCAGCACAAACGGCGCGCGCAGGTTTGACATCATGTGCCGGTCCCAACTCTCAAGCGTTGCGGTGGCAAGCGTATCCTCTTCAAAGATCGAGGCGTTGTTCACCAGCAGCGTCAGCGGCCCGCCAAGGGCGCGGCCCGCCTCTGGCACCAGCGGCGCAAGCGCGGCCTCTTGCAGCAGGTCGGCGCGCAGGCACACGGCCCGGCGCCCCATCCCCTCAATCTCATGGGCCAGGTCTTCTGCCGCTTGTGCCGATGTGGCGTAATGAATCGCAACATCATGCCCGCGCTTGGCCAGATACAGCGCCATCGCACGCCCCAGCCGATGCGCGGCACCCGTGACCAATGCCTTGCCCAAACTTTACCCTCCGTTAAGAAACAGAAACCACAAATAGCCCCCATAAGTCAAAAGCAAGGCAGCCCCGAAAATGCGCCCGACGGGCCGACCGGTCCAGATGAACGGTGCGAGCACCAGCGCCGCGCCCAGCATCACCCACAGATCAAGGCGCAACATTTCCGGCGGCACGGTCATTGGCCCGATCACACCTGCGACCCCAAGGATCAGCAGCAGATTAAACAGGTTGGAGCCAAGAATATTGCCCAGCGCCACCCCGCCTTCGCGCCGCACCGCCGCCATAAGCGTTGTCGCCAGTTCCGGCAGAGAGGTGCCGATGGCCACAATCGTCAGCCCGATCACCACATCCGACACGCCCAAGGTTTCGGCAATATCGACGGCACCTGACACCAGCATATGCGCCCCGACTGGCAGGCCGATCAGCCCAAGGGCCAGATAAACCCCGATCTTTGGTCCGCGCAGGTTCGGGTCGGCCCCCTCCAACTCTTCCACCGCGATGCGCGCCTTGCGGCCCCGGATGATGCTGTCGGCCATGAACAGGCCAAAGGCAGCCAGCAGCACAAGGGCTTGCCACAGCCCGATCACACCCGTGTAGGCCAGCGCCATGAACAGCAGCGTGGCCCCGACCATGATTCCGTAATCGCGCAGGTTTTCGCGGCCCAGCAGAACCGGGGCGATCAGCGCAGGTGCGCCCATGACCAACAGGATATTGGCAATGTTGGACCCGACGACGTTGCCCAGCGCCAGTCCCCCGGCACCGGCCAGAACCGCCTGAACCGAGACCAGCAATTCGGGCGCAGAGGTGCCAAAGGCCACCACGGTCATCCCCACCATAAAGGCCGGAATGCCCAAGCGTAGCGACAGGTTCACGGCACCGCGCACCAGAAAGTCGCCTGCAACCAAAAGCAGGACAAGCCCCCCTGCCACCAGCAGAAGATCGATCAACATGTATTACTTTTCCTTGCAATCACACGCTTCGCTGCGCAGCATATATTTGCCGCAGCGGGTGCATTTACGGGGGCGTGGAAGTTTCGCGGACCTCAATTTGTCCAAGGGAGTCTTGTGTTTCGGGTTCAAAAATTTCTGAATCGCGCCCATCACAATCATAAACACCAGAAATGCGGCAACGATCTTGATAATCACGGGCTACACTCCGAACCGGGCATACAGCGCACGTTCTTCAGCCAACGCCATGGTGTCGGTCAGCAGCGACAACCCCAGACGCGACAGGAACGGGCGGCGCATGCCATAGGTGCGAAAGCGCACTTTTTCGCCGTAGCGGTTCTGCATCATCGGCACCAGATGGCCCAGACCATCGGCCAGCCCCAATTCGACTGCGCGCCCGCCCAGCCAGAATTCGCCAGTGAACAGGCTGTCATCCTCGACCAGTTTTGCACCGCGCCGCTCTGTCACTTGTGCGATGAAATTCTGATGCACCTGATCCTGCAAGCCCCGCAGCCGCGCCACATCTTCGGGGTTTTCGGGGCTGAACGGGTCCAACTGCGATTTTGACTTGCCCGAAGTATAGACGCGCCGTTCCACGCCGTAGCGGTTCAGCAGTTCATGCAGCCCGAACCCCGCCGAAATGACCCCGATCGAGCCGACGATTGAGTTTCCATCGACATGAATATCATCCGCCGCCGTGGCCAACCAATAGCCACCCGACGCCGCAACATCCTCGACAAAGGCATGGACCGGAATCTTCACCTCATCCGCCAGCCTGCGGATACGCGCAGCAATCAGCGCACTTTGCACAGGGCTTCCACCCGGTGAATTGATGACCAATGCGACTGCTTTGGGTTTGCCGCGCCGGAACGCCATCTCGACCAGCGGGGCCAGACTGGCATCATTCAACCGCCCCGGATTGCTGCCCGTGGCGATCATGCCTTGCAGCCGGATGACGGCGACAGACGGTTTGCGTTTGATAAACGGAAAAATCTTGTTCATGGCGCAGCATGTAAGGCGATTGTTGCGGCGCAACAAGGGGCCGCGCGAAGAATGCAGCCTTGCGCCCATCCCCGCACTCTGTGCAAATGAACCCTATCATGCTGGACCGTCTGGAAATGTTCATCGCCCTTGCCACCGAGCGCCATTTTGGCCGCGCGGCAGAGCGCTGCGGTGTCACCCAACCCTCGCTCTCGGCGGCCATCAAGCAGTTGGAGGGCGAATTGGGCGTGCAGCTTGTCTGGCGCGGCTCGCGCTTTGAAGGGCTGACACCCGAGGGGGCGCGCGTGCTGGACTGGGCGCGGCGCATTGTCGGTGACGCCCGCACCCTGCGCGAAGAGATGCGCGCCGCCCGTCATGGCCTGTCGGGCAATCTGCGTCTGGGCGTTGTGCCCACCGCCCTGCCGATGATCGCGCAACTGACCGGCCCCTATCTGCGCCGCCACCCCAATGTGAAAATCGAGATCCTCTCGCGCTCCTCCATCGAGATTCTGCACGAGATCGACAATCTGCAACTCGATGCAGGCGTGTCCTATCTCGACAATGAACCCTTGGGCCGCGTGGTGACAGAGCCGCTGTATTCCGAGAAATATCTGCTGCTGATGCGCACCGACCATGCGCTGGCCTCGCGCACCGCCCTTGATTGGGCCGAACTGGCCACGCTGCCCCTGTGCCTACTGACCCAAGACATGCAGAACCGCCGCATCATCAACAATGAACTGGCCCGCGCCGAGGTTCCGGTGGCCCCGCAACTGGAATCGAACTCGGTCGTGGCGCTGGTCGCCCATGTGCAGGCCGGCCCTTGGGTCAGTGTGGTGAACGCCCACACCGCTGCCCTCTTCGCCGCCACCCCCGATCTGTGCGCCGTGCAGCTTCAGGGCGAGGGCGGGGCCAAACAGGTCGGCCTGATCGCCCCGTGGCGAGAGCCCCACACCCCGGTTCTCGCCGCCCTGCTGGCCGAGGCGCGGCGCTTCTCCTTGGGCTGACCGGCCCGCATCCGCTGCCAGTGGCGGTAATCTGCCGATAAGGCGTGCAGAGATGTGGAAAAATCAAACACCGTGCTACATCCCAGCGCTAAGCGGTGCGACGCGCACCAGTCACTTGCGGGGAGGGCGATATGGACGATTGGTTGAAAGAGCTTCGGAAGAGAGCGCCGGGGGATCGCGCAGTGCGAGTCATGGTTCTGGGCGGCACAGCCTTGCTGGTCCTGATCGTGCTGGTGGACGCGTTCGGCGCGCGCGAGCGTGCAATCGCGGCCCGTGCAAACCCGCCCGCCGAAGAAACCGTGTCGGCCACTGTCCCCTCTGTCTACCGCGTCCCGCGCGACCTTGCGAGTGAAGCCGCCGCCTCCGCACGCGACGTCGCCGTCGCAGATGCTACCGACGACACCACAGACGATACCGCGACCGAACTGGCCGAGGCCGATACCGCAGATGCGGCCGCAGAGCCTGAACTGGCCGAAGACGCCACACAACAAGACACCGCTGCCGAAGACGTGACCGAAGACGCGGCAGAGCCAGAGGTCGCCGAAGCCGACCCCGCCGAGGACGCCACGCAGGATATGGCGGCAGAAGAAACCACCGAGAGCGCGGCAGAGCCTGAACTCGCCGATGACG
>Ga0207421_10003870_pt1 | contig 17574 bp, 13 predicted proteins | sample SodLakKL_010_SED_4_FD_187542 | JGI IMG/M metagenome (GOLD analysis project Ga0207421, IMG submission 187542) | Alkaline sediment microbial communities from Lake Tanatar, Kulunda Steppe, Russia - 8KL_010_SED (SPAdes) (version 2) | ecosystem: Environmental > Aquatic > Non-marine Saline and... | reverse complement strand
GTCCATCGAATCGACCTCAGTTATCCGGCGGATGGCGATCTGCGCTCGGCCGTGGAAGGAGTTCGGGAAGAGGCGGCGGAAGCCGTGCGTCAGGGCAAGACCCTGCTGGTTCTCTCCGATCGAGACCTTTCCCGGGAGCGCATCCCGGTTCACGCCCTACTGGCCATCGGCGCCGTCCACCACCACCTGGTGCGCACCGGCCTGCGCTGTGACGCCAACCTGGTGGTGGAGACCGGGACCGCCCGCAACAGCCACGAGTGCGCGGTGCTGATCGGCTATGGCGCCACCGCGGTGTATCCGTATCTCGCCTACGACGTGGTCCAGGACCAGCTGCGCACTGGCGAGATCAAGGGCGCCGAGATCAGCGATCTGCTGCGCAACTACCGCAAGGGCCTGAACAAGGGGCTCTACAAAATCCTCTCGAAGATGGGCATTTCCACCATCACCAGCTACCGGGGTGCCCAGCTCTACGAAATCGTCGGTTTCCACGACGAAATCGTGGATCTTTGTTTCACCGGTACCACCTCGCGGATCCAGGGCGCCAACTTCAGCGACCTGGAGTCAGACCAGCGCGCCCTGCACGAGCGGGCCTGGCGGCGCAGTGAGCCGCTGACCCAGGGTGGTCTGCTGAAATACGTCCATGGCGGCGAGTACCACGCTTATAACCCGGATGTGGTGGCCTCGCTTCAGGAGGCGGCCTACACCGGCGATTACGATCGCTACCAGGTGTTTGCCGAGGCGGTGAACACCCGGCCCGTGGCGGCTCTGCGGGATCTGCTGCAGGTCCGCGAGACCGAGGCCATTCCGCTCGAAGAAGTCGAACCCGTTGAGGACATCCTCAAGCGGTTTGACTCCGCGGGCATGTCGCTTGGAGCACTGTCGCCGGAGGCCCATGAGGCGCTGGCCATCGCCATGAATCGTCTGGGAGCCCGGTCCAATTCGGGCGAGGGCGGCGAGGATGAGCATCGCTTCGGCAACGAGCGAAGCTCCCGGATCAAGCAGGTGGCGTCCGGCCGTTTTGGTGTCACGCCCCATTACCTGCGAAACGCCGAGGTGCTGCAGATCAAGGTGGCTCAGGGGGCCAAGCCCGGTGAAGGGGGGCAGCTGCCGGGGCACAAGGTCAATCCGATGATCGCCCGGCTGCGCTATTCCAAGCCCGGCGTGGCGCTGATTTCGCCGCCACCCCATCACGACATCTACTCCATTGAGGATCTGGCGCAGCTGATCTACGACCTCAAGCAGGTCAATCCGGATGCGCTGGTTTCCGTGAAGCTGGTGGCTGAACCCGGGGTCGGCACCGTCGCTGCGGGGGTTGCCAAGGCCTATGCCGATCTCATTACGATTTCCGGCTATGACGGCGGCACCGGCGCCAGCCCGCTGACCTCAGTGAAGTACGCCGGCAGCCCATGGGAGCTGGGGCTGACCGAGGCGCACCAGACCCTTCGGGCCAACGATCTGCGGGACAAGATTCGCCTGCAGACGGACGGGGGCCTGAAGACCGGTCTGGACGTCATCAAGGCGGCCATTCTCGGGGCCGAAAGCTTCGGCTTCGGAACGGCGCCCATGGTGGCCATGGGCTGCAAGTATCTGCGGGTCTGCCATCTCAACAACTGCCCCACCGGCGTCGCCACCCAGGAAAAAGTCCTGCGCATGAAGCACTTCATTGGCACGCCGGAGCGGGTGGCCAATTACTTCACCTTCGTCGCCATGGAAACCCGGGAGTGGCTGTCACGACTGGGCGTGCGCTCGCTGGAAGAGCTGATCGGGCGCATCGATCTGCTGCAGCCCCGCGAGCCGGAGACCGACCGTCAGCGGCGTCTGGACCTCAGCCCGATCCTGTCGGACGGGGGGCTGGATCAGAGCCTGCCGACCCACTGCATGACCCCCAGCAATGTGCCCTTCGATCGGGGCGAACTGGCCGAGCAGATGGTGCGTGACGCCCTGCCGGCCATCGAGGCGGCCAGCGGCGGGGAGTATCACTACCGGGTACGCAACAACGACCGCTCCATTGGCGCCCGTCTGTCCGGCGAGATCGCGGTCCGCCACGGCAACCTGGGCATGAGCGGATCGCCGATCCGGGTCAACCTCACCGGCAGCGCCGGCCAGAGTTTTGGTGTCTGGAACGCCGGCGGTCTGGAAATGACGCTCGATGGTGATGCCAATGACTATGTGGGCAAGGGCATGGCCGGCGGCAAGCTGGTGATCCGGCCGCCCCGCGGTAGTCAGTTCCGCAGTCAGGACACAACCATCATCGGCAACACCTGCCTGTATGGCGCCACCGGCGGCAAACTTTTCGCCGCGGGCACCGCTGGCGAGCGGTTTGCGGTGCGCAACTCCGGCGCCTACGCGGTGGTGGAAGGTGTGGGCGATCACGGCTGCGAGTACATGACCGATGGCGTGGTCTGCGTGCTGGGGTCCACCGGGCTCAACTTCGGAGCCGGCATGACCGGCGGACTGGCCTTCGTGCTGGATCTGGAGAACCGGTTTGTGGATCGGTACAACCACGAGCTGGTGGACATCCGCCGTATCCAGACCGAGCCCATGACCGCCCATCGGGAGTTCCTGCGGGCCACCATCGGTGAGTTCGTGGACGAAACCGGGTCGGCCTGGGGTCAGGAGATTCTCGACAACTTCCGGGACTACGTCGGCTGTTTCTGGCTAGTGAAGCCGCGGGCTGCCGACATCAATGAAGTCCTCAACACGCTGCGACAGGCAGCCTGAGCAGAGCATCATGGGAAATTACTTTCAGTTCATTGACGTCCCCCGGGAGGACACCGCCAAGGAATCGGCGGGCGCGCGGGTGCAGAAATTCACCGAAATCTACGGCGATTTCAGCAGCGAACACGCCGCCGCCCAGGCGGATCGCTGCGTTGAGTGCGGCAACCCTTATTGCGAATGGAAGTGCCCGGTCCACAACTACATCCCCAACTGGCTCAAGCTGATTGCCGAGGGGAACCTCTTCGAGGCGGCGGAGCTTTCCCACAAGACCAACACCCTGCCCGAGGTCTGCGGCCGGGTCTGCCCCCAGGACCGACTCTGCGAGGGAGCCTGCACGCTGAACGACGGTTTTGGTGCGGTGACCATCGGGTCCGTGGAGAAGTACATCACCGACGAGGCCTTCAAGCAGGGCTGGCGGCCGGACATGACCGGCGTGGTCCCCACCGGCCGCAAGGTCGCGGTGGTCGGCGCCGGACCGGCCGGGCTCGGTGCCGCCGACATCCTGGTGCGTAACGGTGTCGAAGCGGTGGTCTTCGATCGCTACCCGGAGATTGGCGGACTGCTGACCTTCGGGATTCCGCCGTTCAAGCTCGAAAAGGAAGTCATCGCCAAGCGCCGCGAAATCATGGAATACATGGGCGTGGAGTTCCGTCTGGGGGTGGACGTCGGCACCGACATCACCTACGAGGAACTGGAGCGCGACTATGACGCCGTGTTCCTGGGCATGGGCACCTACACGTATATGCGCGGCGGCTTTCCGGGCGAGGACAAGCCCGGCGTCTACGAGGCCTTGCCCTACCTGGTGTCCAACATCAACCGGCTGATGGGCCTCGAAAAGGATCCGTCGGAATACATCGACATGGACGGCCAGCGCGTGGTGGTACTCGGCGGCGGCGACACCGCCATGGACTGCAACCGCACCGCCCTGCGCCAGGGCGCCGCCAGCGTGACCTGTGCCTATCGCCGCGACGAGCAGAACATGCCCGGCTCCCGTCGGGAGGTCTACAACGCCCGCGAAGAAGGCGTGGATTTCCGCTTCAATCGCCAGCCGGTGGAAATCGTCGGCGACGACCACGTGGAAGGTGTGAAGGTGGTGGAAACCCGCCTGGGCGCCCCGGACGAGCGGGGCCGGCGCCGGCCCGAGGTGGTGCCCGACAGCGAGGAAGTCATCCCCGCCGATCGTGTCATCATCGCCTTCGGCTTCCGCCCCAATCCGCCGGACTGGTTCGATGATCATGGCATCAGTGTTGACGCCCGTGAGCGGGTCAAGGTGGCCAAGGGGGGCAAGCACCCCTTCCAGACCGACAACCCCAATGTGTTTGCCGGTGGCGACATGGTCCGAGGCTCGGATCTGGTGGTGACCGCGGTCTGGGAAGGACGGGAAGCCGCCAAGGGCATCCTGGCCTACCTGGGCGTCTGAGACGCCGGGGCAGCGGATGAGCGAACTCCTCAACGACCGGTTGTTGCGGGCCCTCGGTCGCGAGCCGGTGGACCGCACGCCGGTCTGGATCATGCGCCAGGCCGGCCGCTACCTGCCGGAATACCGCGAAGTCCGCGCCGAGGCCGGCAGCTTCATGGATCTTTGCCGCAATGCGGAGCTGGCCTGTGAGGTCACCATGCAGCCGCTGCGCCGCTTCGACCTGGATGCCGCCATCCTGTTTTCTGACATCCTGACGGTGCCCGACGCCATGGGTCTGGGGCTTTATTTCGAGCCGGGTGAAGGCCCCCGCTTCGAGCGCCCGGTGCGGGACGCTGCCGCGGTTCGGGCTCTGCCGGTGCCCGACGTCCACGAGTCACTGCGCTATGTCACCGACGCGGTCAGCCGGATCCGCCGTGAGCTGGCGGGGTCGGTGCCGCTGATCGGGTTCTCCGGCAGCCCCTGGACGCTGGGCACTTACATGGTCGAAGGCGCCAGCAGCAAGGACTTTCGCCATATCAAGGCGCTGGCCTATGACCAGCCAGCGGTACTGCATGAGCTGTTGGACAAGACCGCCCGGGCGGTGACCGACTACCTGAACGCCCAGGTCGAAGCCGGCGCCCAGGCATTGATGATTTTCGACACCTGGGGCGGCGCGCTGGCCCATGATGCCTATGAGCGGTTTTCCCTGGCCTATGCGCGTCAGGTCATCGACGGACTGATCCGGCAGCACGATGGCCGGCGAGTGCCGGTGGTGTTTTTCACCAAGGGCGGTGGCCTCTGGATCGAGCGAATCGCCGACTGCGGCGCTGACGGACTGGGTCTCGACTGGACCATTTCCCTGGATGAAGCTCGACGCCGGACCGGTGATCGGGTGGCCCTGCAGGGCAATCTTGATCCCAGCACCCTTTACGCCAGTCCAGCCACCATCCGGGACGAAGTCCGGCGGGTCCTGAATGAGTTCGGCGCCGGCAGCGGCCATGTCTTCAATCTGGGGCATGGCGTTCACCCGCAGATCCCGCCGGACCACGTCAGGGCCATGGTGGACGCGGTCCATGAGTTGAGCCCCGCCTTCCATGAATAACCGGCGCCGTCGTGTGCTCTCCTGTGGCGTCATTACGGTGCGCCCGGAGGGCAACGAATGGCGCTATCTCCTGCTGCGGGCCTACCAGTACTGGGATTTCCCGAAAGGCCGTCAGGAATCCGGCGAAACCCCGCTGGAGGCCGCCCGCCGGGAAGTCCGGGAAGAAACCGGCATCATTGACTTGCGCTTCAGCTGGGGCGAGGACTACACCGAAACCGGCCCCTATGCCCGGGGCAAGGTGGCCCGATACTACCTGGCGGAAACCCGCACGGAAGCCGTCGTGCTGGGCATCGCCCCGGAACTGGGCACCCCGGAGCACCACGAATGGCGCTGGGTGGACGAGGCCACTGCCTACCGACTGGCCGCCCCGAGGGTCAAGCAGGTGCTGGACTGGGCGCTGCAACGGCTACCCCGTCGCCCCGCCGCCTGAGATCCCGTGGGGGGTTTGGGAGAGCCGGGGGCCACGTTGCATACTGACAAGTCACAGAACGATCGCCGAGGAGAGCAGACATTGAGCCATCCCACCGGCCAGACCTACCCAGCGACTCGCCCCCGGCGCCTGCGCCGCGACGAGTTCACGCGGCGTCTGGTGCGAGAAAATCAGCTCAGCGTTGACGACCTGATCCAGCCGGTTTTCGTCATTGAAGGCCATGACACCGTGGAACCCGTGCCCTCCATGCCGGGCATCCAGCGACTCAGCATCGATCGCCTGGAACAGGAGGCAGAGACCCTGGCGGCGCTGGGTGTGCCCGCCATCGCGCTGTTTCCGGTGACCCCCGCCGAGGCCAAAAGCGACGATGCGGCGGAAGCCTGGAATCCCGACGGACTGGCCCAGCGCGCCGTTCGCGCCGTCAAAGCCCGGGTGCCGACCCTCGGCGTTATCACCGACGTGGCGCTGGACCCCTTCACCCGCCATGGCCAGGACGGATTGCTGGACGAGCACGGCTATGTGGCCAACGACATTACCCTCAAGGCCCTGGTGAAACAGGCGCGCTCCCATGCCGAAGCCGGCAGCGACATCGTCGCCCCGTCGGACATGATGGATGGCCGGGTTGGTGCCATTCGGGCGGCCCTCGAAGCGGACCGTTTTCACGAAACCCGAATCCTGGCGTATGCCGCCAAGTATGCTTCGGCTTTTTACGGGCCCTTCCGGGATGCGGTGGGTTCCGCCGGCAATCTGGGCAGCGGCGACAAGCGCACCTACCAGATGGATCCTGGAAACGGCTTCGAGGCGCTTCGGGAAGTGGCGCTGGATCTGGCCGAGGGTGCCGACATGATCATGATCAAACCGGGCATGCCCTATCTGGACGTCATTCGCCGGGTCCGGGACCAGTTCCAGGTGCCCACCTTCGCCTACCAGGTGAGCGGTGAGTACGCCATGCTCAACGCCGCCTTCGAAAACGGCTGGCTGGACCGCCGCGCCTGCGTCATGGAGGCCCTGCTGGGCTTCAAGCGCGCCGGGGCCGACGCCGTGCTCACTTACTTTGCCAAGGACGTGGCCGGCTGGCTGGCCGACCACTGAAACCCGCCCATCGCGAGGTATTCCATGGATCGTTATGCCGTTTTTGGCCATCCGGTTGGCCATTCCCTTTCACCCCGCATCCATCAGCTGTTTGCCGAGGAAACCGCCCAGCAGCTGGAGTACGAGCGCATTGAGCCACCGCTGGAGGGTTTCGCCCAGGCGGTAGCCGACTTCCAGGCCGCCGGCGGCAGCGGTGCCAACGTCACCGTGCCGTTCAAGCAGGAGGCCTGGTCCCTGTCGGGACAGCGCAGTGAACGGGCCGAGCGGGCTGGCGCCGTCAACACGCTAATCCTCGGCGAGGTCATCTATGGCGACAACACCGACGGGGAAGGCCTGGTCAATGATCTGCGCAATAACCTGGGGGTGGGGCTCGCCGGCAAGCGCCTGCTGTTGGTGGGGGCCGGGGGCGCAGCCCGCGGCGTGGTCGGGGCGTTGCTCGCGGAGCAGCCCGCCACCCTGGTGGTGGCCAACCGCACGCCGACCAGGGCGCGGCAACTGGCGGCGGAGTTTGACGATCTGGGCAGCATCGAGGGCTGCGGGCTCGAAGACCTGGCGTCCGAGCGCTTCGAGGTGGTGATTAACGCCACCTCCAGCGGGCTGGACGGCCAAGTGCCGGATCTGCCGGCCTCGATTGTGGCGGAGGGGGCCACGGCCTATGACATGCTCTATGGCGCCGAGCCCACCCCGTTTTTGCGCTGGGCCAGCGCCCATGGGGCCTTTCGCAGCCGCGACGGCCTCGGCATGCTGGTCGAGCAGGGCGCGGCCTCGTTCGAGTTGTGGCGGCGGATCCGTCCCAGCACCGAGCCGGTGATCGAGGCGTTGCGCCACGACACCCGGCCGTAACCGTTTAGCGGTGCCGGTTCATTAACCGCACATAATGCTCGGCTGAGTAGGGCAGCTGCTCCCGCTCGGTGTCGGTGATCGCCCGCACCGCCCGGGCCGGGGTGCCCAGGTAGAGATGGCCGCTCTCCAGGCGCTGCCCGGGCGGCACCAGCGTGTTGGCACCGATGATCACGTCATCCTCGACCACGGCACCGTCCAGCACGATGGCCCCCATGCCCACCAGCACCCGATCGCCGATCCGGCAGGCGTGCACAACGGCACGGTGCCCGACGGTCACCTGCTCGCCGATCACCGCCGGATGGCCTTTCTGATAGGGCCCCTCGTGGGCCACATGAACCACGGCGCCGTCCTGAATATTGGTCTGCCCGCCCACCTCGATGGTGTGTACATCGCCACGCAGAACCGCCGTGGGCCATATCGACACCGCCTCGCCCAGACGGACGTCGCCGATGACCACCGCCGCGTCGTGAATCCAGGCGGAGTCCGGGATCTGCGGGTGAATGCCTTCGAACGGTTCGATCATGAACGCCTCCCTCGGCTCAGGTCATGGTGACCAGTTCTTCGGCGGCCGTGGGATGGATGGCGACGGTGTCATCCAGATCGGCTTTGGTGGCCCCCATGCGCAACGCCACCGCGAACCCCTGCAGCATCTCATCGCTGCCGACACCAAACAGGTGGATACCCACCACCCGCTCCTCGGCACCGACACAGACCAGCTTCATGGTGCTGCGCTGCTTGGCCTCGGCGGGCGCCAGAGCGAAGTCCATGGGCACAAATCCCGCCTCATGGATGCGCACCTGGTCACCGTACTGCTCTCGAGCCTCGGCCTCGGTCATTCCCACCATGCCAATGGGGGGATGGGTGAACACCACCGTGGGTACATCGCGGTAGTCCAGGCGCCGTTCTTCGTGGCCCCCCCAGAGGCGGTCCGCCAGCCGGCGGCCGGCGGCAATGGCCACCGGCGTCAGAGGGTAGGGATTATCGGTGACATCGCCCAGGGCGAAAATGTGCGGCTGATTGGTGGCCTGCCACGGGTCCACGGGAATAATGCCGCCGTCGCCGGTGCGGACACCGGCGGCCTCCAGGCCCAGTTCGTCGGTGTTGGCCAGCCGTCCCACCGCCCAGATCACCTGGTCCAGCCCCTCCAGGGTCCGGCCGTCCTCGGCATGCAGGGTGTATCCCCCCCAGGCGGCCTCCAGCCCACTGGGGGTGAAGTGATTGACCAGGGTGGGACCATGCTGGGTGGTGCTGTGGACATAAGCCTCCTGAATGGCCTCGTCAAAGCTGCGCAGGGGCCGCTCCCGTCGGACCACCAGCGAGACGTCACTGCCCAGCTGATGCAGCACGCCGGCGAGCTCCACCGCGATGTAGCCCGCGCCCACCACAGCCACTTTTTCCGGTCGGTCTGGCATGGCGAAGAAACCGTCGGAATCGATCCCCAGGTCACCCCCCGGAATCCCCGGCCGACCCGGCACTCCACCGGTGGCGATCACAAATCGTTCCGCCTGATAGTGCTGCCCGTCCACCGCTACGGTGTGGGCGTCAACAAAGCGGGCATGCCCGCTGATGAAGTCCACCTCCGACTTGTCGAGATTGCGCTCGTAGATGCCGTTCAGTCGCCGGATGTAGGCATCCCGGGCACTCACCAGCGCCCCCCAGTCCAGCCGAGGCGAAACGCCGGAGAAGCCGTAGTCACCGGCCCGCTCCATGACCTCGGCGGCATGGGCCGCCTGCCACATCACCTTTTTGGGCACGCAGCCCACATTGACGCAGGTGCCCCCCAGCCGGTCCGACTCGATCACCGCGCAGCGCGCCCCGTGGGCCGCCGCCCGCCGGGCCGTGGCAATGCCGCCGCTTCCGCCGCCAATGCAGATCAGATCGTAGGCGCCCTGCCCTTTGGTCATGGTCAAACCCCGGTTGCTCGCTGTGTTGGGATCCCTCATTCTGGCAGACCCTGACGGTGATGACATTGAAGGAAAGACGATTCACACCATGACCAATCCGCTGCTGGCTGAATCCGACCTGCCCCGCTTCTCCGACATTCGCCCGGAACACGTCAAACCCGCCATCGAACAGGTACTGGCGGACAATCGGGCGGCCATTGCCGAGCTCACCACCGACCCGGTGCCTGCCACCTGGCAGGGTCTGGTGGCGCCACTGGAGCGCCTGGAGGACCGGCTGGAGAAAGTCTGGTCGCCGGTGTCCCACCTGAATGCGGTCATGAACAGCGAAGCCCTGCGGGAGGCTTACAACGCCTGTCTGCCACTGCTCTCCGCCTATTCCACCGAGATGGGTCAGAACACCGATCTTTATGCGGCGTTTCGGCAGCTTCGCGACGGCGATGAATACCCGCGGCTGGATCAGGCCCAGCGTCAGAGCGTCGACAATGCGCTGCGCGATTTCGAGCTGGCCGGGGTTGCGCTGGAGGCATCGGCCAAGCAGCGATACGCCGCCATTGCCGCCCGTCTGGCCGAGCTGGCGTCCAAATTCCAGGAAAATCTGCTGGATGCCACCGATGCCTGGCATCGGGACACCACCGATCCGGACGAGGTGGCCGGCATCCCCGAGTCCGCGCTGGGTGTCATGCGGCAGAACGCCGAGGCCGCCGGGGCCGACGGCTGGCGCATCAGTCTGGACATGCCCGTGGTCCAGGCGGTGCTGGCGCATGCCCACAACCCCGCCCTGCGACGGGAAGTTTACGAAGCCTTCACCACCCGGGCCTCGGACGCGGGCCCCCATGGCGGTCGCTGGGATAACCATCCGATCATGAGCGAGATCCTGGATCTGCGCCAGGAGCAGGCGGAGCTGCTGGGCTATCCCAACTACGCCGAGTTGTCGCTGGCCCCGAAGATGGCGGACTCGGCCCGGCAGGTAGTGGATTTTCTCGAGGACCTCGCCACGCGGGCAAAACCTGCAGCCGAGCGGGAATACGCCGAGCTGACGGCCTTTGCCAGCGAGCGCGACGGCATTGAATCGCTGCCGGCCTGGGATGTGGGCTACTACAGTGAGCGGTTGCGGGAGACCCGGCATCGCCTCTCGCCGGAGGATCTGCGCCCCTGGTTTCAGGCCGATCGGGTCATGGCGGGGCTGTTCGACGTGGTAGAGCGGCTCTTCAGCATTCACATCACCCCCCGGGACGACGTCGACACCTGGCACGATGAGGTGCGCTTTTATGAGATCCACGACGCCAATGGCGAACTGCGGGGGCAGTTCTATACTGACCTGTACGCCCGCTCCCACAAGCGGGGTGGGGCCTGGATGGCCACGGCGCGGGGGCGCATGAACCATGAGGGTGAGGTGCAGACGCCGGTGGCATTTCTGACCTGCAACTTCACGCCCCCGGTGGGAGGACAACCGGCGCTCATTACCCACGGCGAGGTGGAGACGCTGTTCCACGAGTTCGGTCACGGGCTCCACCACATGCTCACCCGGGTGGACGCCGCCAGCGTCGCCGGCATCAGCGGCGTGGCCTGGGACGCGGTGGAGCTGCCAAGCCAGTTCCTGGAGAACTGGTGCTGGGAACGGGAAGCGCTGGATCTCTTTGCCCGCCATTACCAGACCGACGAACCGATCCCCGAGTCCCTCTTTGAGCGCATGACCGCAGCCCGTCACTTTCAGGCGGCCATGCAGATGGTCCGCCAGCTGGAATTTTCGCTGTTCGACCTGCGCCTGCATGTCGAACACGACCGCACCGCCGGCGAGCGGATATTCCCGCTGCTTGATGAGGTGCGCGACCAGGTGGCGGTGGTTCGGCCCCCGGCGTTCAATCGCTTCCCCAACAGCTTTGCGCACATCTTTGCGGGCGGCTATGCCGCGGGCTACTACAGCTATAAGTGGGCGGAAGTCCTGTCCGCTGACGCGTTTGCGCGATTCACCGAGGAAGGCATTTTCAATCCGGTCACGGGTCGCGCCTTCCTGGAGCACATTCTGGAGAAGGGAGGATCGGAGGACGCGGCCAAACTGTTCCGCGACTTCCGGGGTCGGGAACCCAGCATCGAGCCGCTACTCAAAGCCAGTGGCCTGACCGCCTGAGCAACCGAGCAATCCATGCAGCATTCTTCACAGCCGGTCCTCCGGGACATCGTTCTGGTGGGAGGCGGCCACAGCCACGTGGGCGTTCTCAGACGCTTTGGCATGAAGCCCGTCCCGGGGGTGCGTCTGACCCTGATCTGCCGGGATACCCACACCCCGTACTCGGGCATGCTGCCCGGCTACGTGGCGGGCCACTACGACTATGACGACGTGCACATCGATCTGCGCCGTCTGGCGGAGTTTGCCGGCGCCCGCTTTCTCTCCAGTGAGGCCGTCGGGCTGGACCGCCAGGCCGGTCAGGTGCTCTGCAGCGATCGGCCGCCGGTGCCCTACGACCGACTGTCCATCAACATCGGCTCCACGCCGCAACTGGCCGGCGCCAGCGGGGCATCGGATCATGCCGTCGCCGTCAAGCCCATCCACCGGTTCAACCATCGCTGGCTGGCGCTGCTCGAGCGCGTGCGCTCGGCCACCAACGGGCTTCGCATTGCCGTGGTGGGCGGTGGCGCCGGCGGCGTCGAACTGCTGCTGGCCATGCAGTACCGGCTGCGAAGTGAAATGCAGGCCCGGGGACAGAATCCGGATCGGCTGCAGTTCGCCCTGTTCACCCGGGGCCAGAGCGTGCTGCCCACCCATGCACCCAATGTCCGCCAGCGGTTTGCCCGTGTCCTCGCAGAGCGCGGTGTGGCCGTGCACTGCAACGCCGAGGTCACCGCCGTCGAGGCGAGCGGTCTGCAGACCCGCGACGGTCAGCAGTACCCGGCGGATGAGGTGGTCTGGGTCACCCGGGCGGGCGGCGCCCCCTGGCTTCGGGACACCGGGCTGGCCCTGGACGACAACGGTTTCATTCAGGTGACGGACACCCTGCAGACCGTCACCGACCCGGCAGTGTTTGCCGCCGGGGACATCGCCACCATGATCAACCACCCCCGGGAGAAAGCCGGCGTTTTCGCCGTCCGACAGGGACCGCCCCTGGCTCGCAACCTGAGGTTCTCCGTGGAGGATCGGGAGCCCCGGCCCTATCGGCCGCAGCGGCGCTGGCTGGCGCTGATCAGCACCGGCGATCGCTACGCGGTGGCATCCCGGGGTGCCCTGGGTGCCGAGGGCCGGGCGCTCTGGCACTGGAAAGACTGGATCGATCGGCGGTTCATGGCGCGTTTCAGCGATCTGCCTGGCACTTCACCAACGGCATGACCCGCGGCAGTCCTGCGCCCCGCAAGCGCAGCGGTTACAATCCTCAGGCTCTGCCGCTGATCCACTGGAGCCACCGCTTGTGAAAATCGCCTCGTGGAACGTCAATTCCCTGAACGTGCGCCTGCCCCATGTCCTGGACTGGCTGGCCGAGGCCCGCCCCGATGTGCTGGGTCTGCAGGAAACCAAGTTGACCGACGAAAAGTTTCCCGTGGAAGCGATTCAGGCAGCAGGCTACCAGGTGGCCTTCGCGGGTCAGAAGACCTACAACGGGGTCGCGGTGCTGGCCCGCACCCCGCCGGAGCAGGTGATGCTCGACATTCCAGGGTTTGAGGACCCGCAGCGCCGGGTTCTGGCAGCCACCGTGGGTGATCTGCGCTTCATCAACCTGTACGTGCCCAACGGCAAGGCCGTCGGCACCGACAAATACGAGTACAAACTGGCCTGGCTGGCCCACCTGAAGGCATGGCTCGAGGATGAGCTGGCGCGCCACGAACGGGTGGCCGTGGTCGGTGATTTCAACATTGCGCCGGCGGATGCGGATGTCCACGACCCGGCGGAATGGGAGGAGACCATTCTCTGCTCCACGCCGGAGCGGGAGGCCCTGACGTCCATCCTTGATCTGGGCTTCAGCGACAGCTACCGGTGCTTCGAACAGCCCGAGGCGGCCTTTTCCTGGTGGGATTACCGCATGAACAATTTCAAGCGCAATCGGGGCCTGCGCATTGATCTGATCCTGACCAGCCCGGCGCTGACCCGCGACCTGGTGACCAGCACCATTGACGCTGACCCCCGCGCCCGGGAGCGGCCGTCGGACCACGCACCGGTGGTGGCTGAATTTCAGGGCCCCTGAGCCCCCTCAACCCGAACAGGAGGCCGCATGCAGTATCGCGACCTGCGTGACTTTATCGAGCAGCTGGAGACCCGCGGCGAACTCAAGCGGGTCAAAACGCCGGTGGATCCCCATCTGGAGATGACCGAGATCTGTGACCGGACCCTGAGACGCCGGGGGCCTGCCATTTTGTTTGAAAACCCCAAGGGCCATGAAACGCCGGTGCTGGGCAACCTGTTCGGCACCCCGGAGCGGGTCGCCCTGGGCATGGGGGCGGAAAGCGTCGAGGCCCTGCGGGAGATCGGTGAGCTGCTGGCGTTCCTGAAGTCGCCGGAGCCCCCCAAGGGTATGCGGGATGCCTGGAACAACCTGCCGATTTTTCGCAAGGTGCTGGACATGGCGCCCAAGGTGCGGCGCAGCGCGCCCTGTCAGAAAAATGTCCTGGAGGGCGAGGACGTGGATCTGGGGCAGCTGCCCATTCAGACCTGCTGGCCGGGAGACGCGGGTCCACTGATTACCTGGGCGCTGGTCATCACCCGGGGACCGGGCCAGAAGCGCCAGAACCTGGGCATCTACCGCCAGCAGGTCATCGGCCGCAATCGGGTGATCATGCGCTGGCTGTCCCATCGAGGCGGCGCACTGGATTTCCGGGACTGGCGCGAAGCGCATCCGGGAGAGCCCTTTCCCATCGCGGTGGCGCTGGGCGCCGACCCGGCGACCCTGCTGGGTGCGGTCACGCCGGTGCCGGACAGCCTCTCGGAATATGCCTTCGCCGGTCTCCTGCGGGGCAGCCGCACGGAACTGGTCAACTGCATGGGCTCCGACCTGCAGGTGCCGGCCTCGGCGGAAATCGTGCTGGAGGGCCACATCCATCCCGATGACCGCGCGCCGGAGGGCCCCTTCGGCGATCACACGGGCTATTACAATGAGGTGGATGACTTTCCGGTGTTCACCATCGACCGGATCACCCATCGGGATGACCCCATCTACCACAGCACCTACACGGGACGGCCGCCGGACGAACCGGCGGTGCTGGGCGTGGCGCTCAACGAAGTCTTCGTGCCGATCCTGCAGCGCCAGTTCCCGGAAATTGTCGACTTCTATCTGCCCCCCGAGGGCTGTAGCTACCGGTTGGCCGTGGTCAGCATGCGCAAGCAGTATCCCGGCCACGCCAAGCGGGTCATGATGGGGGTCTGGTCATTCCTGCGACAGTTCATGTACACCAAATTCATCATTGTGGTGGACGACGATGTGAACGCCCGGGAGTGGGAAGATGTCATTTGGGCCATGACCACCCGCATGGATCCGGCCCGGGACACGGTGATGGTGGAAAACACCCCCATCGATTACCTGGATTTCGCGTCGCCGGTCTCGGGACTGGGCTCGAAGATGGGTCTGGACGCCACCAGCAAGTGGCCGGGCGAAACCGACCGCGAGTGGGGTCGGGCGATCGCCATGGATGACACGGTCAAGGCACGGGTCGACGAGCTCTGGCCCGATCTGGGTATCGATTTGGAGGATCAATGACATATCAGGTACGCATCGAAGGCACCGAGCACGCGTTCGAGGCCGAAGAGGGCGAAAACGTCATTGCCGCGGCCACGCGGGCCGGGCTGATGCTGCCCTACAGCTGCCGCAGTGGCACCTGCGGAACCTGCAAGGGCGAAGTCATCCAGGGGGCCATTCAATACCCCGACGGTCTACCGCCGGCCATCGATGCCGATGAAGAGGGCGAAGGCAAGGCGCTGTTCTGCCAGGCCCGACCGGTCAGTGATCTGGTCATTCGGGTGGCCGAGGTGCGTGAAGCGGGGGACATCCAGCCGCAGCGCCTGCCGGCCCGCGTGGAGCGGGTCGACGACTGCGCGCCGGATGTTCGGCGGGTGTTTCTGAAGCTGCCCCGGGATAAGCGAATGCCATTCCTCGCCGGGCAGTACATTGACATTCTGCTGCGGGGCGGCCACCGCCGCAGCTTCTCGCTGGCCAACGCTCCCCATGACGACGAGCTCCTGGAACTGCATGTGCGGCACATGCCCGGCGGCATCTTTTCGGAGTACGTTTTCACCAACATGCAGGCCGGCGCGTTGCTGCGATTTGAAGGGCCGCTGGGCAACTTTGCCCTGCGTGAAGACAGCGACCGCCCCATGATCCTGATGGGCGGCGGCACCGGCTTTGCGCCCATCAAGGGCATCGTCGAACACGCCCTGCACATCGGCGTCGCCCGCCCCATGCACATCTACTGGGGCGCTCGCAGCCGCCAGGACCTCTATCTGGAGAGCCTGCCACGGCATTGGGAGAAGCTTCATCCGTCGGTGGATTTTACCCCCGTGCTCTCCGAGCCGGCCCCCGAGGATGAGTGGCAAGGAGCGCAGGGCTTCGTCCACGAGCAGGTGCTGGCGGACTACCCGGACCTGAGTGGATACGACGTCTACATGAGCGGGCCGCCGCCGATGATCAACGCCGCCCGGGAAGGCTTCATCGCCGCCGATCTACCCGCTGACCGTCTCTTTTACGACTCCTTCGAACCCGGACGGGACTAGGGCGGCATCGGAGGATGGCAGCGGCAAACGACCAGAAAGGGAAGTGGCTCTGGCCACTACTGGTGGCGGTTCTTCTGGTCGGCTGCGCCAGCAGCCCGCCCCCCGGCGAGCCCCATGACCCGCTGGAGGGGTTCAATCGCAATGTCTATGCCTTCAACGAGACCGTGGACACCTATGCCCTGGCGCCGGCCAGCCGGGGCTGGACCCGGGTGACCACCGATGGCATGCGTCAGGGTGTTCACAATTTTTTCGACAACCTGCAGGCGCCGGGCTACATCCTGAATGACATTCTCCAGGGCAAGCCCGCCGGCGCCGGCGTCCAGACAACACGGTTCATCATGAACAGCACCGTGGGTCTGCTGGGTTTTTTTGATCCGGCCGAGGCATGGCTGGGGCTGGAGCCACGCAGTGAGGACTTCGGACAGACCCTGGGGGTTTGGGGTGTGGACGCCGGCCCCTACCTGGTGTTGCCGCTACTCGGGCCTTCCAGCACCCGGGACGCGACCCGGTACCCGGTGGCGTACTACACCAATGTCCTGACCTACGTGGTGCTGGACACCGCCACCTTCGGAACACTCACCGCGGTGAACGTGGTCAATGCCCGGACCCGGGCGGAGGGTGCCATCAGGGCCCGGGACGAGGCCGCGGTGGATCCTTACGTCTTCACCCGCAGTGCCTACCGGCAATTCCGCCGCAATCAGGTCTACGATGGCGAGCCGCCCCTCGAAGATGACCCTTACAGCGATTTCTTCGATGAATGGGACGAGGAGATGGCGCCCTGAATCATTTCCGGCCCGCCGCCTCGGCCACCAGACGTTCCAGTCGCTGCCGCAGGGGGCTGCGCCGAGGGAAGTGGGCGCGAAGGAAATCCATCTGGTCCGCCAGAATGCGGCGCCCCTGCAGATAGACGTACTCGGCATGGGTGGGCGCAAACGGCACTGCCAGCAGCTGCAGCCCGGCCTGCTCCGGGGTTCGATTGCCCTTGAGGTTATTGCAGCGTTTACAGGCGCTAACCACGTTGGTCCAGGTGTCTTCGCCGCCCCGACTGATGGGTTTGATGTGGTCCCGGGAGAGCTCCCGGGTCCGTTTCTGCTCGCCGCAGTAGAGACAGAGGTGGTCATCCCGCCGGAATAGCGTGGCGTTGTTGAGCGGCGGGACATAGGCCGGATTACCCTTGAGGCTGGCCTGCATGGCGCCGGCGGTGGCGATGATCGAATTGACTTCGATCACGCTGCGCTGCCCGCTGATGGCGTTGTAGCCGCCGCGCACCCGATACAGCCCGCGGCCACAGGTGTAGGCCACCTGGTCCAGGTAGTAAAGACGAACCGCGTCCTGGTAGGTGATCCACTCCAGGGGCATGCCAGAGACGTCGGTTCGCAGGATGTGGTGCTGCAGCGT
>Ga0207421_10003869_pt1 | contig 17576 bp, 15 predicted proteins | sample SodLakKL_010_SED_4_FD_187542 | JGI IMG/M metagenome (GOLD analysis project Ga0207421, IMG submission 187542) | Alkaline sediment microbial communities from Lake Tanatar, Kulunda Steppe, Russia - 8KL_010_SED (SPAdes) (version 2) | ecosystem: Environmental > Aquatic > Non-marine Saline and... | reverse complement strand
CCTCACTATTCACCATTTATTTCTTTACATACAAGCCTTTCATTATTTTTTGCTCGAACTTATTTCCGATAGGAATATATCCTATATTTTCATGCGCTCCAAGCAATAACATACCGTCATTAAAAAGACTTTCATGAAAAAGTGATACAACTTTGTTTTGCAAGTCGGTGTTAAAGTATATAATCACATTACGACAAAATATCAAATCAAATTTATAAAAAATTCCATCACTAACAAGATTATGATATTTGAAATTAACTTTATCACGAAGAAAATCTTTTACTTTAAAAGTTCTGTTTTCCGAATCCGTTTCAAAATATTTTGAATATGGTACATCAATAGTTTCTTCAAAGTTAAGGGGATTAACTTTAATAACTTTATCAAAATTATCAAAATAAGCATGATGCAGCCGGTTATTAAATAAGCCGGTTTTGGCACGTTGCAAAATATTAGTATTAATATCAGTTGCAAACACTTTTGCATTATCAAGCATATCAAGCTCATTTAATAATATCAGCATAGAATACACTTCCTCTCCGCTTGAACAACCTGCATGCCAAATATTTATATGTGTGCGATTTTTGAATTGTGGCAAAACATCACGTCTAAGATTAAGCCATACATCGGTATCTCTAAATAACTCAGTTGTATTAACGGTAATGTCGTTTATACAGTTTTGAAAGATATTTTTATCATTTCTTAGTTTTTGTATAAATGAATCGACATTTGGCACATTATATGTTACCAATATATGCTCAATACGCCTCTTGAATGATTGATCAGCATATTCACCGAAATCAATATCATATAACCGCTTAAATTCTAAAACGATTTTTGATAAATCGTCTTTGGTAACATTAACCCTTGATACCATTAATAAATATCTACTTTACAATAAAACTTATATACGTTATTTTTTATAATTATCGTTTTACGAAGATTGCAAAAAAATAATATAATTTTATAAGTGATATTACCCTTTTATACTTTTTTTTAATTAGCCCGATATTATAAATTTCGGTTTTGTTAATTTTTCCACACAGAAATATTAAAAACTTAGCTGTAAGGCAAAAGTTTGTAGACACAAATATTTGCTCAAATTATAAAGTTAATTTTATAAAAATCCGTAAACAACTGATTTTTAATAAAATTAATTTTTCAACATACAAAATATAACAAAGCTTATCATAAATCTCTTATTTTAAAGACAAGAAACACGGATCATTATATATTATTATAAAATATTATCATTGAGTGCATTAAGCATACCCCTTGCTTTGAGTAAACATTCGTGATATTCTTTTTCAGGCTCAGAGCCGGATGTTATAGCTCCTCCAACCATAAAATTAACATATTTTTCGGCTTGATTATACAAAATGCTTCTGATTACTACGTTAAAATCAAAATCCTTTTGAGGATTAATATATCCTAAACAGCCAGAGTATAGTCCTCTTCGTGTTGATTCGTATTGTTCAATTATCTCCATAGCACGTACTTTCGGAGCACCTGTCATTGATCCCATTGGGAAGCTGTTTTTTATAACATCGATATAATGAAACTCTTCCGACAAAGTCGAAGTAATTGTAGAGATCATATGATATACATGAGCAAAAGGATATATGCCATATAGCTCTTCAACTTCAACACTCCCTTTTAAAGCTGTTCTGGACAAGTCATTTCTGACAAGATCAACTATCATTACATTCTCAGAACGCTCCTTGGAGTCATTAAACAGTTTTTCTTTATAAATTATGTCACTTTCGGGAGTTTTGCCTCTTTTTATTGTACCTTTAATAGGTTGGCTTATGATTTTTTTACCTGATTTTTTTAAAAATCTTTCAGGACTTGAACATAAAAGATATTTATCGCCTAGCTGGTAGAATGCTGAAAAGGGAGTTGGTGATGATTTGTTTAATTTCATGTATGTCAAAAGAGGATCAATACATGTATCTTCTCCAAAAAATTCCACACAATAATTCATCTCATATATATCACCTCGCTGAATGTGCTCTTTGATTACTTGTACATTCTTAATATAATCTGATTGCTCCACTCTTGCCTTAACATCAACTTTTCCGTTTTCATCAATAAATGAAGGAGATATACCGGTAAGAAGATTCCATACTGTTTTATGGTTGCTCCATTTGCCTTTGTTATCAAGCAAACCTAATGATACTTTTCCCTTTTTGCAGATTATAAGAACCAATGGTTTAAAAAAATGTACCAGGTCCATTTCAATATTATCCTTATTGGAAGAAGTCAAATCTTCTGTTTGGTTTTTAATATCATAACTTAAAAACCCAAAGATCCAGTCGTTTACATGGTCAGTAAATTTTTTCAATGAGCCAAACACATCATTACCGGATGTTTTCAACTCTTGATCGACCCCTAAAGCAATTAACCAATCAAAGGAAGAGTATGGATCGTGTGAAAAACCATTGGAGTTAAGAAAACAAATCCTGTCAAAATACTTTCTGCTATTTGCTAGAATAACAAATGGTTGCATACTGGTATCAGAGCAAGGTTGATTTTTAAAACGCCTCATATATAATTAAAGCAGAGGATAATCCAGTAAATATGATAATTTAAAATAAGTTAGCTTAATTTGATTAAGTTCAAACAGTTTACTTATTTTTTATTTTACCTTTTTTCAATATAATTAACTTTTACCTATTTTATTTCCCATGTATCACCACTATTGAGAAGGTCGTCAACGCATTGTATGGATGATGACTGTTTGGCGTTTTCAATTTGTTCGTTCAACAATCTGTCATAAGTGTTGAATGGCGCCGCTCTGATAACACCCAAAGCTATCGGATATTTGGGAGGTTGCATTCTTCCAAGCATACGATGAATACCGGGGTCTTTCTTATATTGGTCATGTACAAGAAGGTCTTCTTCTTTAACACCATTTTCCCCTATATTAACAACTCTAAGCTTATTGCCGCTTAAAACAATACCCTTATCTCTATTTTTTCCGAAGATCATTGGTTTTCCGTGCTCAAGCCTTAATTGTGTTTCATCCCTGGCTTCCTTAGAAGTAATGTTCTCAAAAGCATCCTCCGAATAAATTACACAACTTTGCAGAATTTCGACTACGGAAGTTCCATCATGTTTGGCGGCTTCATACATAACATCTCTCATCATATTGATATTATTGTCAAGGCACCGTGCAAAAAAAGTTCCTTGTGCTCCCATCACCAGTCCGGCAGTATTGAAGGGATGTTCTATTGTACCATGTGGTGATGTTTTAGTAATACCTCCTCTGGGTGTAGTTGGAGAATATTGACCTTTTGTAAGTCCATAAACTTGATTGTTAAACAACAAGACATTAATATCTATATTACGTCTTATAAGGTGTATAAAATGATTACCACCGATAGCCATTGAATCGCCATCACCTGTAGCCACCCAAAGGCTAAGCTCCGTATTAGCCATTTTTACACCACTGGCTATTGCCGCAGCGCGTCCATGAATACCATGAAACCCATATGTGTCCACATAATATGGGAATCTTGATGAACATCCAATACCTGATACAAAACAAAAATTTTCTTTTTTATATCCAATTTCGGGAAATACTTTATGAATAGCAGCAAGTATGGCATGAGCCCCACACCCGGGACACCATTTTACCATTTGATCGCTGACAAAATCTTTTTTGGATAATTCTACCGGTGATTTTTCTACTCTTTTTTTATCAAGCATGTTTATTTTCCTCCAAAATATTTTTAAATACTTCAGTAAGTTCATTGACATGGAAAGGCAAACCCTGAACCTTGTTATACTGATAATAATGAAATTCGGGGAAGCTAATCTTTAAATAATTAACAAACTGACCCATGTTCAATTCACATACGATTATTTTCTTAAAATTAGACAATATATTTTTTGTATTTTTTGGTAATGGCTTAATATAATTAAAATGTGCAAGGCTGATCTTATAATTTTCTTCTTGCATTCTTTTCACTGTAGATATTAAAGCTCCTTCGGTACCGCCCCATCCTATAACCAGTAAATCCCCACTTTCTTCTCCAACAAGGGTTTGTTCCGGTATATAATTTTCAACTCTTTTCACTTTCTCTTCCCTCAACTTAACCATCAATTGGTGGTTTAAGGGATCAGTAGAAACATTCCCGTCAATATTTGTTTTCTCAAGTCCACCTATACGATGCCTTAAACCATCAGTACCGGGTGCAGCCCATTTACGCACTAATGAGTTCTCATCTCTTTTATAAGGTTTATAATCAGGGTCATTTGGTTTTGCAAGAGGCGGATTTATTTCAGGTAGTTCTTTAACTTTAGGTATTTTTAATAACTCTGAGCCCAACCCCAAATAACCATCGGTAAGTAAGATTACAGGCGTCATATGTTCCATTGATAATTTTGAAGCCTGATAAGCATAATAAAAGCAATTTGCGGGACTTGAAGCCGCCATTACTATCACGGGGCATTCGCCATTACGTCCATACAAAGCTTGCAAAAGGTCGGATTGTTCACTTTTAGTTGGTAAACCCGTAGAAGGGCCTCCTCTTTGAACATTTACAATAACCAATGGTAACTCTGTCATTACAGCAAGTCCAATAGCTTCACTTTTCAGGGACAATCCCGGACCGGAAGTTGTCGTTGCTGCAAAAGACCCTGCAAAACTTGCTCCAATAGCTGAACAAATCCCCGCAATTTCATCTTCGGCTTGAAACACCTTAGCTTCAAGTGATTTATGATGAGAAAGCTCCATTAAAATTTCTGTTGCCGGAGTAATGGGGTATGATCCAAGGAAAAAAGGTCTGCCTGATCTTTCACTTGCGGCAAGCAACCCCCAAGCTGTGGCAACATTTCCGGTTATATTGCGATACCTTCCTTTTTCCATTGGAGCAGGATCAACCTTATATGTTGCTTTTATTGATTCAAGTGATTCTGCATATTTGTAGCCGGCTGATATTACAGCTTTATTAGCTTCAAATACTTCAGGCTTACTGCCGAACTTTCTCTCAACAAGACTTATGGCCCTTTCCAACTCACGATTAAACAAATAAGTGATCATGCCCAGGGCAAACATATTTTTAGTCCTGGGAGCCAATTTCTTATCAACATTTAAATCTTGCAGACTTTTTTTAGTAAGTTCTGTAATAGGTGCTTTAACTACATTATAATCTCTCAAACTTTCATCTTTAAGCGGATTTTCCTGGTAACCAGCTTTATGGATAGCTTTTTCATCAAAAGTACTCTCATCTAATAAAATAGTTGCACCATCCTTAGCCCATTTAACATTAGCACGCAGAGAAGCAGGGTTCATTGCAACCAAAACATCACACATATCACCGGGTGTGTATATTTTTCTTTTACCTACATGTATCTGAAAGCCGCTAACCCCGGCAACCGTATTATGGGGAGCGCGTATTTCGGCCGGAAAGTCAGGAAAAGTAGCAAGATCATTACCTGAGAAAGCTGCCATCTCGGAAAATAAAGTACCCGCTAATTGCATACCATCCCCGGAATCACCTACAAACTTAACCACAACATCTTCAAGTTCAACAACATTTGATTTTTTTACCATATCTTTTTTATTTTAACTGATAACATATATATTACCGCAAGGTAGTATTTTTTAATTAAGTAATATTTTTCGTTTGCGAAGTTAATTGTTTAAATATTATCTATTAAAAAAATTGAGCTTTTTTTAAATAAAGTAAAATGTGAAACTAAATTACTAGAAAAGAAATTGTTCAAAAAAAAACTTATAAAGCAAATAAGTTTTATATAAATTACGAATTAGAATATATTAACACAATAAAAACTATGACTTTTTTTAAAAACATATATAAATTATACTAAAAGTGTGAAAAAAATTAATTTCTTTGGTTATAACAATTTATATTTGCATTGAAAAAAATGATTTACAAACTAAAAATTAAATAAAATGGCTTACGTGATAACTGAAGATTGTACTGCATGTGGAAGTTGCATAGATGAATGCCCGGTTGATGCTATCAGCGAAGGTGATATTTACTCAATTGACCCGGATATTTGCACTGATTGTGCTGCTTGCGTTGATGTATGCCCGGTTGAAGCTATTCATCCTGCATAAAAATTATTTGTTTGTAAAAACTTACAAATAGAACTAAACTTAAAGCCCGTATTAAAATAATTCGGGCTTTTTATATTTTTGCATTAACTTTTAAAAGAACTTTTTTTCAACACAGCTTAATAGATTAGGAATTAATTCGTTGAGTTATTAACAAAACAATGACAAATAGCAGTCAACTTTATTAATTTTTTAAACATTATTATAACAAATAACAATTACCAAGCCCTGTGAAAGAAGAAAAACATAATGAGAGTCAGGAAAAATTAATGACATTCTGGTCACACCTTGATGAGCTTCGGGGCCACCTGATCCGTTCAGCTATCGCTGTTGTGCTTATGGCAATAATAACTTTTTTAAATAAAAACATTATTTTTGATCAAATTATTTTAGCCCCAAAAGAATCGCATTTTATAACCAACCGCATATTTTATCAATTAGCTGAGATCTTGTCAATACCGGCATTACGTATCAATATAAATCCCGTGGAAATTATTAATATTGAAATGGCCGGGCAATTCATGATGCACATTCTTATTTCTATTATAGGCGGAATTATCGTTTCGGTACCATATTTATTATTTGAGCTCTGGAGGTTTATCCAACCTGCACTTAAGCCAAAAGAAAAAGCCAATAGCAGGGGAGCTGTTTTTATTACTTCATTGCTTTTTATAACAGGTGTTTTGTTTGGTTTTTTCCTGATCGTTCCTTTGGCTGTGAATTTCCTGGGGTCTTACCAGGTTAGCGGACTTGTTGAAAACCAAATAGCGCTTCGGTCTTATATTACTACTGTTACAACAATTACTTTAGGCGTAGGTTTATTATTTGAACTGCCTATATTAGTATACTTTCTTAGTAAAATTAATGTTCTTACACCCAATCTTATGCGCAAAAACCGCAAAGTAGCCATTATAATTATAATTGCTCTCTCAGCATTAATAACTCCTCCCGATGTAATCAGTCAAATCCTGGTAGGATTACCAATACTGGTTTTATATGAATTTAGTATAATAATATCTGCAAGAGTATATAGGAAAAATCAAAGTTTAGTACCCGTAGATGAGTAATTGGTTAAACAAAAAGCTGTATACGCAGCATACATATTTCTATGATTAAAATAGTATTTATAATAGTTGGAATTTATCGTGAAGAAAATGCCGGTGCCATAGCCAGGGCAATGAAAACCATGGGTATTGAAATCATGCACCTGGTAAATCCTCAGTGTAATCATTTGGGTTCTAAGGCTAAAGCAACAGCTCATGGGTCATCAGATATTCTTGAAAATGCTTTGGTTTTTAAAAATCTTGACGACGCAATCAAAGATATTGATTTTATCATAGGCACAACAGCCAAAAAACGTAGTGTTCATGAAGACTATCATTGGGTTGAAGAATTACCGGAAATAATTCTTGGCAAAGAAGACACTATAAATTCTGCCGGAATTGTATTTGGTTGCGAAGAGTCAGGATTGACTAACCAAGAGCTATCCATTTGCCACCTTGTATCTACAATACCTATGTACCGAAAGTATCCTTCACTTAACCTGGGACAGGCGGCAATGGTTTATGCTAATCATCTAAGTAAAATAACACTTAATTTTAAACATAAAGCAGAAAAAGAAGTTAAGCAAGTTGAGTTACCTGTTATAAGAGAAAAAGCAAGACAAATACTGGCAGATGTAGAAATAGATAAAAACCACTTAGTATACCCAAGAATTATGGAAAGGTTAATGTTACTTAAAAAAAATGACATCAACCTTTTTCATTCATTTTGTAAGTTTTATTTAAAAAAATATCACGGAAAAGTAAAATAATAACACCAATGTGCAGCTATGCTTTATTATGCTGTCATTTCTCCTCTTAAAGGCGTTTGTAGGTATTTTTTTATTTGTTCTGACGAATACTCTCTACCAAAAAGATACATCATTTTGGTCATTGCTGCCTCGTATGTAATATCATAACCACTTAGTATCCCAATTTCTTTTAAACCCATGCTGGCTTCGTACTGTCCCATGTTAACAGATCCTCCCCGGCATTGGGAAACATTAAATATAATAACACCTTTTTTAACAGCTTTTCCCAGCTTCCGTATAAACCATTCCTTTGTCATTGCATTGCCCGACCCAAAGGTTTCAATCACTAAACCTTTTAAACCATCAGTATTAAGTACAGCGCTAACATAATTTTGTTGTATACCGGGAAAAAGCCTAAGGCTGGCAATATTTGTATTCATTTTTGTAAAGACAGTCAAATTTTTATTTGTAGCTTTACGAATAATCGAATGGTTATATTTTATTTCAACTCCAGCTTTAGCAAGAATAGGATAGTTGGAAGACCTGAACGCATCAAAATGTTCTGCATTATATTTATGAGTACGATTACCCCGGTATAACTGATATTCAAAATAAATACACACTTCAGGTACAAGTGCACACCCATTTTTTTTGGTTGCAGCAATTTCTATAGCTGTGATGAGATTTTCCTTACCATCGGTACGAATTGTTCCAATTGGTAGCTGAGAGCCTGTTAGTATAACCGGTTTTGATAAATTCTCTAACATAAAGCTTAAAGCAGAGGCCGTATATGCCATAGTGTCAGATCCATGAAGAATAACAAACCCATCATAGTTATCATAATTTTCTTGAATCAAACTTGCAAGGTGCGCCCATATTTCCGGATCCATATCAGATGAGTCGATTATAGGATCGAAAGAAATATTATCAATTTTGCATTTAATCTTTCTGATTTCAGGAATACGTTCATAGAGGTCACCAAAGTCAAAAGGATGAAGAACACCTGTTGCACTATCTACCATCATACCAATAGTACCACCGGTATAAATAATTAATATTGAAGGCTGTGATGTCATATTTGGAAATTTTAAATTGCTAATATAACATTTACTTAAAAATAAAAATATTTGTTTATACCGGTAATTAAACAGCTTTTATGCAAAGTTGAAGTCATCTAAATTATAAATTAAAAGTGTTTACAGCATTTTTGGTAGTAACTTTGGCAACATGATCTATATCCGTATTTTTTATTTGTGCAATTTTTTCAGCTACATGTATCAAATAACTGCTTTCATTACGTTTTCCTCTTTTTGGCACCGGTGATAAATATGGAGCATCGGTTTCAAGCAACAAATGCTTTAAATCTACCTTTTCTACTACATCTGCTAACTTGCTGTTTTTGTATGTAACTACTCCCCCTACTCCAATCATAAAACCAAACTTAACTGCTTCATATGCCTGCTCAACATTTCCAGGGAAGCAATGAAACACTCCTTGCAAGTTTTGCTTTTTGTATTTTTCCAAAATGTCAAATATTTCATTAAGACTATTACGTGAATGTATCACTAAAGGTAAATTATAATTACATGCAAGTTTGATGTGTTTTTCAAAAATATCACATTGTTCTTTTTGATATGTGTTATCCCAGTATAAATCTATTCCAGTTTCACCAATAGCGCAAAAATTAAAATCTTTAAGATAGTCTTTTACAATTGAAATCTGTTCACTATAATTTTGTTTAACGGATGTAGGATGAATAGCCATCATAGGTATGCAGTTATCTGGAAATGAGCGGCATAAATTCAGCATCGGGTTAATAGTGTTTTCATCAACATTTGGAAGAAGAATTTTATTAACTCCACTATCAATGGCACGTTCTATTATCTGGGTACGATCTTGGTCATATTGTTCCAGGTATAGATGTGCATGAGTATCTATTAGCTGCATAAGACAATATATATATACAATATTCCCGCAGTATCCGTAGCAGGCTTAAAAATAAAAGTATTCAATTAAACTATTAGTATCGATAAAATATATTTAATAAAAAAAGCAATTTTTATTTATTTTATTTACTCAGTTAGCTACAGTTTAATTTCGTCATCATGTTTATTAAAAAACTTATATTCAAGAAAATGATATGAAAATGTAGGTTTAATTTTAATCCACCGTTTATATTTAAATATCCATTTCATTCTCTTTGTAAATAACCCCTTGGTCATATAAGCATGGATATAAGGATGCACTCTTATAGTCAGATTTTTTTCATTCTGTTCCTGAATAAGGTATCTTAAATTATTTTCAATTTCATCGATAAAAATAATACTTGGTTTAATTTCTCCTTTACCTGCGCAGGCGGGACATTTTTCAAGTATTTCAACATTTGTTTCGGTACGCACCCGTTGCCTGGTAATTTGTATAAGGCCAAACTTGCTTGGGGGCAAAATATTATGTTTTGCCCGATCCTTTTTCATCTCTTCTTTCATTCGCTCAAAGAGCATTTTTCTATTTGCAGGCTTGCTCATATCAATAAAATCGACAACAATAATACCCCCCATGTCCCTCAATCTTAATTGCCTCGCAATCTCCTTTGCTGCTTCGAGGTTAACTTCCAGGGCATTGGTTTCCTGATTATTTTCGGATTTGATGCGATGTCCACTGTTTACATCAATTACATGTAAAGCTTCAGTGTGTTCAATAATTAGGTAGGCTCCACTTTTAATTGAAACAATTTTACCAAAAGAGTTTTTAATCTGCTTTTCTACTCCAAAGTGCTCAAATATAGGCGTTTTACTTTTGTATAGCTTAACAATGTCGGGCTTTTCAGGAGCAATTGTTTTAACGTAATCCTTAACTTCTTCATGCAACAATTGGTCGTTAACATGAACATTGTTAAAAGTTTCATTAAAAATATCTCTGAGCATGGCCGATGTACGATTTAGCTCGCCAAGTATTATCCTGGGTGGAGAGGCGCCTTGAAGCTTTTCAACCAGGCGGTACCATTTTTCAACAAGATCTTTAAGATCGGCATCCAGCTCTGCTACCATTTTACCTTCAGCAACAGTACGTATAATTACCCCGAAGTTCTTTGGTTTTATACTTTGAACAAGTCTTTTAAGCCTTTTTTTCTCTTCAGGGTTATTAATTTTTTGAGATACAGAGATCCGGTCAGAAAACGGCACCAACACAAGATACCGTCCTGCGAGAGATATATCACTGGTTATACGTGGGCCTTTCGTTGATATAGGTTCTTTAGCAATTTGCACAAGAATTGGCTGATTTACAGATAAGACATTTGAAATCTTCCCTGTTTTTTCAATATCCTCTTCCAAAATAAAGCTTTCCATGGGCAAAGCTTTTGTTTTACCTGCCATTGCAAGCTTTGTGTACTTGTTAAGAGAATTTACTTTACTGCCTAAATCCAAATAGTGCAAAAATGCATCTTTTTCATAACCCACATCAACAAATGCAGCGTTTAAACCCGGAATAATCTTTCTTACCCTTCCCAGGTATATATCCCCAACGGAATAGTCATTATTATTTTTCTCTTTATGAAGCTCAACAAGTTGTTTGTCTTCTAAAAGAGCTATAACAACTTCCGATGAATTGGAGTTAATTATCAGTTCTTTATTCACAACATAACTTAATTTTATTGCTAAGCGGATAGTGTAAGTTGACCTGTAAAACTTGGGAGGATTTAAAAATACCACAAATAACGTTAAACAAAATTACATAACACTTTTTTTGCGTTATGTAATTTTGAAGTATTTGCTTTTATAATATCTTTTCTGCTAATATAAAAGGTTATCTTTTTTTATGTCTATTTTTTCTTAGACGTTTTTTCCTTTTATGTGTAGCAATTTTATGTCTTTTTCTTTTCTTTCCGCTTGGCATAATAAATGATTTAATTTAATAATTTTAATTTAATGTTTTTCTTATCACCAAATTACTTTGATGAAACTTTAACCGACTCTTTTACTTCGTTAACAAATTCCTTAGAAGGTTTAAAAGCCGGAATGCAGTGAGCCGGTATAATAATGGTTGTATTTTTTGAAATGTTTCTGCCTGTTTTTTCCGCTCTTTCTTTTATAATGAAGCTTCCAAAACCTCTTAAGTAAACATTTTCTCCATTAGTAAGTGAATTTTTAACAGTACTCATAAAAGCTTCAACTGTCTTTTGCACATCAACTTTTTCAAGACCAGTTTTATTTGCAATTTCTGCAACAACTTCTGCTTTCGTCATAATATTAATTCTTTTTTGGATTATATTTTATTTTGTGTAGTAACTTTTTTCAAAATTGAATGGCAAATATAATTCTTTTATTTATAATGAAAAAACAAATTGTATAAAATCATAATTATCCGAGAGTTAAAAAATTTGGATACCCTATTAAATTATAGTAAGAAAATTCTATTCAAAGTTAATATCAAAGCAAAAATTATTTTTGTATAAATTTTACTTGACATTTTATAAATCTTGGTTTAATTTTACCCCCGGTTTTTACATAATTATAATAAAATAATTATAAATCACTGTGGTATATTTATGTGCCATGGAATAAAAACCCATTAATTATTAACCAAAAAATTTAAAATTATGTCAGGAGTTAACAAAGTTATTTTAGTAGGGAATTTAGGGGTAGACCCTGAAATACGCACCCTTGAAAGTGGCGTTAAAGTTGCAAATTTCACCATGGCAACAAATGAAACTTATAAAGATAAAAATGGTGACAGACAAGAGAAAACTGAGTGGCATAGGATCGTTTTATGGAGAGGACTGGCCGAGATTGCGGAAAAATACCTTCAAAAGGGAAAGCAAATATATCTCGAAGGCAGGCTAAGAACAAGGCAGTGGAAAGATAAAGACGATAATACCAAATATACCACAGAAGTTGTTGGAGATAATATGGTGATGCTGGGCGGAAAATCAGTAGACTCATCATATAATTCACCTCCACCGGCAGAAGAAAACGCCTCGGAGCAAGGATCTCAAGCTGCCGGGGTTGAAGACGATCTTCCATTTTAGTATTATCTTACTTTAAATTAAAAAAACAAGGTTGTAAATTATTTGCAACCTTGTTTTTTTATTGCTAAAACAACCAAGTTATTGGACATTGAAATAGTTTTGTTGATTTTTCGAATAATTTTTGATTATATTTGCTATGCATAACAAAAAGTAAAAGGTTTATCAAAAGCTTAGAAAAATGAAAAAAATACTCCTATTATTAATAACATTTTCTTTTTTAACGAGTCACTTATTTGCCGATGAAGACAAAGTGAGAATGCGTCCGCGTGATAGATTCATTTTTGACATGTTTATAGATGTGTGGCAAAATACCCCGGATGAAATGGATCTGGAAATATTTAACCGCGGTGTTAATATAGCGCTATTGCAGGATTTTCCTTTAGGTTACAGTAATTTCAGTATAGCGACAGGTTTAAGCTTTACAAGTCATAACCTGTATAGTAATCACTTTTATAAATACTCCATTGACGATAATGGTTATGATTTCAAGCCTATTGACAAAGAATTAAGTTATGATAACAACAAGATAAGTCTTAACTATATTGATGTCCCTGTTGAGTTCAGATTTCGCACCAGGCCTAGCAGGGATATGCCTCATCCGTTTCGTGTAGCTGTAGGTGCAAAATTTGGTTATAAAGTGCAGGCACACACAAAATATGTGGGAGAATATTATTTGGATGATAATAATGCTAATAACGCCCTGGAAACCAGGGAGGTCAAGTTTAAAGAACACAATCTGAACAATATTGAAAGCTGGCGCTACGGTATAATGGCAAGAATTGGCTACGGTTATTTTAACATAACAGGCTATTATCCGTTAACAAATATCTTTGAAGACAATATTGGAGAAGAAATGCGCCCGATTAGCATAGGATTATCTTTTATTATTAACTAACACCCCTAAAGATAAAGTAGAGTATTAACATTAATAATACTCCCAGTATATATCCTGCAAATACCTGGGATACTGTATGTGAATTAAGTTTTAAGCGACTACTACCTACCAAGCCGGAAACTATTATAGTAGAAATTATCAAAAAATTTATATCTATTCTCAATAAAAAGGCTGTACTAAGGAGAAGTCCCGTCAGTCCACCCATTGAAGCCATGTGAAGACTGATCTTCCATTTCAATGTAATAAATAAGCTTATTATTACCAGGAAAGTAGCTCCCAAAAAGTAAAAATGTAGTAAGGAGGGAACATTTGCCTGTCTTAAGATATAATATGTAAAAAAATATAAAAACACAGCAGCAATCATCGGCAGCAAACGCTCACTCCGTTTATAAAGCAATAAATCATAAATAAGGCCAAACCTTTTCATTAATAACACTGCTAGTAAGGGTACAATCGCCGTATTTATAAATATTATTAATATAATAAAAGTTTTTGCCTGTAAGGGTATTGTTTGCGCAATAAATGTGTTAACATTAAAGAGAATTAAAACTCCAAGGGTAGGAATAATAAGAGGACTAAAAACTATCGATATAGTTTTTGCGATACGTGTTTCCATATAAAAATGATTAATTATTTATTCACTCCACAATTTTTGTTGAATTCACTTAAACTTAATCTCTAAAAATTTTTCATGCAGGAAAAACTTTCAATCTCATAGAATTCAATATCTATACTATTGCATAAACTTTTTTTAAAACATTTTTAAACTAACTCTTTTCGTAATCTTGCTACAGGGATATTTAATTGTTCGCGATATTTTGCCACTGTGCGCCGGGCAATATTATAACCTTTTTCACGCAATATTTCAGCTAGTTCTTCGTCTGTAAGGGGCTTGGTTTTGCTTTCTTTTTCAATGCAATTTTGAAGTATCTTCTTTACTTCACGAGTTGATACTTCCTCACCATTGTCTTTCTGTAAAGATTCTGAAAAAAAAGATTTTAGTAAAAATGTGCCAAAAGGTGTTTGCACATATTTACTGTTAGCTACCCTGGAAATAGTTGATATATCAAGCCCCACCATGTCAGCAATATCCTTAAGTATCATGGGTCTAAGAAGAGTTTCATCTCCTGTAAGGAAATAATCCTTTTGATACTCCAGAATTGCCTGCATTGTAACCAACAAGGTATTTTGACGTTGTTTAATAGCATCAATAAACATTCTGGCACTATCCAGCTTTTGTTTTACAAACATCATTGCTTCTTTTTGCCTGACTTTGGATTTATCTTTGCTTTGCGCCATTTTCTCAAGCATATCTACATATGTGCGATTTACTTTAAGTTCCGGAGCATTCCTGGAATTCAAAGTAAGCTCCAGTTCGCCATTATTTATATTTACAATAAAATCAGGTATAATATATTGTTCATTTTTACCTGCTTCATTAATAGTATTACCAGGCTTGGGATTTAACTTTAACACTTCCGCAATAGCATCTTTTAGTTCTTTGTCAGTAAAACCGAGTTTATTTTTTATCTTTTCATAATGTTTTTTGGTAAAATCTTTGAAATTTTTTTCAATAAGCTTTTTTGCATTTTCCAACGCAGGAGTAAATGGTGTTTTTCGGTTAATTTGTAAAAGCAAGCATTCCTGTAGATCCCTGGCACCAATACCAGGAGGGTCAAATTCTTGTATTTGGCGCAATATGTTCAATAACTCATTGAAATCTGTTTCCAGGTTATAAGTAAAAGCTAAATCATCAACCAAAGCACGAATATCACGTTGCAAATATCCCACATCATCTATATTACCGATTATATGAGAAGCTATAAGGTATTCTCTATCAGAAATTTTCTTTAGACCAAGCTGGGAAAGCAAATAATCCTGCAGGCTCATTTCTGAAGTATAAGGAACTTCTTTTTTTTCTTCCTCGCCGGGATCGCTATCAGTCTTTAACCGGTAAGTGGGAATTTCATCATCATCAATATAATCAGATATATCAAACTCCTGATCATCATAAGCATCTTCTTCATTTTCACCTTGAATATCATCATCTTTTTCCTCATCAAAATCCAGCTCTTCAACTTGATTTTCTTGTTCATCAGATTCTTCAGCACCTTCTTCCAGAGTCGGGTTATTCTCAGTTTCCTGTTTAACCCGCTGCTCTAGCGCAACAGTTGGCAACTGCAGCAGTTTCATTAATTGAATTTGCTGAGGCGATAATTTCTGTAGGAGCTTTTGCTGTAACCTTTGTTGTAGCATTTTTTTAATTATTGCTTTAAATTTATTTTAAACGCACTATTATTTAAATAATCTATTTAATACTTTTTTATTTGCCAAGTTATGAATTTTTTTATTATGATTATAAAATAATTTAAAATTCTGCATTCATTGGAGTGCGGGGAAAGGGAATAACATCCCGGATATTCCCCATACCAGTGACAAACAACATCAACCTTTCAAAACCCAGCCCGAATCCACTATGCGGAGCCGTGCCAAACTTCCTTGTATCCAGGTACCACCAAACATCATCAGGTTTAATATTCATCTCTTTAATTCTTTGTAGTAGTTTGTCATAATCCTCTTCCCGTTGTGAACCACCTATTATTTCACCTATTTTTGGGAAAAGCACATCAAGAGCCCTAACTGTTTCTCCCTCTTCATTAAGTTTCATATAAAAAGCTTTTATTTCTTTGGGATAATCACTCAAAATAACAGGTTTGTTGAAGTGCTTTTCCACTAAGTAACGTTCGTGCTCTGATTGCAAATCTACACCCCATGAAACAGGGAATTCAAAATCCTGGCCTGAAGCCTCCAGTATTTTTATAGCTTCAGTATAAGTTATACGCTTGAATTCATCCTTCAAAATAAAGTTAAGCCTTTCCAGAAGGTGCTTGTCATACATCTTCTGCAAAAACTCCAAGTCATCAATACAATCATCTAATATGTACCTGATCAAATATTTAAGAAAATCTTCAGCCAAATCCATATTATCATCATTATCATAAAAAGCCATTTCGGGTTCTACCATCCAAAATTCTGAAAGATGCCTGGCAGTATTGGAATTCTCAGCCCTGAATGTGGGACCAAAAGTATAAATATTGGAAAGAGCTAAAGCACCAAGTTCTCCTTCTAACTGTCCTGATACAGTAAGATTTGTCTCCTTACCAAAAAAATCTTTTGAATAATCAATAGAACCATCTTCTTTGCGGGGTAAATTGTCCAGATCCAGGGTAGTCACGCGAAACATATTTCCAGCCCCTTCACAATCACTACCTGTAATAATAGGGGTATGTATATAATAAAAACCATTGTCATTAAAATATTTGTGTATTGCAAAAGATAAAGCATGCCTTATTCTAAATATGGCGCCAAATGTATTTGTACGCGGACGCAAATGAGCCACTTCGCGTAAAAACTCAAGGGAATGCCCTTTTTTTTGCAATGGATACTTTTCCGGGTCTGCCTCACCATAAACCTCAACTTCATTGGCCTGGATTTCATATGATTGACCTTTCCCTTTTGACTCTACAAGAGTTCCATTTACTGATATACATGCACCGGTAGTAATTTTCTTTAAAACCTCATCATTATTAAAATTGGGAATATCAACTACAATTTGAACATTATGTATTATTGAGCCATCATTCAAAGCAATAAATGCAACATTTTTGATTCCTCTGCGAGTGCGAACCCAACCTTTTACATTTACTTCTTTTCCCAGCAAATCACTACAATCACCTTTTACCAATTCCGAAACCTTAGTGCGTTTTATATTTTTCAT
>Ga0207421_10003868_pt1 | contig 17577 bp, 16 predicted proteins | sample SodLakKL_010_SED_4_FD_187542 | JGI IMG/M metagenome (GOLD analysis project Ga0207421, IMG submission 187542) | Alkaline sediment microbial communities from Lake Tanatar, Kulunda Steppe, Russia - 8KL_010_SED (SPAdes) (version 2) | ecosystem: Environmental > Aquatic > Non-marine Saline and... | reverse complement strand
TTTCTCTCTTCCAGCTCAAGGAAAAAATATTCTGCTTTTTTAATAAAGTCCAGCAGCTCTTCATCCACTTTGTTTTCCCTTCTAGCCCGGGAAAAAGCTCCCTTCAGCCAGTCAGCATAATGAGGAAATACAGCTGGAGTTAAAGCACTCTCCTCTTCTTTCCGATCAGATTCAGAGAGGTTTACTGGAGAAATTATAGAATTTGATCCTTTAGTATTGCCCTGCAGGGAAATATCAATTTCCACCGGAAGTTTATAAGCCAGCTCAGCAGCAGTTTCCAGCCAGCTGTAACTGTCCTCCTGAAAAAGCAGATTATCTCCCGGTATAATCTGTTCCAGCAGCATTGCTCCCAGCTCTTTGTCGTAATCAAAACATTGGCAGATATTTCTGCCCTGAAAAAATTTGAGTGCTGCCATTTCCTGATAAAGATAAGAATGGGGAACGCCAACTTTGAGAACCGTTTTTCCATAGCTGGTAGCATCGGAGGTGCAGATATAGTTAAAAGATAGATTTTCAACGGGGGTAAGGTTCTGAAGCTGCCATCGTTCGGCACATCTGGAGATAATTTCAGGCAGTTCCTCCAGCCAGTTCCTGCCCTTTTCTCCAAAAACTCTAATTATTTTCTTATGAAAAAACCAGGGTATATTTATATTAACGGATAGCTCCTCCAGTCTGCTATGATTTCTTCCCGGTGATGAGAACAGACTCTACTGCCCCTGCCCGACTTTTATCTGAGCTTATCTGATATTTTTCGTGTTTAAATAAGAATGATCAAACAGACAGCTGCAATAATTTTTACTGCTCGGGCTAAATTCTTCATTTTACTGCCATCCTCATTTTCAAAAGGCTTTCTGGACTGTTCGAACTAATTCTTTAGTGAGATTCAGCCTAATTTACCGGAATCCAGATTTCGAAACTGCTTATTTCTCCGGTGCTGTGATCAAAATTATAAATCTCCAGGTCGGGAGTGCCGGCATGCTCAAAATCTACAGCGGGAAACCATTCCTGATATATTTGCTGATAAATACTGGAAATCCTGGATACCGGGCCCTTTTCGGTAAAAACAGCCCAGGTGGAGGCCGGAATCGCTGCTTCCACTAGATTGGGCAGATCTTGAAAAGCATCATTTTTAGCCGGTTTTTCAATGGCAATGAGATAATCAATAGACTCCGCCTCTTCATCATAATCTAATGTAATACCCATCACGCCCAGATCAGACATCTCTTTTGCCAGCTGCTTAAAACTGCCATCCTCCATAACCTGCTGCCAGAACTCCGGAATTTCCTGAAACTGATTTCCGCCCACAGTCGAAACAGAAATCTGCCTGCCAACAACAGCAAAGCCGGGCTTTTCATTAATAGTATATTCCATTTTTCTCTGCTCCTTTTTTAGATATGCTTTTCCCAAAACATATTTTAGTTTTTCTGGATGGTTATAAATTTATTAAGGTAAGTTTTCATGCCATTAATGGCCATAACAAGAAATGAAAATAAAGCATCATATTTTCAAAGTAACCTTCAAAATCTAGAGAGTCCCAGCTATTTATGAAAGATAGGTTAAAAAGCAAACCAACCTATCCAGCCGGAGAATAATAAAGCATGAAGGCAGAGAGGAGCTGTGATTTTCAAAACAAATTTTCTACCGGAACTATTTGATGAGCCGGGTAATGAGATATAGGGCACCAGCACCGAGCAGGGCAGTCATGGCATAAGTTGAACTTTCCTGCTCCATAAAAATTCTCACATCCCACCAGATTTTTGGCATCCTGATAATATCCCGGGCACCCCATTTTTCCTCCCGGCCTATGGCCAGAACATATTTGCCGGTGGCTTTCTCCCGGGAAAGAACTGCCAGATGATATATTCCCGATTCCGGGGCAGTAATGGTATCCTCCTGCCTTCTCCAGTAGGATGTTTGAGTGAAGTGTTCCCGGAATACCTCACTTTCTCCCTGATGATAGCCCCTGACTATTACTCCTTCGCCCTCCCGAATATCCAGCCTGGCTTCAACTTCTTCCCGGTTCAAGCCATCATAATCGTTTTCCAGGCCGGGTCCAATCAGGGCAAAATCAGGAGTGAAGTTTTCCAGGCGGTCCAGAACAGGAACCAGCATTTCAGCAAAAATTTCCTCGCCCCCTTCCGCGGTAAAACGGTAATACTCGACATCTTCTGCATCTGTAAGCTGACTGTAAGCTGCCCAGGAAATTTTGTGATCCTCAACAACTATCGGCTCCTCTCTTGTGGCCACCACATCGGTATCCAAGGGAATATGCGCCTGAACATTACTGCCAGAAAGATGCAGGATCAGGACTAGGATAAAAAATATCCAGATCCAGTCATAACTCTGGTAAGTTAAAGTATTTTTCAATCTCTTCGCCTCCAGCAATACAAACTTGTATTTCAAGAATTTACTGCCGGCAAAATACCAGCCTGAATAAGTCTGGTTTAACCGGGTCGGGCTAGGCCGTAGAGCCATATAAATATTATACAATAATTAATAAATCTTAACAATATTTTGTTTTATAATCCGTTTATGAAATCATGAATTTAATCTGGAAGAAACCGATAAATAATCAATAAGTAATCGGAAAGTTATCAATAAGTAATCGATAAGTAATCGAAAAAAATTTTTTTGAAGCTGGAGACATCTTGCTGCTTGTAAGTAACGATATATAACAGAATAATATCTAAAGCTGCAGGATGCGTTGACACAGACAATAACCCTGTAATATAATTAGTTGGTAGTTATAAAATTTATGAGGAGATAAATTATGCAATTAACAAATAAATCAGAGCGTATGGGGACCGAAAAGATAGTTCCTCTGCTCATAAAGCTTTCTGTACCGGCAATCATTGGCATGTCTGTTCAATCTCTTTATAATGTAGTCGACAGCATTTACATAGGCAGGGTCAGCAAGGAAGCACTTGCTGCTCTTTCTCTGGCCTTTCCCATTCAGATGGTTTTAATCGCCATCGCTGTGGGAACCGGAGTTGGCACCAGTTCACTGATATCACGTCTGCTGGGGGAGAACAGGACTGAAAATGCCAGCAATACAGCCCGACATGTTATGATAATGACCGTATTTTACGGCCTGACAATCGGGCTGGTTGGCTTTTTCTTCTCAGAGAATATTTTTGGTTTTGTGGCAGAAGATCCTGAGTTGATTAAACTGGGTCAGGAGTATATCAGAATCATTCTCCTGGGTTCCCTGGCCATGTTTTTTCCCCTGATTGCCAGTGATGTTCTCCGGGGTGAGGGAAACACCTTTATCCCCATGCTCACCCTGATCCTGGGTGCTGTTATCAATATAATTATCGATCCCTTCCTGATTTTTGGAATTGGCTTTTTCCCGGAACTGGGAGTGGCCGGAGCAGCTTATGCCACCGTCTTCTCCAGGTTTATCAGCGGATTGTTTATTGCCTGGATTCTATTTAAGGGAGACAACCAGGTCAAAATCAGATTTGAGAGATTCAAATTTGATTTTGGTATTATCATGGATGTTTACCGGGTTGGCCTGCCGGCAATGGTCATGCAGTTTCTGGCGAGCTTCATGATTTTCGGAGCAAACAGAATAGTGGGCAGCTTTGATGTTCTGGCAATTGCAGTGATGGGCATCTATTTCCGGCTTCAGTCCTTTGTCTTCATGCCTGTTTTTGGCCTCTGCCAGGGATTTATGCCGATTGTGGGATATAATTTTGGCCACCGAAAACCGGCCCGCATGAAAAAAACAATTAAATTTGGGGTGCTGATTGCCTTTGCCTTTACTACTTCCGGTTTCATTATTTTTCAGGCCTTTCCCCGGCAGTTAATCTCTCTCTTTAATAATGATCCGGAATTAATAGAGATCGGGGTAACTGCCCTGACCCGGCTCAGCCTGGCCTTTCCCATCATCGGACCGGCGATTATCGGTTCCACCACCTTTCAGGCCATCGGTAAGGGGCTGCCCAGTTTGATTATTTCCTTCTCGAGGCAGATTATTTTGCTGCTGCCAATCATGTATCTCCTGGGAAGATTTTACGGCCTGAATGCACTCTGGTATGCCTTCCCCCTGGCCGAGGTGCTGGTTTTCGGGGTGATGGTTTTCTGGCTGAAGGATACTCTGGAAAAGTCCTGGGAAAATATGGCCGGGGAAAGTACTGTCTAAATGTTTAAACTGAGATCCGGTCCTGGTCAGGAAGTCAGATTGACCGAACCAAACAGGAGGTGAAGGTTAAAATGCAGGAAATCTACTGCAACGAAATCATAGCCAGAGCTTTAGAAGTTGCTGCCAGATGCCATCAAGGGTACAGCCGAAAGGAAAGCAAAACCCCCTATATAGTTCATCCTGTGGAGGTGGCAATGATCCTGCAAAATCACTTTGACGATGAGGAATTAATTGCTGCCGGACTGCTGCATGACACCCTGGAGGATACCGGACTTATTGAAGAGGAGCTGAGGAAATTTTTTAATAACCGGATAGCCAGACTGGTACTGGGCGCTTCGGAAAGACTGGAAAACCGGGAGGAAACCCCCTGGCAGGAAAGAAAAAAGCATACCATTGAAAGTGTAATAGATGCTGCTCAGGATGTTAAATATCTGGTCTGTGCTGACAAGCTAGCCAATATGAGAAGCATGATAAGAGATAAGAAGCGCCTGGGGGATAAGCTCTGGGATAAATTTAATGCCGGATATGACTGCCAAAAATGGTATTACCGGAGCATGGCTGCCAGCCTGAAGGATTTAGAAGGTAAAAAAATCTATCAGAAATTCACAGAAGCGGTTAGTTATCTTTTTCAAGATAGATAGAAAGTCATACCAAGCACCGGTTTAGCCGGCTGAGAATAAAGAGATGGACTGTTGGTTGGTTGGTTGGTTGGTTGGTTGGTTGGTTGGTTGGTTGGTTGGTTGCTTTATAGTTTTATTTATAGATTGGTTTATTTGTTTATTGATCGATTGATTTATTTATTGGTTGGTTTGTTTTTTGCTTTTTTACTGTTGGGGTAATTTTTATGATTCATAGATTCATTGTTCGTTGATTTAGCTATCGAATATTGAATTGATTTAGCTGATATTTATGGAGTTGTTGATACAGTTGTTTTTTTTGTCCGGCTCAGGGATAATCAGGCAATCTCGCCGGGCCTCCCGGTGATGAAGAAAACTACCGAAAATCCCAGAGCAAAGATCAACATTTCTGGCAGACCAGGATCAGCGGGCATTGACAGGGCTGCGGAAGCCAGGATCAAACCGCTGAGGAAGAACATCAGCCGACGCCGGTAGTTTTCGATGAACCAGTTGAGGAGCCAGGCGAAGATCAGAAGACCGCAGATGGAGCCAAGATTATAAATTAGCAGAGTCAACAGCTGAAGACGAGCAATAGCCTGAATAAAAGCTGGATAAACACCGAGAATCACCAGCCGGCTACCGCCGCTGATTCCGGGTAAAAGCATGGTTATGCTGGCCAGAGCACTGGCCAGAAATATCCTTAAGAAGCCCGGTTCTCCGGCAATTACGGTAGATCCGGAACCCCCGGTAACTCTACGGCTGAGAAGCAGGGCCAGTAGAATTCCAGCGAGCAGCAGGAAGTAATTCAGGATTTCCCCTGTTCTTTCTGCTCTCTGCCGCTGAGCTGCTGCGTTGTTCCGGCTGCTTGGTCTTTCCCGGGCAGCTTCCTGCCTGGTTTTTCGGAGCGAAGCCAGTATCATCCCGGCAATTAAGGCCATCATTGCCGCAGGATAGAGTTCGAAAATCCGATCGATAAAAACTGCTCCCAGCAGCACTCCCAGACCAACTCCCCCCAGGAGCGGAATAAGAAATCCGAGTTCAATACTTTTAATGGCTTTGATCAGGGGTTCATAAATATGCAAAATCAGGGCCACGGTCCCGCCGCTGATTCCCGGCAGTGTATTGGCAATTCCCAGGGGAAGTCCCCGGAGAAAAAGCCGGGATATTTTGCTGCTGTCGAGTGTTTTACCAGGGTCCTGTTCCATGAAGGCACCTCATTTTTCATTATTTTTCTGACTGGAAACTTAACTTTCTAACAAGTTTTTAATCCTCAAGCTTGGATTTATCAAATACCTCTTTCGGGACCTGATTAAAAAGGATGCTGACAGACTTCCGCTCATGGATTCGCCAGATAGTTTCCGCAAAGAGAGGAGCTACAGAAACCAGTTTAATTTTTTCAGTGTCTTTAACCGCATCATTGTCAACCGAATCCGTGCCTACAATTGTTTTAATAGGACTGTTCTCCAGCCTCTTCACCGCCCTCTCATTCATCAGCATATGCGATAAGCCGGCATAAATATCCCGGGCTCCTCTAGCCTTCAGCTCCCGGGCCAGATTGACCAGCGTTCCTCCCGAGATGCTGAAATCGTCAAAAATCAGAGCATTCTTCCCCCGGACCTCTCCTATAATCTCCATCATTTCGGCATCCTCATTGTGGTTTTTTCTTCTTTTATCCCCCAGGGCAACCGGGAGATCCAGATAAGAAGCGTATTTTCTGGCCTCTCTGGCAAAACCGGCATCCGGTGAAACCACCACTGTATCTGAGAGGTCAATCTTTTCCTGGAAATATTCACAGAGTATGGGCAGGGCATAGAGATGGTCGCTGGGTTTTTTGAAAAATCCCTGAATCTGGGGGCTGTGAAGATCCATGGTTACCACCCTGTCAACTCCAGCCAGTTCAATGCTTTCGGCACAGACCCGTCCCCTGATGGAAACTCTTGGCTCATCCTTTTTATCGCCCTGAGCATAGCTGAAATAGGGCATGACCAGGGTCACCGAATTGGCGCTGGCCCTTTTAAAAGCATCAATCCAGAAGAGGATTTCTGTGAACTCCCTGTTGGGATTGAGGGCAATGGACTGCACCAGAAACACATCCTTGTCCCGAACAGTTTCTTCAATTCTGACCAGCAAATTTCCCTCGGGAAAGGTGATTACGCTGGAAAGACCCGGTTCTACTTCCAGATAGTCGGAAATTCTTTGGGCAAATGTTTCTCCTGAACTGCCGGAAAAAATTTTAATTTCACATTCATCAGCCATTTGGCATTCTCCTTTGGGTTTATTTTGGGATAATATTATAAGAATATCTCTGCCAGGAGGAGCGGTTATGCTGCCTTCCGGGAATAAAAAATCTCAGGCTTGTAAGCGGTCCGATCTTTAGTTTATTATAACAAATATTTCGGCGGGACAAAACTTGACAAAAACGCCAAGAATAGATACAATAACTACAAACATTATGACTATTAAGAAATGAGGGGGTATTCTAAAAATGATTAGGAAAAGTTTAAGACTGGTTGTATTTGTCCTGGTTTTAGGCTTGATACTGTTGCCTGCTTCAGCCCTCGGTCATGGAGAGGCCCCGGATAGATTTTTTGCTCCAGAAACTCTGGCTGAATTTGATGGGGTAGAGGAAGCTGCCTATGTGGCTTACAGGGGTAGAATTTTTGATGTAAGTGATGCCTTCGAGGACGGGACCCATGCCGGCCATGAAGCCGGTCAGGATCTGACCGAGGAAGTTTATGAAGCCGGACACGGCCCTGATGTTTTAGAGGATAGAGAAGTCATTGGATATTATTTACAGTATGTGTTAACTAAAGAAGATCTGGCTGAATATGATGGCAGCGACAATCCTCCCTTTGTGGCTGTTGATAATATTATTTATGATGCCAGTGATGTTTTTGAGGAGGGAACCCATGCTGGCCATGAAGCTGGTCAGGACTTGAGTGAAGAATTCCACGGAAGACATGGAGAAGAAAACCTGGAAGCCATGCCGGTTGTGGGAGTTCTGGTTGCCTATGAACTGACAGAAGAAGAACTGGCCGAATACGATGGCCGGGAAGGCCGGGATGCCTTTGTGGCGGTGGATGGAATAATATATGATGTAACAGAAAGAGTTGAAGATGGAACCCACGGCGGCCATGAAGCCGGTCAGGACTTGAGTGAAGTAATAGGAGCAGCAGGGCATTCGAGAACCGTGCTGTCTAATTATTATCCTGTGGTAGGTGTTCTGGTGGAGTGAAAGGGGAGCCGATTATTAAGAGGTCATAAATTCTAAGAGAGCTGCAATTAAGGGGGCAGTAAATAAGAGAGCAATAAATAATTTACCCTGATGGTCCCTTTGCTCTTTGAACTACAGCAAAACAAGAAAATTTAACAGTGAATTTTCGAAATAAACCCCATCATCCAGAAAATTATAAACAAAACATTAAATTTAATCGACAAATATTAAAGATAGGGAGTAAGGATTATAAAAGCCGCAGGCCGACAGGTGTTTCCGGGATTTCACCGGAAATACTGAGGACCTGCGGTTTTTAACGTTTTAAATTAAGTCAGGTAAATCCCCACGCTCCTTAGGGAGCAGAACAAGAAATGAAAATATTAAGGTGTATTTTAAAGGTAAATTCCACGTCCCTGTGAGGGCACAGCAATAGATAAAAAATAGATTAAATCAATCAGCAAATCAGAAAAATCCGGCCTTAAGCAAATATTTTTTCAGGTTATATCGCTATCTTTCCTGAAAAAATTCAATAATCTCCTGAAGATGTTCAGCCACCTTGACCTTGGGGAAAACCTTGATTATTTCTCCCTCTTCAATAATGAAGGTGCTTCTTTTAACAATGCCCACCATATTTAAAACATCAAATTTCCGGCACAGCTCTCCTTCAGTGTCAGCCAGCAGAGGATAATTTAGATCATATTTTTCTGCAAATTTTTTGTGGGATTTCAGACTGTCCTTGCTGACACCTGCTACCCGGGCTCCAAACCCTTCCAGGGTTTCGAGGTTGTCTCTAAAGGAGACAGCCTCACTGGTTCAGCCAGGGGTGTTGTCTTTAATATAGAAAAAGAGAATCAGAGTGTGATCAACAAAATCTTCCAGACTGTAGGTTTTACCATCCTGAGCAGGTAAAGAAAAATCCGGGGCCCTATCTCCAGCCTGCAGCATAATTATCAACTCCTTTTTCAGTTTATTAATTATAAATTGCAATCTGTATGCCTATAATTCCAGTTAAATTTATCAATTCCTGCAAGAACAGGGAACAATCATTTTCAGTTTCTGCCGGTGACCTGACTCAGACAGGATCAACCTGAACAGCCCCGGGGATTCAGGGTTTATTCAGAACGGTTGGCGGTAAACCAGCTTACAGCAAAATCAACCAGCTGCTGTTGGTGCATGAGCCGGGCTACAGCATGCCCAACCGGAGAAATATTGATATCGCAGGCTTTTTCAAAGGCGTGGCCGACTTCAGGAAAGTCTCCGGAATCAAGATTAATTTCCCGGTACTCAGCCCAGAGTCTCCGGCCCTTCTGCCAGACCGCCGAGCCATTCTTCTCTTCCCTGCGGGGATAGTCAGCCAGATACTCTGCCAGGTGAAGGGAGGTGTTTCGATCATGTCCCACCCCCAGCAGCAGAACCTGACCCTCCAGTTCGTAAATTGCCCCCAGAGGAGAATCTTCATTTAGAGAATAATCCAGCTGATGATCGGCGGTAATTTCAGCGGCCCGGGCACCCCGGGCGGCAAAGGACATACAGGGGTGGGCACTTCTTCTGACCCCGGGAAATTTTCTGAAGGCTTCGGGAATTACTCCCACTCCACTGACCGGGGTAATCTCCGGATTATAGACAGGCATCTCCTGCCTGATTGTTTCCCACCAGGATTCCGGCACCGGAGGATTGCTCCAGTCCGCTGGGTCGGAATTATACTCGCTGAAGGCCGGCATTACCAGCGTGCCTTCTTCGGTTATTACCTCCAACAACGCCTGAATAACGGCCACCGGCCCCCCGCAAACCCAGCCCAGGGAGCTGAGTGAGGAATGGACAAGCAAAGTGGTCCCGGCTTCTATTCCCAGCTGCCTGAAATCAGCAGCCAGGCCTGTCCGGGTCACGGGCCGGGAGCTGTTTTTTATCGCCTGTTCTTCGGTCATTATAGATGATACCTCCTGATTTTCTCATATCATTCCCAGCAGCAAAAGGTGCAGAGGGTAGAATAAATAAAAGAGATATTTTATCCCGAGACCCTGGCTGCCGTTATAATATTTGATGAAGATAAAGGACAGCAGGGCAAAGGGCTGGATGTAATAGTGAAGAGGGTTAAGGTCGCCGGGGAGCTGAATTAAGAGTCCACCCAGGAGATAAAAGGCTCCATAGAGACCAGCAAGATAGAGCAGCATTCTGTTAAACTCATCTCTGTAAAGGTGAACCAGGTATATCAGCAGCACACCAAACATGCCGTAATCAGTGGAGATTAATTCAGCAAATCCCGCCAGGATAATAACCGGGAGAAAGTCCTGGTAATGGTCAGCCAGGTAAATGGCCAGCAGACCGAGTGCCAGGGTAAAAAATATATTGAGACCGGAATCAAAGCCAAAGGCCAGCCAAAAAGGATACTGAGAGATAACAGAAAAAATAGATAATCTAAGAAGATAAATTTTGTAACTGGAGGTCTGGCGGTAGCCCTCGGTGATTAAAAAGGCAAAGAGGGGAAAAGCCAGGCGTCCGATAATACGATAACCCAGGATATCAGGGTAGATAACTGCCCCGACATGATCGACCAGCATAGTGGTCATGGCTATCAGTTTCAGCTGGAATGAAGTCATTTTATCTGCTCCGTTCATTCTGAAAGCCCATGATGAAAAAACTTCTCTGGCCCGGCAGGGTGGAAGTTTACTTAAAAAACTGTCAGCCCGGGAAAAATATCTTTTGCTCAACCTGCTAACATCATCCAGTATTTCTCGATCCTTTATCTGGCGATAAATCGCTGTCAGTCTGTCTTGAGATAAATTTCTGCTGGCAAGCAAATCCTTTAATTGACTGTCATTATCCTGATTTTCCAGGAGGCAGATTACGGGAAGAGAATATATTCCCTGTCTGATATCCTGGCCGACCGGTTTGCCCAGCTCTTTCTCCTGGCCAACAAAATCCAGCAGGTCGTCTTGAATCTGAAAAGCCATTCCCAGCTGAATTCTCAGCTGATATATAAGAAAAAGTTTCCTGCCCCTGATCCCGCTGGTGAAAGCACCCAGGTTAAGTAGCTATTCCAAAAAGCAGAGCAGTTTTCCTTAAAGCAGAGCAGTTTTCCTTCTTATTTGCCACAGATAATCCCGGAAGGAAATTGAAAGATTATAGCGATTGCTGAACTCTAATAACACACCTTCTAGAAATTGGATTGCTTGAATCGAAACTACTAATTTATCAGGTTTAAACCTTGATATATGATTCCACTGTATATAAATCCAGTATATTGTTCTCTAGATTAAACTCACAAACATGGCTGCGATCCTGTTAAAATGTTTTTGTCAGAAAATTACTTTTCGCAGCGCAATCATATATTATGTTAAAATAGATTATATAAAGAGGAGAGATATTTTTCATAGAGTAAAATAGCCCAGCAGCCAGATCATGTTAAAAACCAGCATTAATACTGCTGTTTTTTCGTCCAGATATGCCAGCATCTCAGTCTGTTGATTGATGCCCCTCCTGGCCTGTCGGGCCAGCTTTATCGCCAGTGGAAGGGTAAGTAAAGTCAGCAGACCCAACAGGGAAATCCGGGAGTTTAGAAAATAATACAACATCACGAAATAGGGCAGCGCCAGCATCATCAGATAAACATAATAGCTTTTATTTAGTCCCAAAAACCCTACCAAAGTGATTATTTCCCGATCAGCCTCAATATCACGCATATCATTTGCCCAGAGGATAGCGCTGATCAGCAGAGCAGGCGGCAGAGATAGCCCCAGTCCAGCTGGATAAAGGGATCCGTTCAAACCATAAACAACTGCCTGGGGTATCAAGAGCCCCAGGGTAATGAAGTTGGCTGGAAGACCCAAGCCCCTGTACTTTAAATTCAGCGGTGGGGCGGTGTAAAAATATCCGATTGACATACCCAGGGCAGCAAAAATAATCACCCCCCCAATACCGGTCAGCAGGGCATAGCCAATAATTGCCAGAGCAGCTAAAAACATTAAAATACGAGCTATTTGCAGACTAAATTCCGGGTTAATTCTTTTTTCTACCAGAACCTTACTTGGTTTCTGCTGCTCCAGGGTGTCAATCTCGAATTTGACATCATAATACTCATTTACTATTGTTATGGAAACATGAATGAGAAGAATACCGGTCAGCAAATAGAGAAAGCGGGGCAGGGAAAAATCACCCTGATGGTAGGCAAACAGGCCTCCCAGTGCTGCCGGTAGAATAATACAGGGCCAGGAAAACAGGCGAAGCAGTTCAAGCCAGTCCCTTATATTACCTCTTTCAGACATTGCAGGCCCTCCACTTAAGTTTGATTTTGGGAGAATAATTTCTTAAAGCAGTGTTTATAACAGCATTATAGTGTAATTATTTGATCCGATAAACTTTACAGAGGTATCAAGATTGCAGGTTTATAATTAATGCCTGCCGGCTATCAACAGCGGTTGTTAATCAATTCAATTTAGGCTGGAATCGGGATTGAAATTAAGATTTTTGAAAAATAGCAGACTGTCGAGCTCGATTTTTCCATCCAGCAGTGCGGTTTCGGAAAGTCCCGGTTTGAGAAATACCCTGATGCCAGATATATCTCTTTCTTCCATTCCCTCGACATTCTGATTTTCCAGATTTTTGATCAGCTTAACGGTAGGCGGGGTGCTGGCCTGAGAAGGTCCGGCGGTCCTGGCCAGACAGCAGGATCGCAGGGTGCCGGTGTAAATCATAATAGCTTCTCCCTGGGAATTTATATATTCCCTGGCTTCCTGGCTGATTCGCAGATTCATATTATCCCTCTTTCCGGGTGGGTATTTTTTTGTTATAGCTGATCTGCTTATGCTGGTGATCTTAAATTGGCTGGACCGGTGTTAGAAAATAAATTTAATCTGAATTGATGTTTATTTTGAAGTTTAAATCTGGTTAGGCCTGATGTTAAAATATGGTGCTTTTTGATGATAAATATTAATAAATCATGAATCTTAATTATATTACTGGTGGTTCAATACTATTATATACCCTTTGCTGAATGATGGTCAATAAAAGTTTATGGTGATTATTTTGGAATAGATTTTCAGGCTTTTTAAAATAGATTAGATTTGCCTCTCCTTCTTATTATAATAACAGATATAATACGGATATGAAATATAAAAGAAAAGCTGAATATTTCTCGGATTTTTGAGACTGTTTGTCCAGGCTGTTTTTTGTTTATTGTCGAAATTGCTGTTTTATACTGTTTTAACCCGGTACCACCACAGACACTTACATCGGCAGCAGGTAGAGTATGATGGTGAAAAGAACCATGGTTAGCAGGGCGAAGGGGTAAACCGCGCCGTAGCCTGCAGCTGCGCTATCATCATCCAGAGCATCGATGGTGGCACCCAGGCCTGGAGTGGATGTCATGCCGCCGCAAATTCCTCCGCTTAAGAGCACCCAGTTGAGCTTAAAGATTTTTCTGCCGGCAAGATAGCCGACCAGAATCGAGATGAAGGCAACAACCACGCTGCTGACCGCCAGAATGGGGCCTCTTCCCAGAAGGGCGGTTCCTACATCGTGACCATAACGCAGACCGATGACTGCCAGGAAGAAAGCCAGAGAGAATTCGCGAATCATGCCCAGGACACGGCTGTGCATGCGGAAGGTCAGGGGCCCCAGCCGGCCGAGGCTCCCCAGCAGCAGGGAAACGATCAGGACCGAGCCGGTGGAACCCAGCCCGACATATCCCAGGGGGCCCAGATTTAACTGCACTGCTCCCAGGGTATAGCCCAGCAGAGCTACCAGGCCGAAGGCCATGATATCGAAGTTTACCGGGTCAATTTCTTTGCCATTGCCGTTGTTGCGGCGGGCCTCTTCCATCTCCTGATGGAAGGATTTTTTCTCACCCCGGACATCGATTTTAAAAAGCACCGGCAGAAAATTAACTGCCAGAATCACAGCCATGACGCCGAAGGGATAGGCCACAGCATAACCCAAACCAACTCCTCCATCGCTGTAAGCAATATACTGCTGCTGCTGTTCCTGGCTTAAGCTTTCAGTTTCTTCCGGAGAAAGATCTTCGTTATTTATTTTAACCAGGATTTTCTCTCGTTCAGCCAGAGACAGAGCAGAGAAATTCTCCACCCGCCTTTCGGCATGATCGGTGGCGGCTTCAATAGCAGCACCCAGGCCGGGCGAGCTGGTCATGGCTCCAGTGTAGACGCCTCCCATTTCATAGCGATCGGCCTCAGCGATTACAAAGGTCATTCCGTAGGCCGTCAGCAGGCCGGTCAGAGTAATGATCAGACCCAGCAGGATAAATTTTGCACCGTATTTTTTTACCACAACCACTATATCTTCCGAGGCCAGCAGGCCGACAGCGGAAACAAAGAGAATCAGAAAGAGTGTGAAGAAACCCTGGGGGACTACCCTGTTGGCAAGCATCTCCTGAGCCTGCTGGTAGGCTAGATGACCTTCGGTCAGGCCGAGGGCATAATCATAAACAAAATAGCCGATTATCAGACCGGAAAATAACGTGCCTGAAGCGCCGAATTTAAATCTACCAAATTTTATTTTTCCCAGAACCAGACCGGTGAACACGGCCAGAAACATCAACATAAAGGGGCTGGTCCACCAGTCTGTAAATTGAAATTGCATTTTTTATCCTCCATTTGTTTTAAGTTTTTGGTTGTTTTAATATTGAGTGGGCTTAAAGTTAAAGGATTTTTAGGCTGCTGTTCTCTGCTTCTCAACAAGAAAGCCCCGGCCAATCATCTAAGAGACACCTGATTGACCGGGGCTCATCTGCCATATGACAACAAACTTGCTGATAGAAGGGCTGCTTCTACCGGGTTCATTATCTGCGGGCAGATAAAAGGCCTGGTTATTTAAGGGTTATTTGCAAATTATTTGGTTCTTGTTTGTTTTGGGGTTGAAATTCGAGAAATCCGGAAACTCCAGGGTTAACCGTCTGGAAGTTCACTGTCCAGAAGTTCACTATCTGGTAGTTAACTGCCTGGTAATTCGCTGTTTGGAAGTTCACTGTCTGGTGGTTAGCCGTCTGAAAGTTCATCGTCCGAAAGTTAATTGTCCGGTATCTTATTGAAGTACTGCTTTTGAGCCGAACGCAAGGAAGCAATCAGGGCTCCCCGGGCATGGCCAAAATAATGGTTTTCAAACTCGGCTACTACCGGCGCCAGATCATGGATATTTCTTCCCAGCAGAATCTCAGCCGCAAACTCCCGGGCGGTGCGGGTAATCAGCGAACAGTCAACATCAATGATATTACCGCTTTCCTTTTCAATAATCAAACCGATGGCTACTTCCTTGTAGAGTTCATGCCCGGTGATATTCTGGGGAAATTTTGCATAACCTGAAACAAATATGCTGTCCACGCCTGCCTCCTCCGGTTCCCGGTTAGTGTTCAGTTAGTTTTCAATATAATAGAGGTCCTGTAAAATAAACTGTATAATGAAGGACCATTATAAGATTCTCAACAATAAAGGCCGGTATAAGAGTCTATAAAAAAAGCCTGTAAAATAAACTGTATAATTAAGGGCATGTAAAAGAGTCTGTAAATATTTGAATTCTGCTGAGTTTGTTCCAGTCTGATTAATGCTTTCTGTTAGTAGTTTCTTGATTATAATTTAGTACTGTTTAGATTATAAAAGCAGGAGGGCAGGATGTCAAGTAAAATGGTTACCGAATATAAAAAATTCGATTCTGTAATTTTTTGAATTACTTCAGCAAAGCGTCAGGGAAGAAATCAAACCAGAAACAGCAGCAGCCGGCCGGCAAGAATGGCAATCAGCAGGCTCAATAATGTACCAAAAAGATAATAGCTGGCAAACTTTTCGTCCAGTTTTTGAAAACGGGCTACAGACTTGGCCGTGAAGATAAAAGCAATGGCCGAAATTTCTCCCAGCAGAACCAGGACAATAACCAGAATTCTTTCAACTATTCCGATATATCTGCTGGTTTTCCGGATGTTGATTGGGCTTAATGTTCTGCCGGTCCCCTCCGCTGGGATTTCCCCGCCGACCTCTTCAGCAGTGGTTTTTCCTTCATTAACCATATCCGCTGCTTTTTTGTCTTTTTCAGCTGCTGTACCTTTATCTTCATCTCCTCTGTCTGCAACAGCTATACCAGGCGCTATTTTTTCTAAAGCTGCGGCGATAACAACATCTCCCAGAAAAACTGCTGCTAGAAATATCAGGAGATAGAACAAAATTTGCTCACCCGACCAGGGGCTGTGAGCCGTAAAAAACTCAGCAGTCAGAGCAAAAAATTCCCGGGCCGGTGCGGGATGATAGATCAGAAACCAGAAGATAATTATGCTGGCAACATGGAAGAGCTGATCCAGAAGTAACAGGGACAGCTTTTCCAGCCGGGGCTGAAGGCTATTTTTGGCAAAGTCAATCAGGAAGTGACTCAGGGTAATAGCAAGGCTATAAATGATCGCAGGAAAAAGTCCGAAATAGACCAGGAAAATGAAGTTGAGGCAGCCAGCTGTCAGGCTGTGTTTAATAAAGGCCGGCGGGGAAAGAGCGGCTTTTTCAGCCGTCATATTTCCGGTCTGAAAAATAAAATCGGCTAGAAGATGGGCTAAAACAGCGAAATACAGGGTAATAGCCATAATTATTTCTCTCCTTCAGGTTTACTTTCAGGTTTTCCTTCAGGTTTTTTAGTTATCCGCTCTTCTTTTATAGTTATCCGCTCTTCTTTGAGGGTCGAAAGTTTTCCGTCGGTTATTAATTTTAGAATCTGCTTCATGTTTTCTTCTGAACGGCTAAATTCCTTCCAGTTGGCTGCCCGGCATCTTTTTTCGACATTCTGAAAAGCTATATCTAAAGTTTTCGCTGCTTCTTTATAGGTTCCGGCCTTCTCATAAGTCCAAGTAGCCTCCCATTGTGGTCCGGTCCAGCCAGACTGAATGAGATCCATCAGGAGCCAGAGTGAGTTCAGAATCAGGTCAATTTCCTGATGGCCGGACTTAAGATATATACGCTGAAGCGCTCCCTCTTTTAAGTAATCCAGAGCTTCCCGGGCCCGAAAAAAGGCCTCACCATTTAGCTCCCAGGGATTGCTGGTTGTCCTTTCTCTGTTGATACTGCCGGCGCCGATACCAACCCTGGTTTTCAGAGGATAGAGATAAAATCTCAGGCTGCGGACTGTTTTAGGCAGCTGCTCCGGGAGAAAACCAGACAATACTCCCTGAATTTCATCGCCTTTAAGCAGGGTAAAGGGGTAGGCAGTATCAAGTTCCTGGTACAATTCTGTCAGGTCATTTCTTATTTTACCAGCAGAATTCTGATGTTCCCGGGAACGAACTATATCCGCGGTTATTACAGTATACTGATTCATAATGATCACTCCCCTGAAAGCTGACTAGATTTGCAGCATTCTTTCTCGCTTTCTCAAAGCTGAACAATTGCCAGGTGCTCTGCTTTTATCAGGCTGTCGGCCGGATATTTCTTTTTTTGGACGTTTTTATCAGATTCATCAGAAGAAATCAAGGATTATCAAGCGATATTAAGAGTCATCAAGAGATCATAAAAAGACACCAAGATTCATTTGGGCATTTTTCACCTTAATAAAGGTGAATCATAATAGTTCACCTTTCTAGAGGTGAATTATATAATCCAAGGGCTGGAATTTTAATTTTT
>Ga0207421_10003863_pt1 | contig 17595 bp, 14 predicted proteins | sample SodLakKL_010_SED_4_FD_187542 | JGI IMG/M metagenome (GOLD analysis project Ga0207421, IMG submission 187542) | Alkaline sediment microbial communities from Lake Tanatar, Kulunda Steppe, Russia - 8KL_010_SED (SPAdes) (version 2) | ecosystem: Environmental > Aquatic > Non-marine Saline and... | reverse complement strand
ACTGGCGGAGGCGGCGGCTCGGCGCCGGACTCGTCCGACGTGATCGTGTGGCCCGTCATCTCCAGTGACGAGGACGGGCCGTGCATGGACTTCCGCACCGAGGTGGGCGAGCCGGGCTCGAACATCGCGAACTCCCGCGAGGCCCAACGTGCCGAGAGGCTCACGCTCGACATGATCACGCGCTGGCGGCGGTGCGCCGGCGCGAGCGCAGTGCCGGGGATGAGCGCGGCGCAGATCGTCGCGGCACGCGTCCTCGAGGCCTACGACGAGACCCGGGTGCCCGAGCTCGACCCGTGGATCGAGCCCGGCATCGCCATCACCGGGCTTCCCGCCTTCCTTGAGACCGGGCCCGACAGCGCCTCGGCAGCGAACCCCACGCTCGACCTCGGGGTCGCTCGGGTGCGCCTCGACATCGCCGGCGACTTCGAGGTCGACTGGGGCGACGGCACGAGCGCCTCCTACGGTGAGCCCGGCGGGCCCTGGCCCGACGGGGCCATCACCCACACCTACGGCGAGCGGCCCCCCGGCGACAGCGTGACCGTGGCCGTCTCCCAGACCTGGCGCGGCACGTGGACGTCGTCGAGCAGCGACCCCGCCTTCGACGGTCTCTCCGGTGACCTGCCGGCCCTGCCGATCACCCGGTCCTTCGATCTGCCGATCGATGAGGTGCAGGCGATCATCCAATAGGTGATCCCTGCCGCCGGGCGCGTGACCTCCGTTTGGAACCGGGGCTGGAGCGTGGGCGACCCGTGCCGACGCGTGGCCTGTCGAGGCCAGGGGTGCGAGGGCGTCAGGCCGCCGGAGCGCCCGCCGGTGCGCCGAGAGGAGCGTCGTCCCGGCGCGTGCCCTAGGCTCGTCCCACCTGCGCTGACGCCGCGCAGCGAGCCTCGCTGAGGGACGGAAGCTGTATGCGCATCGTCATCATCGGCGGCGGCCCGGGCGGCTACGAGGCCGCCCTCGTGGCGGCCGAGCACGCCTCCGACGTCACCGTCGTCTCCCGTGAGGGCCTCGGCGGCAACTCCGTGCTGTGGGACTGCGTGCCGTCGAAGGCGCTCATCGTCTCTGCGCAGGCGATGGGGTGGATGCAGTCGGCCAACCGCCTCGGCGTCCGCCTCGAGGGCGGGACCGACATCGGCGATCACTCCACCGTGGCGATGGCCGCGGTGATGGACCGGGTCAAGGGCCTCGCGTCCAACCAGTCGGCCGACATCGGCAAGAAGGTCGCCGCCTCCGGCGTGCGCATCATCGAGGGCGAGGGCCGGGTGCTTGGTCCGCAGCGCGTCGAGGTCCGCGAGCCCGGCGGGGCGGTCAGCGAGCTGCCGGCCGACGCGATCCTCGTGGCGACCGGGTCGAACCCTCGGGTGCTGCCGTTCAGCGCGCCCGACGCCGAGCGGGTGTTCACCTCCCGCGAGCTCTACGAGCTGCGTGAGCTGCCCGAGCGGCTCATCGTCGTCGGGTCGGGCGCGACCGGCGCGGAGTACGCCCAGGCGTTCTCGAAGTTCGGCGCCGATGTCCATCTCATCTCGAGCCGCGACCAGGTGCTGCCCAAGGAGGATCCCGACGCCGCCGCGGTCATCGAGGACGCCTTCGAGCGCTGGGGCATGACGATCCATCGCCAGCGCCGAGCCGTCGACATGGAGCGCTCCGCCGACGGGGTGCGCGTGCGCGTCGGCGATGACGAGTGGGTCGAGGGCACCCACGCGCTGTACTGCATCGGGCAGGTCCCCGCCGTCGAGGGCCTCGGCCTCGAGGAGGCCGGCGTCGACACCAGCGGCGGCACGATCCCCGTCGATGGCGTGAGCCGCACGAGCGTGCCGACGATCTACGCCGCCGGGGACGTCACCGGCGGCACGATGCTCGCGAGCGTCGCGGCGATGCAGGGCCGCAACGCGATGTGGCACGCGCTCGGCCAGGCCGTCGAGCCGCTGCGGCGCGACGCGATCGCCGCGTGCATCTTCACCGCCCCCGAGGTCGCCACCGTCGGGCTGACCTCCGAGCAGATCCCCACGGCACAGATGCCCGTCGAGACCGTCACGCTCGACCTCGCCGGCAACCCGCGGGCGAAGATGGCCGAGCACACCGAGGGGTTCATCAAGATCCACGCGCTCGCGGGCTCGGGCACCGTGCTCGGCGGCGCGGTCGTCGCTGCGGGGGCCAGCGACCTCATCACGCCGCTCAGCGTCGCGGTCTACAACCGGCTCACCGTCAGCCAGCTCGCGCACTCGCTCACGATCTACCCGTCGATGGGCGGCTCGGTGCAGGAGACCGCCCGGCTGCTCATGGCCCGTCAGGAGCCGTGGTAGGGCCGTCGGGGGCCTCGCGGTCCGGCCCATCGCCGATGACCGCGAGGAGGGCGCCGTTGGCGACGAGGTCGCCGGGGCTGACCTCGAGGCGCTCGAGGATGCCGTGGCGGTCGGCGCTGACGTAGTTCTCCATCTTCATCGCCTCGAGGACGACGACGACGTCGCCGGGAGCGACCGGCTCGCCGGGGGCGACCGCGGTCTTGATGATCGTGCCCTGCATCGGTGCGACGAGGCGGCCTGGCCCGCCCGCGACGGGTGAGGCGCGGCCGACGCGACGTCGCCGTCGAGCCCGCGCCGGTCGAGGCGGCTCGAGGACCCGGACGTCGAGGCGCCGACCGTCGACCTCGACGACGAGTGGACGGGCGGGCTCGGAGGGCGCCGCGTCGGCGTCCGGCGGCGCGCCCGCGAGGCCGGCGAGGCTCCACTCGCCCTCCACCGAGGTCGTCGCGACGTCGCCCGCCCGGAAGGCCTCGTGGTCGAGGGCGAGGCGGTGGAACGGCAGGGTCGTGGCGACCCCCTCGACGACGAACTCCCCGCAGGCCCGGACGAGGCGGCGACGGGCCTCCTCGCGGTCGGCGCCGTAGGCGATGAGCTTGGCGAGCAGCGAGTCGTAGTCGCGGGTGACCGTCGAGCCCTCCGCCACGCCGGCGTCGACCCGCACGCCGGGGCCCGCGGCGGGACGCCAGCGCCGGATCACCCCGGGGGAGGGCGTGAAGCCGGCGCCAGGGTCCTCGGCGTTGATGCGCGCCTCGATGGCGTGCCCCCGCAGGGCGACGTCGTCCTGGGTGAGCCAGAGGTCCTCGCCGGCGGCGAGGCGCAGCTGGGCGGCGACGAGGTCGACGCCGGTGACGAGCTCGGTGACGGGGTGCTCGACCTGCAGCCGGGTGTTCATCTCGAGGAAGAAGAAGTCGCCGTCCTCGACGAGGAACTCGCAGGTGCCCGCGCCGACGTAGCCGACCTGCTCGGCGACGCGCACCGCCGCGGCGCCCATCCGCCTGCGCAGCGTCTCGTCGAGGCCGGGCGCGGGCGCCTCCTCGAGGAGCTTCTGGTGGCGGCGCTGCGTCGAGCAGTCGCGCTCGCCGAGGTGGATCGTCGCGCCGGCGGCGTCGGCGAGCACCTGGATCTCGATGTGACGGGGACGGTCGAGGTAGCGCTCGAGGTAGACCTCACCGCGGCCGAACGCCGCCAGGGACTCCCGCGTGGCGGCCTCGAGCGCCTCGGCGGCCTGCGCGTCGTCGCGGACGACCTTGAGGCCACGGCCGCCACCTCCGAAGGCGGCCTTGACCGCGACCGGGTAGCCGTGGGCTGCGGCGAAGGCCGCCACCGCCGCGGGGTCGCCGTCCGGGTCGACCCCGCCGGGGACGACCGGGCAGTCGGCGGCCTCGGCGGCGGCGCGGGCGGAGCGCTTGTCGCCCATCGTGGCGATGGCCTCCGGCGGCGGGCCGATCCACGTCAGGCCGGCGTCGAGCACCGCCGAGGCGAAGGGCGCGCTCTCTGACAGGAAGCCGTAGCCGGGATGCACCGCCGCGGCGCCGGCGCGCTCAGCGACGGCGAGGATCCGGTCGACGGCGAGGTAGCTCTCGGCGGCCGGGGCGGGTCCGAGGAGGTAGGCCTCGTCGGCCGCGGCCAGCCACGGCCCGTGGCGGTCGGCCTCGGAGTAGACCGCGATCGACGGCACGCCGAGGTCGGCGCAGGCGCGCAGGACGCGCCAGGCGATCTCGCCGCGGTTGGCGACGAGCACGGGGCCGAGCATCGGCGGTGCCTCCCTCGACGGCGCCGCGTCATGCTAGAGCGTCGAGCTCCTCAGCGGTCGGCCCCCTCGGCGCGCCACGGTGGGCTCGGTGGCGCCGTGGCCGCTGGTTGGCTCGGTGGCGCCGCGGCCGCCTGTGGGCTCGGTGGCGCCGCGGCCGCCGGTGGGCTCAGTGGCGCCGCAGCCGCCGGCGGGCGGCGTTGAGCTCGGCCTCGTCGGCGGCGGCGCGGCCGGCGTACCAGCCGCCGCCGTTGCTGATCGACGAGCGCTTCCTCCGCACACGCGGGAAGGTCTCGCGCACCGCGGCGGCCACGCGCTCCTCGCGGCTCGCGAGCACCGGCAGCACGTCGCCGCCGGCCTCGGCGACCTGGGCGTCGGTGGCCTCGCGCAGCCGCTCGCCGATGCGTGCGGCGTAGCCGAGGAGGAACGAGCGGCGGAACGAGCGGGTGCGTGAGCGCCCGGCGGCGTCGCGCTTGGGTCCCTGGCGTCGCATCGCATGGGTTGCCTGGGCGAGCAGCGAGGTCGTGAGCAGGTCGATGGCGTCGAGGTCGGTGTCGTAGCCGAAGATGCTGACCCACCGTGCCCACGGCTCGTAGATCGCCTGACAGCGGTTCGCCGCCGCGACCGCGGCGATGAGGCTGTACTGGGCGTCGAGGTAGGGCCCCGACAGCAGCAGCCGTCGCAGCCCCGGCGCCCCCACGGCACCGTCGCCTGCGGCGAGCAGGGCCTCGTCGATGGCGTGCTGGGCGATGAGCTCCTGGGCCTTGGCCGACAACGCCTCGGCCTCCTCCTCGTAGGCGGTCGACTCCGCCTTTGCGAGCAGCGCCCGCACCCGTGCGAGCACGCGCTCGTCGATGCGCGAGGCACCGCTGACACTCGCCGCCGCGGTCGTCGCCGGCAGCGTCGGCAGGAGCTCGAGCACCGCCGCGATCGTGAGCAGGGCGCAGAGCAGGTCGCGACCGCTGAGGTGCGCGGCGCCGTCGGCCCGGGGCGCGAGGTCCTCGAGCTCGCCGCGCCAGCGCGGGCCCGCGGCCTTGGTGACCGCGGGGGCGTCGCGGAGCTCGGCCGCGAGGACGGCCACCGTCGCCGGGGTCTGGTCGACGTCGGCGACGTGGACGAGCTCGGCGGGGCTCCAGCCCCGCTCCAGCGCTGCGCTGATCTCCCCGGCGGCGAGGGTCGCCGCGGCGGGGATGGCGGCCTCGAGGTCCTCGGTGAGCGCCTCGAGCTCGGGCGAGGGGCACCGCAAGAGCAGGGCCTGCATCGCCGGGCGCAGGAGCTCCTCGATGGGCGGCCGGCTCGCCCCGGGCCTGCGGCGTCGTCGTCTCTGAGCCATGCGCGGAGTCTGCCAGCGCGTCGGGTCACGCCCCCGAGCCGGCGCCCGGGGCCTGTGGACGAAGCGCCACCTCGCCTGAGACGCCTGGGTGCCACGCCCGACCCGAAGGGTGCCGCCGCGGGCAGGGAAAGCCGCCGTCGAGGGTGGCCATCGCCCGCCGACGCGGCACACTGGCCGGAAGCGCAACCCTTACCTCCGCGCCCAACATCACGGTGATGAGTCGCGCGGAGACGCATCGCACAAGGAGCCGAGATCCCATGGCGCGCACGCTGATGGCCCTGCTCGTCGCCCTGCTCGCCGTCGGGCTCACCGCCTGCTTCGACGGCGATCCCGAGGCCACCCCGGCCGACCAGGTCGCGGCGGAGGACCGCCCCGACGACGAGGGCGACGGTGAGGCCGCCGACGACGGTGAGCTCGCCGACACCGCGACCTTCGTCGCGATCGACAACGAGTTCACCGAGTTCCCCGAGGAGGTCTCCGCCGGGGCGGTCGAGTTCACCCTCGTCAACGAGGGCATGGCCGACCACAACGTCATCATCACCGAGCCGACCGAGATCGAGGTCGTCGGCACGATCGCCGGTGGGGAGACCGCGACGAACGTCGTCGAGCTCGAGCCCGGGACCTACGAGTACGTCTGCGACATCCCCGGGCACGCCGCGACGATGAACGGCACGCTCGAGGTCACCGAGTAGCCCAGGGGGCTGGCGCGGCGTCCCACCTCCCGCCCGGGCTGCACGGCGCCGCGCCCGACACGGCCTCGACGATCCCCGCGCGACGCCACACCGGCGTCGGCACGCGCCGGTCGAGCGCGGCCGCGATCGCGGTGAGCTCGGCGTCGTCGACGCGCGCGGCGACCTCGACGATGCGCCCGTCGGCGAGCGCGCGACGCCGGGGTGAGGCGGGGCGCTGCGCCGGTCGTCCCACGACGTCGCCTCCTACAGCGGGATGTTGCCGTGCTTGCGGGGCGGGCGGGACTCGCGCTTCGAGCGGGTGAAGGCGAGGGCGCGCACGAGCGTCGGGCGGGTGGCCGACGGCTCGATGACGTCGTCGAGGTAGCCGCGCTCGGCGGCACGCCACGGGTTGGCGAGCTCGCGGTCGTAGGCCTCGGCGAGCTCGGCCCGGCGCGCCTCGACGTCGCCGCCGGCCGCGGCGAGGTCGGCGAGCTCGCGGCGGTGCAGCACCCCGACGGCGCCCTCGGCGCCCATGACGGCGATCTCCGCGGTCGGCCAGGCGAGGTTGACGTCGGCGCCGCCGTGCTTGGAGCCCATGACGTCGTAGGCCCCGCCGTAGGCCTTGCGGGTGATGACGGTGAGCTTGGGCACCGTCGCCTCGCAGTAGGCGTAGAGCAGCTTCGCGCCGTGGCGGATGATCCCGCCCCACTCCTGGTCGGTGCCGGGCAGGAACCCGGGCACGTCGACGAAGGTCAGCAGCGGCACGTTGAAGGCGTCGCAGGTGCGCACGAAGCGCGCCCCCTTCTCGGAGGCGTCGACGTCGAGGACCCCGGCGAGGTGGGCCGGCTGGTTGGCGACGACGCCGACGGGGTGGCCGTCGAGGCGGGCGAAGCCGGTGACGAGGTTCGCGGCGTAGGCCTCGGACAGCTCGAAGAGCTCGCCGTCGTCGACGACGCGGGCGATGACCTCGCGCATGTCGTAGGGGGTGTTGGGGCTGTCGGGGATGAGCGCGTCGAGCTCGCCGTCGGCCCGCTCGGGGTCGTCGACCGGCGGCTCGTGGGGCGGCTCCTCGAGGTTGTTCGACGGCAGGTAGGACAGCAGGACCTTGAGGTCCTCGAGGCAGGCCTCCTCGTCGTCGGCGGCGAGGTGGGCCACGCCCGAGCGCGTCGCGTGGGCGCGCGCGCCGCCGAGCTCCTCGAAGGTCACGTCCTCGCCGGTGACGGCCCTGATGACCTCCGGGCCGGTGATGAACATGTGGCTCGTGCCCTCGACCATGACGACGAAGTCGGTCATCGCCGGGGAGTACACCGCGCCGCCCGCGCAGGGCCCCATGATCGCCGAGAGCTGGGGGATCACCCCGGAGGCGGCGACGTTGCGGCGGAAGATCTCGCCGTAGCCGCCGAGGGCGGCCACGCCCTCCTGGATGCGCGCGCCGCCGGAGTCGTTGAGCCCGATGAGCGGCACGCCCATGCGCAGCGCGGCGTCCATGAGCTTGACGATCTTCTCGGCGTGGACCTCCCCGAGGGAGCCGCCGAGGACGGTGAAGTCCTGGCTGAAGGCGCAGACCCGCCGCCCGTCGATCGTGCCGTGGCCGGTGACGACGCCGTCGCCGGGGACCGCGGGCGCGGCGGGGTCGTCGCTGCGGCGGGTCGCGAGGCGGTCGGTCTCGACGAACGATCCGGGGTCGAGCAGCGCGTCGAGGCGCTCGCGCGCGGTGGCCTTGCCCTTCGCGCGTTGGCGCTCGGCGGCCGCGGCGCCGCCGCCGGCGTGGGCCTCGGCGACCCGGCGGCGCAGCTCGGCGAGCCGCTCGGCGGTGGTGTCGGCCACGGGCCCTCCCTGTGCGTGGGGCGCTGGGCGCGGAGTCTAGGAGCGCGCAGGCCGGACCTGCGAGGATGCCGGCCATGAGCCAGCCACCGCCAGAGGCCCTCGTGCGCTCCCTCGTCGACGGTCCCAGCCGCCTGTCGGGCCTGGAGTTCCATCCCGAGGTCGCCTCGACGAACGCCGTCGCCGTCGAGGCCGCGCGCCGCGGCGTCGCCGAGATCCACGCCGTGGCCGCCGACGTCCAGACCGCCGGGCGCGGGCGCATGGGCCGCGTCTGGCAGGCCCCGGCCGGCACCTCGCTGCTCGTGAGCCTCGTCCTGCGCCCGCGGGTCGACGAGGCGGCGCTCGCCACCCTGCCGCTGCTCGTCGGCAGCGTCCTCGCCGAGGTCGTCACCGCGCACCTGCGCGAGGGCCCCGACGAGCCCGACGTCGCCCTGAAGTGGCCCAACGACCTCCTCGTCGGCGGGCGCAAGGCCGCCGGCATCCTCGTCGAGCGCCACCCCGAGGCGGCGATCGCCGGGATCGGCTGCAACGTCGACTGGCGCGGCCTCGAGCGCCCTGACGACCTCGCCGCGGCGACCTCGCTCGCCGAGGAGGCCGGGCGCGCCGTCGACCGCTGGAAGCTGCTCGCCGGGCTCGTCGGCGTGCTCGACCGTCGCTACGTCGAATGGCAGGACGACCCCGCCGCGACGCTCGCGGGCTACCGGGCGAGGTGCGCGACGATCGGCCAGGACGTCCGCGTCGAGCGCCCCGGCGCGGCGCCGACGACCGGCCGGGCGACCGGCATCGCCGCCGACGGGCGGCTGCTCGTGGCCACCGCCGCGGGCGAGGTCGCCGTCGACGCCGGCGACGTCGTGCACGTCCGGCCCGCCGACGGCTGAGGTCGCGGCCCCCGCCGGGGCGAAGGGAGACGGCCGCGCGCCAGGACGGTGCAGGCCCGGCCGGCGTCCCGCGGTGTCGCCCGGCGCAGACTGGGCACGATCGGGACAGCATCCACCGCGCTCCGAGGAGTTGCCATGCCGCTCGACCGACGCCGCGCCACGACCCTTGCCGGCGGCGCCGCCCTCGCCCTCATCGCCACGAAGGTCGCCACGAGCCCGCAGGGCCGCTTCGCCCGCCTCGGGGGCTGGTCGATCGCCGGGCCGACCGCGGCGGGCTGGGCCACCGACTTCCTCAACGCCGCGTACTTCCGCCGCGCGCCGGGCCTGCGCGAGGTCGACGACCTGCGCCTGGCCTTCGCGATCCTCACCACGCGCTGGCACCGCCTCGGCGGGCGCCCCCTCAACGCCCTCGACGTCGTGCCGTTCCACCGCGCCTTCGGCGTCGACCGCTTCGTCGACGGCAGCTCCTCGGGCCGGGGCACCCTCGACCGCAACCAGCTCCTCGCCGGCGCCGAGCGCCTCCACGGCGACTGGTTCACCGAGGCCTACCACGACCTCGACCGCCGCGGCTGGGGCATCGTCTTCGAGACCCCTGCGGAGAAGCGCGGCTACCGTCCCGAGCTGCGGCTGGCCTCGGCGAAGGTCGGCACGCTGACCCCGCCGGTGGCCCTCGGCAAGGACCAGCACTGGCACACCTACGCGCCGGTGGAGATCCCCGACGCCTCGGCCGCCCTCGCCCTGCTCACCGAGCCGTCGCGCTGGCCCGACGCCGCTAGCGAGATCGGCCGCTTCACCCCGCTGCGCTCGGGCCCCCTGCAGGGCAACACCATGGAGATCGAGGTCGTCGGCCATCCGACCCGGCGCACGCCGGTCTTCCTGCGCGCCTACGTCACCGCCACGCGGGTGGTCACCGACCCCGGCGACCTCGACGACTACGTCGCCGAGCTCAACGACGGCCTCGCCCGCTACGGCAAGGACGAGCCGCCCGCGGTGCCCGACGGCGCGACGCCGCACGCGGCGATCGACCTCACCACCCACGAGGGCCACTTCCTGGGCAGCGCCCGCAACCGCCTCGTCTGCTACAGCCACGGGGGCCGCTCCTACCTGCGGGCGGCGGGGACGTGGGACCCGCTGCGCTGGGACCTCGCCCAGCTCTACGACCGCGTCGGCTACGTCGCCCAGCACGCGATCTGGGGCGAGGGCCCGCCCGAGGAGTCGATGCTCCACCAGATCCGCTTCGTCACCGCCGCAGAGAGCGAGGCCTAGCCATGCCCCGAGCGATCGTCGTCGGTGGAGGTCCGAACGGCCTGTCGGCCGCGATCACGCTGGCCGAGCGCGGCTGGGACGTCGAGCTGCTCGAGGCCCAGCCCCGCCTCGGCGGGGCGGTCGCCTCCGCCGAGCTCACCGAGCCGGGCGTCGTCCACGACGTCTACAGCGCGGTCTACCCCGCCGCGGTGTCCTCGCCGGTGTTCGCGCGCTGGCCGCTGCACCAGCACGGCCTGCGCTGGACCCACCCGCCGGTGGCGATGGCCCACCCGCTCGACGACGGCAGCGCCCCGGCGCTGTACCGCTCGGTGGCCGACACCCAGGCCTCGCTCAACGCCTACCACGCCGGCGACGGGGAGGCCTGGCACGACTTCGCCGCGCCGTACCTCCGCAAGTTCGAGGCGCTGCGCGGGGTCATGCTCGCGGGGTTCCCTCCGGTGACCGGCGGCCTGCGCTTCGCCGCCGCGCTCAAGCTCGGCGGGGTGCTCGAGTTCGCGCGGCTGCTGCTGCAGCCCGCGGCCGGCCTCGCCCACGACCTCTTCCGCGGCGAGCACTCCCGTGCCTGGCTCTACGGCTCGGCGCTGCACTCCGACGCCGGGCCCTTGAGCTCGGGCTCGGCGGTGGCCGCGGCCTACCTCAAGCTCATGGGCCACGCCCGGGGCTGGCCGAGCCCCGAGGGCGGCGCGGGCAACCTCGCCGGCGCCCTCGCCGGGCACTTCGCCGCGCTCGGCGGGCGGGCGCGCACGAACACCCGGGTGACCCGGGTGCTCGGTGGCGACGGACGGGCGAGCGGGGTCGAGACCGCCGACGGCGAGCGCCTCGGCGCCGACGTCGTCATCGCCGACGTCAGCGCCTGGGACCTGCCGCGGCTGGCCGCCGAGGTCCTGCCGGCGGCGACGATCGCGAAGCTGCGCCGCTTCCGCCGCGGCCCCGGCACGGTCAAGGTCGACTGGTCGCTCGACGGGCCGATCCCGTGGACCGCGCCGGCCGCGCGCGAGGCCGGCACGCTGCACGTCGGCGGCTGGGCCGGCGACATCGCCCGCGCCGTCGCCGAGGTCGAGCTCGGCAACTGGCCCGAGCGCCCGTTCCTCCTCGCCGGACAGCAGTCGCTCGCCGACCCGACGCGCGCCCCGCAGGGCATCGAGACCGCCTGGGCCTACACACGGGTGCCCGGCTACGCCGGCGCCGACGACCTCGCCCGCCACGTCGAGCGCATCGAGGCGCAGGTCGAGCGCTTCGCGCCGGGCTTCACCGCGCTCATCCGCCAGCGTCACGTCAAGGGGCCGGCCGAGCTCGAGTCCGGCGACGCCAACCTCGAGGTCGGTGACGTCGGTGGTGGCAGCTACAGCCTCGACCAGGTCGTCTTCCGGCCGGTGCCCGGGCTCTCGCCGTACCGCACCGGCACGCGGGGGCTCTACCTCGGCTCGGCGTCGGCCTTCCCCGGTGGTGCGGCCCACGGGGTGCCGGGCCACGCCGCGGCGATGGCCGCCCACCGCGACCGGCGGGCCGGCCGTCGCTGAGCCGCGCGGCGGCCGGTCGGTGGCGCGGCGTGGAGTCGTGCGGCGACCGGTCCCCGCGCCGTCGCCGCCCGGGCCGCTACTCGACCTCGATGAGCATCTCGACGAAGTAGGGCTCGCCGGCCTCCCCGTCGGAGGGGTCGGGGTCGTCGACGACGATCGTCCAGCGCCCGGGCTGGTCGGGGGCGGTGTCGAAGGTGAGCTCGAAGGGCCCGCGGATGTCGATGTCGGGCTGATCGGCGGTCGTGAAGGCCTCCTCGACGACGAGCCCGTCGGGGTCGACGAGCGTGGCGGGCACGGTCGCCTCGAAGGTCAGCGAGGTCCCGCGCACCGTGAGCGGCTCGCCGATGGGGTGGGTGTCGAGCCATTCGGGGTCGGTGACGTCGATGAAGGCGAGGTGCTCGTCGGAGGGCGTGGCCGGCTCGGACCAGTCGAGGTGGCCCCAGAGCTCGCTGATCTCCTCGCCCTCGACGTGCAGGCGCACCGCGTCGACGGTGTCGAATTGCGCCCCGGTGTGGGCGAGGGCCTGCTCGAGCATGAGCTCGCCCTCGGCGCCGGTCGCCGCGTCGCGGATCGCCTCGTCGACGTCGACGGTGAGCACGCCGTCGTCGACGGCGACGTCGAGGACGCTGACGTCGGTGCCCGCTGGCGCGGTGAGGTCGGGGTGGCGCGTCGGCTGCGACAGCAGCTCGGTCATCGCCGCGCTCGCCACCGCGACGGTGGGCTCGGGCAGGTCGCGGCGCTCGGACTCGAGCCACAGCCGGCCGTCGTGCTCGCGCACGACCCAGACACGCACGGACGCGAGGCCGTCGGCGTCGTCCTCCTCGGCGGCCTCGACGGGCTCGTCGTCGGCCTCCTCGGGCTCCTCGGCCTCCTCGGCCTCCACCGGCTCCTCGTCGGGGTCGGGGGTCGCCTCGTCGGCGGGGTCGTCCTCGGCGGGGTCGATCGCGACGGTGTCGTCGGGGTCGTCGCCGCAGGCGGCGAGCAGCGCGAGGGCGAGGAGCAGGGCGAGGAGGCGGAGCGCGGGCATGGTGGACTCCTGGACGGGACGGGGGTGCACCTTCCCCGACGCGCGAGCGCCGGCGGGGGTTGCGTCGCCATGTTCGCGGACGCGGTCCCCCGCCGCGGGGGACGAGGTGCTCGGCGCCGCGCGGTCGGAGGACCCTCATCTGTGGGCCGGACGTCGAATGCCCTACCCTATTCGGACAGGCACGATAGGCTCACGACCCCGTGGTCAGGCCGCACGACTCCCACGGGGCCACATCTGCAGACCGTCCATCTCGAGAGATGAGGAGCAGGCATGACCCCGATCACGAAGCTTGGGCCCGAGGAGCGGGCCGCGACGATCGAGCGCTTGAAGAGCGAGGACGTGGACGTCGTCGTGATCGGTGGCGGCGTCACCGGTGTCGGAGCCGCGCTCGACGCCGCGAGCCGTGGCCTCAGCGTCGCCCTCGTCGAGCGGGACGACTTCGCCTCCGGGACGTCCTCGAAGTCGACGAAGCTCGCCCACGGTGGCCTGCGCTACCTCCAGCAGCTCAACTTCCGTCTCGTCGCCGAGGCGCTGACCGAGCGCAACCTCATGCTCGAGGAGCTCTGCCCGCACCTCGTGCACCCCGTGCCGATCCTCTTCCCGTTCAACAAGCGGGTCTGGGAGCGCGCCTTCATCGGCTCCGGCGTCGTCCTCTACGACACGATCGCGACGGGCAAGCGCGGCGTGCCGCTGCACAAGCACTACTCGAAGACCAAGGCGCTCGAGATCGCGCCCGAGCTGCGTGACGACGCCTTCGTCGGCGCGGTGCGCTACTACGACGGCCAGCTCGACGACGCCCGCCACACGATGGCGATCGGCCGCACGGCCGCGCACCACGGCGCGCACGTGCTCACCCACGCCCCGGCGACCGGCCTCGAGCTCGACGACGCCGGCGCGGTGGCCGGTGTGAAGGTCAAGGACGCGAGGAGCGGCGAGGAGTTCACGATCGCCACGACCCGCGTCATCAACGCCACGGGCCCGTGGACCGACGAGATCCAGGGCATGGCCGGCACGTCGAAGGTCAAGGTGCGCCCCTCCAAGGGCATCCACGTCCTCGTGCCGCGCGAGCGCCTCGACATGGAGGTCGGGCTCATCACCCAGACGGCGAAGAGCGTGCTCTTCGTCCTGCCGTGGGGCGCCCACTGGCTCATCGGCACGACCGACACCGACTGGGAGGAGGACGTCGACGACGTCGTCGCGACGAAGAAGGACGTCGACTACGTCCTCAACGAGCTCAACAAGTGGATCCGCAACCCCGTGACCCCTGACGAGATCACCGGCGTGTTCGCCGGGCTGCGCCCGCTCGTCGCGCCTGCCGGCGAGGGCGAGACCACGGCGATCTCCCGTGAGCACGCGGTCATGGAGTCCGCGCCGGGGCTCTTCTCGATCAGTGGCGGCAAGTACACGACGTACCGCGTCATGGCCAAGGACGTCGTCGACGAGGCCGTCAAGGGCCTCGACCGCGAGGTGCCGCCGTCGCCGACGAAGCACCTGCCGCTGCTCGGCGCCGTCGGCTACGAGGCGCTCAAGCGTGAGCGCGAGCAGCTCGCCGCCAAGCACGGCATCCACGTCGACTGGTTCGACCACCTCCTCGGCCGCCAGGGCGACCTCATCGACGAGGTCCTCGAGCTCATGGAGGAGCGGCCCGAGCTCGCCGAGCCGCTGGAGGGCGCGGAGCTCTACCTCGCCGCCGAGGTCGTCTACGCCGTCACCCACGAGGGCGCGATCGACCTCGATGACGTGCTCGACCGCCGCCTGCGGGTGCGCATCCAGGTGCTCGACCGCGGCCACGTCGCCGCCGAGCCCGCCGCGAAGCTCATGGCCGCCGAGCTCGGCTGGAGCGAGGAGAAGACCCAGGACGAGATCGACCGCTACCGTGCGATGATCGACGCCGACCTCCAGGCCGAGCAGACCGTCGACGACACCGACGCCGCGCGCGTGCGTCGCGAGGTGCGCGAGGCCGCGGGCGTCTAGCCCGACGAGCGCGAGGCCGCGGGCGTCCAGCGCCAGCGGCACGAGGCACGAGGGCCCCGGCCGTGACGGTCGGGGCCCTTCCTCTTGAGCGGGCCGGTGCGGCAGCCCGGCGTCGGTCCCGCGTGCGCTGGCCGTGATCGCGTCGGTCGCGCGTGCGCTGCCCGTGACCGCGTCGGTCCCGCGTGCGGCCCCCGCGAGCGCGTCGCTGCCGCACGTCACCGGTCAGGCGACACCTTCTCGGGTGCGCGGTCCCCGCGAGCGCGGCGCTGCCGCTCCGGCTGGCGCGCTAGGGCTCGGCGCGGCCGGACTCGGCGGCGAGGGCGACGATCTCGTCGCGCAGCCGGTCGGTGAGTGCGCGGTGGTCGTCATCATCCGGCGGGGGGATCGGCGCGCCGAAGCGCACGGTGACGCGGTGCGGGGTGGGCCACTTCGAGCCCTTGCCGTGCGACTCGTAGGTGCCGGTGAGGTAGACCGGCACGATCGGCAGGCCGTAGGCGATCGCGAAGTGCGCGGTGCCGGACTTCAGCCGCTGGAGCCTGCCGGTCTTCGTGCGGGTGCCCTCGGGGTAGACGAGCATGCTCCAGCCGTCGCTGAGCATCTGCTCGATGCGCTGGTGGGTGAGCGGGGAGAGGTTCTTGCGCTCGATCGGCAGCGTCGCGAAGGCGATCGTGACGAACCACGCGGTGAGGCGCTTGTTGAAGAAGTAGTCCGCGGCGGCGACGACGCCGGTGCGACGGCGCAGCCTCGGCGGCAGGCTCTGGATGATCACCGGGGTGTCGAGGTGGCTCGCGTGGTTCGCGGCGACGAGCACCGGACCGTCGACGCCCTCGAGGCGCTCCCGGCCGTGGACCTTCGGGCGCACGTGCAGCCATATGAGCGGCTTGAGGATGCCCATGAGCAGGATCGCCCGCCCGACCCGCGCGGGCAGGCGGCGTCCCCACGACGTGTCGTAGGTGATCCGCTCGGTGTCGCTCATCGATGGTCCCCTCACGGTGGCGCCGGTCGACTCGACCGGTCGGGCGGTCCCCCGTCGTCGGCTCGTGCGAGAGGCCGCATCATACGGTTGCGTTGCGGTGCGTGACGAGCGCCGCCCGGACGCTGCGGGGCTCCGCGGGCCCAGCGCCGCCCGGACGCCGCGGGGCTCCGCGGGCCCAGCGCCGCCGGGAGATGCGGGGCCGGCCCGGCGTGGGCCGCCCGGGCGGTCGCGGGCACCGCTAGGATGCTCGGCCCATGTCCCCAGCACGTGCGGGTTCGACGTGAGGACGGCCACCGCGGTGCGCCTGCTCCTCTGGCTCACCGCGGCGCGCATCGCCGCGGTGCCCGTCGTCATGGCGCTCGTCCTCGTGTGGACCGACGAGCCGGCGGTGATGGCCGTCGCCGCGGGCCTCTTCGCCGCAGCGGCGCTCACCGACTTCGTCGACGGCTACCTCGCGCGCAAGTGGGAGGCCACGACGACCCTCGGGGCGTTCCTCGACACGACCGCCGACAAGCTCCTCGTCACCGGCGTGCTCGTCGCGCTCGTCGAGATCGGCCACGTCTGGTCGTGGGCCGCGGTCGTGATCATCGGTCGGGAGATCCTCGTGACCGGGCTGCGCAGCGTCGTCGCGTCGTCGGGGGCGTCGATGCCGTCGTCGATCTGGGGCAAGCTCAAGGCGACGGTGCAGTTCGTCGCGATCACCTTCGCGATCCTGCGCTTCGACGTCGTCCTCGGCCCGCTGCTGCTCGACGAGTGGCTCATGCTCGTCGCGGTCGCGGTGACGATCCAGTCGGGCTGGGGCTACCTCGCGCGCTTCCGCCCGCTGCTGTCGACCCAGGAGGGCTAGATGTCGGTGTTCGTCACGGGGGGCAGCGGCCTCCTCGGCCAGGAGATCGTCCGCCGCCTCGTCGCCGACGGGCGGGAGGTCGCCGCGCTCGCGCGCTCGGCCGGCGCCGCGCGGACCCTCCTCGATCTCGGCGTCGCCCGTGTCGTCGACGGCGACGTCCTCGACCGCGACGCCCTGCGGCAGGGCCTCGCCGACGCCGAGGTCGCCTACCACGTCGCCGGCGTCAACGCCTTCTGCCTCGCCGATCCCGCGCCGATGTACCGCGCGAACATCGAGGGGTCCCGCAGGGTCGCCGAGGCCGCCGCCGACGTCGGCCTGCCGCGCCTCGTCATGACCTCCTCGGCCTCGGCGCTCGGGGAGGTGCGCGGCACGGTCGGCACGGAGACGAGCCTGCACCGCGGGCACTACCTCTCGAGCTACGAGCGCTCGAAGCACCTCGGGGAGGAGGCCGTCCGGGCCGTCGCCGAGCGCACCGGCCTCGACGTCGTCTACGTCCTGCCCTCCTCGGTGCAGGGCCCCGGCCGGGCCTCGGGCACCGGCAAGCTCCTCCTCGACATCCTCAACGGCAAGCTCCCCGCGATCGTCGAGTCGCGGCTGTCGATCGTCGACATCGCCGACTGCACCGAGGGGCACGTCCTCGCCGAGCGCCACGGCGAGGCTGGCCGACGCTACGTCCTCAACGGCGCGACGATGACCGTCGCCGAGGGCGTCGCGCTGCTCGAGCGCCTCAGCGGCGTCGACATCGACGTGCGCACGCTGCCGGGCTTCGTCGCCGCCGCCGGCGGAGCGGCCTACGAGCGGCTCCAGCGCCTGCAGGGCAAGCACCCCCGGTTCTGCCGGGAGATGGTGCGCACGCTGTTGCACGGCCACGCCTACGACGGCTCTCGCGCGGAGCGTGAGCTCGGCCTGCGCTACACGCCCGTCGAGGAGACCGTGAGCCAGACGCTGCGCTGGTTCGCCGAGCAGGGGATGCTCACGCGCGACCTCCCGCGGCTCACGGGCTGAGCCGCAGGACCGACGACCCGCCTGGCGGGCCGGGCGCGCCGGCCCGCGGGCGGTGAGTGGCGGCTGCGTGCGCTTGGGGTGCGGCGATCCGCCACTCGCGGGGCTAATCGGCCGGGTGGGCCGGTCCGCGGGCTGGCGGCTAGAGCGCGGCGACGTTGTCGGCGTCGACCGCGCGCTTGCGGTAGGCCCCGCGGGTGTCGAAGACCACCGAGACCTCCTTG
>Ga0207421_10003862_pt1 | contig 17596 bp, 14 predicted proteins | sample SodLakKL_010_SED_4_FD_187542 | JGI IMG/M metagenome (GOLD analysis project Ga0207421, IMG submission 187542) | Alkaline sediment microbial communities from Lake Tanatar, Kulunda Steppe, Russia - 8KL_010_SED (SPAdes) (version 2) | ecosystem: Environmental > Aquatic > Non-marine Saline and... | reverse complement strand
TATGAATGGGTTCATCCAGTTTTTCTTTGGCCAGCCGGGCCGAATTCAAGGTTCCGCTCAAGGCGGAGGAAATGTGGATGGAGATTATCTCCTGATGATCTTCTAAAAGCTTTTTATAGAGCTCCAGGAATTCCTCAGGACTGGGCTGGGAGGTCTTGGGGAGAACCTCCGATTTTTTCAACCGAGTGTAAAACTCTTCAGAAGTAATTTGGTTATCCTTAATTATTTCGCCTCCAAAAATGACGTTTAAAGGGATTACATTTATATTGAATTGTTCGATCAACTCCGGGGTTAAATCTGCAGTGCTGTCAGTAACCAGAGCGATTTTTTTCAAGTTAACCACCTCTTTCTCTTAATTATTTCCAATTATAACATATTAACGGGTTATTTAACAGTAGAAAGGTAGATGGATTAAAGATTGGTTTGAAAAATTTAAGGGAAGGAGAAAGGGTTATTCATTTTGCCAGGAGAAGTTTATTTTTAAAGAATTAATTTTCTGTTATTAAAAAGGAGAGAAAAATTGATGAAAGGATCATTCCTGGGACTTTTCAGTGCAACTTTCCTGGTGATTCTAGCTGTTTTTTCCCGGGGGGGTTGGCTCCTTGTCGGGCAGGGTTTTTCTGCCGCTCTGTCAACTTTATTCCAGGCCCTGCCCTTGCTGGTCGTTGCTTTTATTGTTACCGGCCAGATGCAGGTATTAATTTCTTTGGAATGGATAGACAGGCTCTGGTATAGGCTGACGGGAGTTAAGGGAATTTTGATTAGTTCGATTGCGGGAGGGCTTTTCCCAGGGCCACCTTACGTTTACTATCCTTTTATCTCGACCTTTAAGAACCGACAGATTCCTTCTTACATGTTCTTTTCTTTTGTGGCGGGTAAACAGGTATATGATTTGCTCCGCCTCCCCATGGAAATAAGCTTGATTAATCCTTTGATTGCGCTTTTGCGCAACCTGATAACCCTTCCCGTCCCCCTTTTAATGGGTCTGATTTTCAAGCGGTTTATTTCCCAAAAAACAACAGCCCGGTTTTTTGGAGAAAGGGGGATTTAAATTGCTTTTACCAGTAATCCTCTTTGCTGTTTTGGGAATTTTCCTGGTTTTAATGAATTTCCAAAAGAAAAAACATATTTCGGGATTTGAGGCAGGAATTAAGCAGTTTGTGGGAGTTCTACCAGTTCTGGCAATTGCCTTTATCCTCGCAGGAATGATCGAGGTTTTATTACCGGAGGAATTTGTGAAAACCTGGCTGGCAAGAGAAGCCGGTTTTAGGGGGATTTTTTTGGGGACAATGGGGGGTATGGCTCTGGCCATGGGACCGTATGCCTCTTTTCCGATTATCGCTTCCATTCACGGAGCAGGGGCGGGCCTGGGTACAGTAGTGGCTTTGATTACGGGCTGGTCTCTCCTCGGTCTCAGCCGGCTACCTTTTGAAATTGGGACCCTTGGTTTTAAGTTTTCTCTGGTCAGGATGGGGATCAGTTTTCCCTTTTGCCTGGTTGCTGGTTTAATCGCCCACATTTTGGATTTTGTATTCTTTTAAAGTAATGCAGGAAATCCCCTCAACTGAGTGGAATTCGAACAGTAAAACAGCTAAATTTTTTGGCCTAAAATATTTTAAGTTCCAGGAGAAATGATTGGAGGGAACATTATGCTAACTATTAAGAACAATATTTTCTGGGTGGGAAAAACTGACTGGGAGTTAAGGCGCTTCCACGGAGATGAATATTCCACCCACCGGGGCTCTACTTACAATTCTTTCCTGATAAAAGAAGAGAAAACCGTTTTAATTGATACTGTCTGGAAACCATTCGCCAAAGAGTTCGTTGAAAATTTGCGCCGGGAAATTGATCTAGAAGAGATCGATTATATTATAATCAATCACGGGGAAATTGACCACAGTGGAGCCCTTCCTGAATTAATGGAGCTAATTCCTGATACCCCGATTTACTGCTCGGAAAACGCAGTGCAATCTTTAAAAGGACATTACCACAAGGAATGGAACTTCAAAACTGTAAAAACCGGCGATAAACTGGATATCGGGAATGGCAAAGCCCTGATTTTTGTGGAAATGAAACTTCTCCACTGGCCGGACAGCATGGCCTGCTATCTAACTGGCGATGAAGTTCTATTCAGCAATGATGCTTTTGGCCAGCATTATGCCACAGAAAGGCTTTTTAATGATCTTGTCGACCAGTGCGAACTTTTTGAGGAAGCGATTAAATACTATGCCAATATTTTAAATCCCTTTAACCCTCTGGTTGAAAAGAAGATTAAGGAAATTCTTGCCTTAGAACTCCCCATTGACATTATCGCTCCGAGCCACGGTGTTATCTGGAGGGAAAATCCCGAGCAGATTATAGAAAAGTACCGGGAGTGGGCCGCAAATTATAAAGAAAACCGGATAACCCTTCTTTACGACACCATGTGGGAAGGGACCAGGGTTATGGCCGAAAACATAGCCCGTGGGATAAAAAAAGGCGATCCGGAAGTTGAAATAAAATTATTTAATACAGCCAAGACAGACAAGAATGACATCCTGACAGAGGTTTTCCGCTCTAAAACGGTTTTATTCGGCTCTCCAACTATTAACAGGACTATCTTAATGAGCATGGCCGCAATATTAGATGGGATTGAAGGATTGAAGTTTAAGAATAAAAAAGCCGCAGCATTTGGTTGTTACGGCTGGAGTGGAGAAGGAGTAGGCAAGTTAAATGAAATGGCCATGAAAGCAGGGTTTGAATTAATTGAAGATGGCTTAAAGGCCAAATGGATGCCCGATGCGGAGATCATGGAGAAATGTATTGATTTCGGGGAAAGAATTGGGAATAAAAGCCGTTAAAGGGAAAAAACAAAAACCCCCTGCTTCAATTTGATAGGCGGGGGTTTTTCTTTTTTAGAGTTATTCTTTTAGTTTCTTAATTATCCTTCATTGGGGAAAATTCTGTGGTACTGATCAATAATCTCCTGGTATCGGAAGCAGTCCTTCAGGTGGTCGTTTATTAGGCCCGTAGCCTGAAGATGGGCGTACATAATTTTTGGCCCCACAAATTGGAATCCCTTTTTTCGCATATCATCACTGATTTTTTCAGAAAGAGAAGACTGGGAAGGAACTTCTTCCAGAGTCGTCCAGTTGTTAACGATGGGCCTGTGGTTAACAAAACCCCAGATATAATTACAAAAGCTCCCGAATTCTTCCTGTATTTCGATGAACCGACGGGCGTTATTGATTGAAGCTCGGATTTTGCGCTGGTTTTTTATAATGCCCGGGTTTTCAACAAGGAGGGAAACTTCTTTCTCTCGGAAATTTGCAATAACAGCGGGATCGAAATCGTGGTAGGCTTTCCGATACTCCTCTCTTTTTTTCAAAACTGTAAGCCAGCTCAAACCGGCCTGAGCCGATTCTAAAACCAAAAACTCGAACTGTTTTGTGTCATTCAGGACGGGGAAACCCCACTCCCGGTCATGGTACTCCCTGTAAAGGGTGTCTTCTTCACACCAGGGACATCTTTTTAGCATTATGTTTCTCCTTTCTGCGGGGGTTGGTAATCAAATTTCTCCCCGAGATATGCAAAAATGAAAACGAAACAGTTTCCAAGGATTGGGGAGGAGCGTCAAAAGTTATTATAAAACCGGGTTGGGCTAAACCGGATTTAAAAGGGTCTTTTTTCTAAGCATATATCTGCAATTCTGCAAAGGAGGTTAATTTCCCTTTAGTTTCTTGGGGAACGAAGTTTTCTTTTTGAAAAATTTGAGTTGGCTTTAAATTATTCTTGCCATAAAATTAGCTGGAAAAACAAAATGATTGGATATCCTGCGGGTAATTCTATAAAAGCACAGGGGTTAATTTACCTGGAGAATGTTTCCGGGAGAAGGAACAGGGAAATAATTACCGAATATATTGTTTTAATAGAAGTTATAATGGATAAGGAGGGAATAATTTTGGCGAGATGGGAAAGATTGATAATTTATCCGCTTTTAATGGTTTTTTTGTTTGCACTTATCGCAGGCTTACCCTCTTTACATGCCGATCCCGAAATTAAAGAGGAAATCCGGGTCAGGAGGATCGCCCTGGTTAATGAAAACAATGATGAAATTGCGGTATTAAGGGTTAATCCTGCGGGAGGAGCTCGTTTTGGGCTTTTTAACAGCGAAGGACTGGAACTTGTTTCTCTGGGAGAGACTTCCCAGGGTAATGGAGCCGTAATAATTTATGACAAAAATGGAGAAAACCCCATTGTCCTGACAATGGAAGATGGGGAGCAGTAAAAATATTAGGGTTATTTTTTATTTGAAGGGAGGAGTGCAGGAACTTTATCTTATTTTCCGAAGATTTTATTAAGATGAAAAATTAAAGGGGGAATTAAAATGCCCAGAGACGAGTTAAAGGTCTTCTCCGGGACCACTCACCCAGAGCTTGCAGCGGAAATCTGTAGCTATTTAAAAAGACCCCTGGGGAAGGCCAGCGCTTTTAAGTTCAGTAATGACAACATCTTCATAACAATTAATGAGAATGTAAGGGATGCCGACGTATTTATTGTGCAGACCTCCTGCCCTCCGGTAAACGATGGGCTCATGGAGCTTTTGATTTTTATCGATGCCTGTCGGAGGGCTTCTGCAGGGAGAATTACGGCGGTCATCCCTTATTATCCTTATGGCCGATCTGATAAGAAGGATCAACCAAGGGTCCCGATTACTGCCCGACTGGTCAGTGAGCTCTTAAGTGTCGCGGGAGCGGACCGGGTTATTACAATTGACCTTCATGCTCCTCAGATTCAGGGCTTTTTTTCTATCCCACTGGACCACCTTACCGCAAGACATCTTGTTGCTAAGTACTTCAAAAAGAAAGGCACTGAAAACAAGGTTGTTCTGGCTCCTGATGTGGGCAGCGCTCACTTTGTGGAGAAGCTTGCTAATTTACTAAATCTGCCTTACGCTATTGTAGACAAAAGGAGAATTGGAAATGAAGAAAGAGCATTGGCCCGGGGAATAATTGGAGACGTCTCCGGGAAGGATATAATTTTCTTTGATGACGAAATCAGTACTGCTGGTTCCCTACAGGATGTGGTGCGTCTCTTGAAGGAAGAAGGTGCCGGAAAAATTTACGCCTCCTGTACTCACCCGGTTCTCTCCGGACCGGCTATTGATCGAATCAAGAAGCTTCCTCTGGAAGAACTGGTTGTGACCAACAGTATTCCCATCCCCCAGAAAAAGCGTCTTTCCAATTTAACTGTTCTCAGTCTGGGGTCACTTTTGGCAGAGACCATAAAAAGGGTCCATCACGGCGAATCAATTAGCGCCCTTTTTAGATAGATTAATGATTTGAGGGAAGAAGATGAAAGCAAAACAAATTCTGAATGAGATCCTGGATAATCCCCGCTGGGGTAAGAATGTTACAAAAAGGGAAGTGATTCCGGGTCGAGAAGCGGTCCTGGAGGAGATTCCCGGGTTTATCCGGGAGGATCTCAAAGAATTGATGGGAAAAAAGAAAATCGCTTCCCTATACAGCCACCAGGCCAAGGCAATTAAAACTGCCCGGGAGGGAAAAGACATGGTGGTTGTAACTCCTACAGCTTCAGGAAAAACTCTCTGTTATAACCTTCCGGTATTAAATCGGCTTTTGTATAATCCCGAAGCTCGGGCTCTCTTTCTTTTTCCTACCAAAGCACTGGCCCAGGACCAGGTTGCAGGTTTGGTCAGCTGGGGAGAGGAGCTGGGAGAAAGAATCAAGACTTATACTTATGATGGTGATACTCCAGGAGAGGTTCGAAAAAAACTACGAACTGCTGGGAACATAATTATCACCAACCCTGATATGCTGCATACGGGAATTTTACCTCACCATACCAAGTGGATGAAACTTTTCGAAAACCTGGAGTTTATTGTAATTGATGAATTACATACTTACCGGGGTGTTTTTGGAAGCCACTTTGCCAATGTTCTGCGGCGTCTGGCCAGGATCTGTGAATTTTATGGTTCGCGGCCCCAGTTTATTTGCACTTCAGCTACCATAGGAAATCCTGGTGAACATGCTTCCCGGCTTTTGGAAAGGGAAGTCAGCGTTATTGATGAGGATGGGTCACCCCGGGGCCCTAAAGAAGTTGTTTTTTATAATCCACCGGTAGTAAATGCAGCGCTCGGTATCCGGCGAAGCTCTCTGCTCGAAGCAGAAGGGCTGGCTGGAGAATTAATTAAAGCCGGTCTGCAAACGATTATTTTTGCCCGGAGTCGCATTCACACCGAACTTTTGGCTACCTACCTGGGAAGAAGGTTTAACCGGATTGGGGAAATAAAAATACGCAGTTACCGGGGGGGTTACCTGCCCCGGGAAAGACGGCTTGTGGAAAAAGAACTTCGCGAGGGCGAATTAAATGGTGTTGTCAGCACCAATGCTCTGGAGCTGGGTATTGATATCGGGACGCTGCAGGCTGCAGTTTTAACTGGTTACCCGGGAACAATTGCCAGCACCTGGCAGCAGATAGGAAGGGCGGGCCGAACACGGGATTATTCCCTGGCTTTTATCGTTGGAACCTCAGGGCCTTTGAACCAGTTTATTATCAACAATCCTTCTTACTTTCTGGAAGGATCAACTGAAGAAGCCCTGATCAACCCTGATAACCTGGTTATTGCAGTGAATCACATTAAGTGTGCGGCTTTCGAGTTGCCTTTTTCTGAGGAAGAGAGTTTTGGTCGCCTTGATTTGAAGGAAGTTCTGGATTTTCTGGAGGAAAATCAGGTCCTGAGAAAATCCAATGGACGATATTACTGGATGGCCGAAGGCTATCCCGCAGAAGATATCTCCCTCCGCAGCGCTGCCAGCGATAATTTTGTAGTCATTGATTCTCAGGCAGGAGCAAAGGTAATTGGTGAAGTGGACCGTTTTAGCGCCCCGATGCTGATTCACGAGGGTGCTATATATATTCACGGGAGCAGCCAGTATCATATTGACCGGCTTGATTATGACCAGGAAAAGGCCTATGCTCGGCCTGTCGATGTCGATTACTACACTGATGCGGACCTGGCGGTTGACCTGAAGGTCCTGGATGTGTTTGCAGAAGAACAAAACGGAGCTGTCAGGCGAGCCCAGGGAGATGTTTCGGTTCTGGCCAAGGCGACCAAGTACAAAAAAATTAAGTTTTATACTCATGAAAATGTTGGCTGGGGCAATATTAACCTTCCTGAAGAAGAAATGCATACTTCGGCTTACTGGTTCAGCGTTCCCGAAAGTGGTAAAGACAGAGAAAAAATGCAGAGTGCCCTGATGGGAGTGGCCAATCTCCTGGGCAATGTAGCACCGTTGGAGATGATGTGTGATCCCCAGGATTTAAGGGTCCTGGCCCAGGTGAAAGCCCCCTTTACCAATCAACCTACAATTTATATTTATGAAAGGTATCCAGGAGGGGTTGGCTTCAGTGAAAAGATGTTTTCTCAGCACTTCGAACTTTTGCAGAGAGTAAAAAATATTCTGGAAAATTGCCCTTGCCAGAGTGGTTGTCCCTCCTGTGTTGGGCCGGTAGAAGAAGTGGGGGAAAAAGGGAAAGACAATGCCCGCTGGTTGCTGGAAGAATTCCTGTTTTAAAAGCCCTGCAGGGCTTTTTCCTTTTTATCTCCGGGACAAAGAGGAAAATTCCTGGCCCGGATAGAATAGTACAAATGTTTCCATTGGAATCAGCTCCCGGGAGGAAAGAAAATGGACCTGCAGGATAAACTCCGACGAATGCACAAAAATAAAACCCCGTTATCCAAACCGCAAAAAAGCTTGCCGGATCTTTCTCCTTTTTTGGGAGGAGAAGAAATAGCAGGTCCGGAGGGGAGTTTTTGGCGGATAGAAAAGGAGTTGCCCGCAGATCTTCGCCACGGACCATATCGCCTTGGGGAAATAGCAAATGTGGATTTATCCCGGGTTTGCCTCTGGGAAGGGACCAGTAAGGGCAAATTCGATCCGGAAGATTTGGTTTTTTTAGATACCGAAACTACAGGACTGGCAGGTGGAACAGGGACCACTGCATTCCTTGTGGGGTTAGGGTTCTGGGAGGGAAAGAGTTTTCGCCTGGAACAATTCCTGATGCGAGATTTTCCTGAAGAACCGCCAATGCTCCAGGAAATTTCTGAAGTTCTTGAACCAAAAAAAATCCTGATAACCTTCAACGGTAGAAGTTTTGACTGGCCGTTACTTCAGACCAGGTTTACCCTGTCCAGAATGCATAAAAATATTCCTGCCTGGGAAGAACACTGGGATCTTCTTTTTTGGGCCAGAAGGCTCTGGCGAAAAAAGCTATCCAGTTGCAGCCTCAATTCCCTGGAAAGAAATATCCTGAACTTTTTCCGGGAGGGAGATATTCCCGGTTGGGAAATTCCCCAGAGGTACTTTGATTTCATCCGCAGTGGGCGGGGAGAACTGTTACAGGATATTTGCGAACACAACGTTTGGGATATTCTATCAATGGTGGGGATTTTGCTCCACCTGTTTGGGGAAAAATACAGACACGCCGAAGGGGTTGAGTGTCCCAGGGAGGCTATTGCCCTGGGTAGAATTCATGAAAAAAATAACCGGGAAAATGCTCCCGAAGAGTATTATCTGCAGGCCATCCAGAAAGGAAACAAACAGGTCAGGGTAGAAGCCTTAAAAAATCTTGCTTTATATTATAAAAAACAGCAAAACTGGGAAAAGTCCAGGGAAACCTGGAATTCTTTACTGAAAATCCAGGAAAACTCCATACTGGCAAGAGTTGAACTTGCTAAAATTTATGAACACCGCCTTCCTGATCCATCCAAGGCTCTTCAAGTGACCCTGCAGGCCCTGGTTTTTGCCTGGCATGAAGGTCGGGAAAGGGAAGCTGCCGAATTAGATTACCGCCGGAAAAGACTGGAAAGGAAATTAAAAAAACCTTTAAAGGGGAAGGGTTTTTAGGGGAGTTTTTTGAGGAGGACTAACACCATGCAGATTTTTCTTGTCAGGCACGGAATTACAGAATGGAATCAAAAAAAGAAGATTCAGGGGAAAATGGATGTTCCTCTTGCTCCTGAAGGAAGAAAACAGGCCAGAGAGGCAGCTTCTTTTTTCCAGGACAAGAAGATAAAAAAAACCTATACCAGCGATTTATCTCGCGCCCGGGAAACTGCTCAAATTATTACCAGCCCTCTGGGGATTGAGCCGGTAAAATTAAGAGGACTTCGGGAAATAGACATGGGCAACTGGGAAGGTCTTTCCTGGGAAGAGGTGGGCGAGCGTTTTCCCGGGGAACAAAAAGCCTGGATAGAAAATCCCCTGAAAAATGGCCCCGGTGGAGGGGAAAATATCAGCCAGGCTGCAGAAAGGTTCCGGGATACGGTTTATTCGATTTCTGATAGCCAAACCGGCCATTCTCCGCTGTTGATAGTAGCCCACGGCCTGGTAATTGGAACCCTCGTTGCCTGGGTCCAGGGGAAATCTCCCCGATTCTGGCGGGAATTTTCCCCCGAAAATGCGACAATAACTGAACTTTACCGGGAGAACAATAAAATGGAACTGGTGACTTTTAATAAACCGGTTTAATCCACCATTAAACTTTACGGCAGAGGGTTTTGGCAGATTTAATCTTGACAAGTACTGGGAAAAAGGGTAAAATAACATATTAATAAAATACTAAAATGCTATGAAGGAGAGTAGTAGCTTTTACCGCTTTGGCAGAGAGGGTCCTCCTGGCTGCAAGGGACCCGGAGTAGGGAAAGTGAAGTCGCTCCTGAGCTCTCCGGGTGAAAGATAGTAATCCGGAGCGGGTTGAGACCGTTATTCTCCCGAGCGCTGCGCAAGCAGAATTAAGGTGGTACCGCGGAACCTCCCATTCGTCCTTTGCACGAGGGAGGTTATTTTATTTACAAGGGGGGAAAACCATGGAGAATTTACCCAAAAGATATGACCCGCATAAAATTGAACAAAAATGGTATCAGGAATGGGAAGAGAATAATTATTTCGCCCCGCGGGGTGATGGGCAGTCCTTTACTATTCCCATGCCTCCGCCGAATATTACCGGAGAACTTCACATGGGGCATGCACTAAACAATACCCTGCAGGATATCCTTTCTCGCTGGCGCCGTATGGCTGGGGATAGAGTTTTATGGTTGCCGGGAACAGATCATGCTTCTATCGCAACAGAAGCTCGGGTTGCCGCCAATCTAAAACAAGAAGGAATTGAAAAAAAGGATCTTGGCCGAGAAGAATTTTTGAAAAGGGTCTGGCAGTGGAAAGAAAAATATGGGGGAATGATTACCGAGCAATTGCGGCGGTTGGGTTCTTCCTGCGATTGGACCAGAGAAAGATTTACCATGGATGAAGGTTTGAACAGGGCTGTCGTTGAGGCTTTTATTAAATTATACGAAAAGGGCCTTATTTACCGGGGGGATTATATTGTCAACTGGTGCCCCCATTGTCGGACGACTCTTTCCGATATTGAAGTTGAACATGAGGAGAAAGCCGGTCACCTTTACCATATTAAATATCCACTTGCTGATGGAAGTGGTGAACTGATAATTGCAACAACCCGTCCAGAAACAATGCTCGGGGATACTGCTGTAGCCGTAAATCCAGAAGATGAGAGATACAGGGAATTTGTTGGCAAGGAAATTATCCTGCCTCTCCTGGAAAGAAGGATTCCTGTAATAGCAGATAGTTATGTCGATCCTGAGTTCGGAACCGGAGCCTTAAAAATCACACCAGGTCATGACCCCAACGATTTTGAGGTTGGACAGCGCCATCAGTTACCCCGGATAAATGCTATGGATGAAAAGGGCGCAATGACTGAGGTTGCAGGCCCTTATGCCGGACTGGACAGGTACCAGGCAAGGAAAAAGGTCCTTGCTGATTTAAAAGAAAAGGGGCTTCTTGCCCGGGTCGAGGATTATGAGCATGCAGTTGGCCACTGTTACCGCTGTGACCGGGAGATTGAACCACTGGTTTCAAAACAGTGGTTCGTCAAGATGAAACCCCTATCCGAACCTGCTATTGAAGCTGTAAGAAATGGAGATGTTTGTTTTGTTCCAGCTCGCTTTGACAGGATTTACCTGCAATGGATGGAGGAAATTCGGGATTGGTGTATATCCCGCCAGCTCTGGTGGGGGCATCGGATACCTGTTTGGTACTGCCAGAGTTGTGAAAGGGAGATTGCTGCCAGAGAGGAGCCTCAGGCCTGTCCTGACTGTGCCAGCAGGGATTTAAAACAGGATTCTGATGTCCTGGATACCTGGTTTAGTTCTGCTCTTTGGCCTTTTTCAACCCTGGGCTGGCCAGAAAATACTGAAGATCTAAAGACCTTTTTCCCGGCAGATGTCCTGGTCACAGCACGCGATATTATATTTTTCTGGGTAGCCCGGATGATTTTTTCCAGTATTGAATTCATGGACAGGGCACCCTTTGACGACGTCCTTATCCACGGTTTAATTCTCGATGCAGATGGGAAAAAAATGAGTAAATCAATGGGAACTGGAATTGACCCCCTGAAAATTATAGAGGATCACGGTGCAGATGCACTTCGCTTTGCCCTGGTTAATGGGTTTACCCTAGGCAATGACAATCGTTTTCGCGATGAAAAGGTGGAAGCCGGGCGTAATTTTACCAACAAACTCTGGAATGCTGCCCGCTTTTTCCTGATGAATCTTGGTGATTTTGATCCAAGGGGCCGGGAAATTGTTCCCAGAGATTTACCTTCCCGCTGGATTATGAGTAGAATGCAAACCTGGAGCGAAGTGATCGACGAACATTTGAAAAGCTATCGGTTTAGCGAATATGCTCGAGAAATATATGAATATATTTGGAATGAGTTCTGTGACTGGTATATTGAAATGGCCAAGCCCGCACTCCAGGCAGATGATGGTACTCCTGAGAAGGAGGAAACACTAACCGTTCTCTGGCACGTCCTGGGTGGGTTGTTAAAAATGCTGCACCCGATTATGCCTTTTGTTAGTGAGGAAATCTGGCAGGCAATGCCCAATGATGAAAAAACGATAATGTATTCTGCCTGGCCCCGCCCCAACAAAGAAATGATTGACCGGGAAGCCGAAGAAGAAATGGAAACCCTGCAATCGGTAATAAAAAGCATTCGGAATATAAGACAGGAAATGAATATCCCTCCGGGAAGAAAAATTGCCGCTAGTTTTTTCCTGGAAGAAAATCAGCGAAATATCCTGGAAAAGGGTAGTGACTACTTGAACCGCCTGGCTGGAATAGAGGAATATTCTATCCACTCCGGCGGGGAAGAGAAAACAGAACATGCAATTTCGGCAGTAACAAGGGGTATTGAAATAGTCCTTCCTCTTTCAGGGCTGATGGACCTTGAAGAAGAACTTACCCGCCTGGAAAAAAAGAAGCAGAAACTTGAACAGGAACTGGAGAGGGTTGAGAAACAGCTTTCTAACAAGGGTTTTGTTAATAACGCCCCTGAGCAACTGGTTCGGAAGGAAGAAGAAAAAAGAGAAGAATATAAGGCTGATTATGAATTACTTTGCAAACGCTACAGCCAAATAAAATCAGCCCTCGATTCCCAATAAAACATTTCCCAGTCGGAGGATTATTTCATCCTCCGACTTCTCTTGACAAGAAGGCCCGGGGAATATAAAGTAAAAGGCAGAAAAGGAAAAGGAGGCGGCGGCTTTGGGTTTTGACCCCACAGAATACATCTATAGTTTTTCCCTGTTTGGTCGAAAAGGTGGATACAAACCGGGATTGGATAGGATTTCTTTTATGCTTGGAGAAGCAGGAAATCCTCAGGAAAAATTTAAAACCGTTCATATTGGAGGGACTAATGGAAAAGGTTCAACCGCTGCCTTCCTGGATTCGATTTTGCAGTCCAACGGTTTAAAAACAGGAAGATTTACCTCTCCCCATCTCCATCATTACGGGGAAAGAATGATGATAAATAGCAGGCCGATGGATGATTCCACTCTAATGCAATTGGTTCTTGAAGCAAAACCAATCATTGAAAAGGTTGAAGAGAATACCGGTGAAGGCCCCCCCAGTTTTTTTGAAGTAACAACTTTTCTGGCTTTTTACTATTTCGGCAGGGAAAAAATTGATATAGGCGTAATAGAAGTTGGCCTGGGCGGAAGGCTGGATGCTACCAATATATTAAAGCCAATTTTAACTGCAATAACGAATGTGGGGCTGGAGCATACCCAGTTTCTTGGGGATACCATTGAAAAAATAGCTAAAGAGAAAGCTGGAATTATCAAAAAAAATGTCCCCATTATTACTGGAGCAACTTCTCCAGCGGTGGAGGTAATAAAAGCAAGAGCTGCAGAGAAAAAATCACCCTTTGTTTCCCTGCAGCAAGATTATTCCTGGGAAAGGCAGGAACAAAGGTTGGAAGGGCAGAAATTTAACCTGAATACTCCTTTCAGAGAATACAAGAATCTGTTTATACCCCTAGCGGGAAGACATCAGATGGAGAATGCGGTTCTGGCTGTGGCTTTGGCGGAAAAAATGGACCTTTCAGAGGAAAGGATTAGAAAAGGTTTGCAAAAAGCATACTGGCCGGGAAGGCTGGAAGTTGCGGGTTTTCAGCCATTAATTCTCCTTGATGGAGCCCATAACCCCAGTGGTTTTGAGACACTGACCTCTTTTCTGGAAGATGAATTTCCCGGCAAAAAAGTTGTTTTTGTTCTCAGCTTTTTAAAAGATAAGGATGTAAATCCTTTTCTGGAGAGAATTGAAGACAACGCTCAAACAGTAATCTTTACCCGGGTTGATAACTTTAGAGCAGCCAGCCCCTGGGCCCTTCGGGAAATGGCCAGTAATGAGAACATTCCAATGGAAGTAATTCCAAAAATTGGCGAGGCTCTGGATAGAGCAAGGGAAATTGCTGGACCGGGAGGAATAGTTTGTCTTACCGGTTCTTTGTATGCAGTCGGAGAAGGGCGAGAAATTCTTGGAGCCAGGGAATATTTGATAAAAACCTGATTTAATCGGCTGGAAAGCCAATTGGGGAATTGGTTAATGCCAAGGCAGGAGGGAAGTGAAAAAGGGAATGAATTTAATCAGAAGGTTGTTTGCAAGGGAAGGACTTTCCCTGGCAGGAATCTTAATTGTTATGTCCATTTTTACCATGGTTATTGGTGTGGCTCTGGGGAATTGGATGATCCGGATTATAGCCGGACCAGGCCCTGAAGAACCACAAGTGGTCCAACAGGAAGAGCAGTGGGAGGAAGAAATTATCCAACAGGAACCAGAAGAACCTGTCCCCCCTGTCGAGGAATTACCGGAGGATGAAGAGGAAATTGTAAGTCAAGAAGACACATATATGGTGCAGGCAGGAGTTTTCAACTCCAGGGAGAATGCCCATAGATTGAAAGACCTCCTCGAGGATGAAGGTTTTCAGGTTTGGGTAACCGATTCTCAGCCTTATAGAGTTCACCTTGGAGTTTTTTCCAATCGCCGGGACGCAGAAGAAATTAGAGATGAGGCGGAAAGAAAGGGCTTTGAGGTTTTTATCGCCCACTAGCTGATAGTGGGCTTTTTTTTGGGGTTTGGGATTGTTTTTTTGAGAAATTATTATATAATATACAGGGTTGTAATTGAATATTAAATTTGATTGTGAAAAAGTAAACAAATTTTTGCAGGATTGGTTCTTTTATTCGCGAAAATAGAATGGGGACAAAAAGGAAGGAGTGAATAAACGTGGCTAGTAAAACCTTTAAAAGCGGGGTTATGGCCCCGGAATTTAAAAAACAAACCCGGGGAAAAGAAATAATAGATATTGCAGTCCCCCGCAGAGTAATATTACCTTTAAAAGAAGGTCCTGGAGATCCGGCCAAACCCATCGTAAAGAAAAATGACGAGGTTCGGGCTGGACAGATTATTGCTGAAGCTCAAGGTGGCTGGGGCCTTCCAGTTAGAGCCTCTATTGGAGGCAAGGTAGAAGGAATAGTTGATATTCGAAATGCTTCTGGCCAGTCAGGCAAGGGGATTGCCATTGCCGGTGATGGAAGCATGGATCTTGAAAAATTGGAGCCCCTCGGCAATGATATTTCCGGGTTTGATCCAGAAGCGATAGCAAAAAGAGTTCAGGAAGCAGGAATTTTGGGAATGGGTGGAGCGGGCTTTCCTACCCATGTAAAACTAATGCCTCCCCCTGACGTCAAAATTGATACTGTAATTATTAACGGTGCTGAGTGTGAGCCCTATCTCACGTGTGACGAAAAGGTCATGGAAACCAGACCTGAAGAAATCGTTGCTGGTTTGCGGATATTAATGAGGGCTCTGGGTGCAAAGAAGGGAATTGTGGGAATTAAGTCCCATAAAAAGAAATCCATAAAACTAATCAGTGAAGCGGCAAAGGATTTCCCGGAAATTGAAGTAAATGGACTTGTCGACAAGTACCCGATGGGTGCAGAGAAAATGTTGATAGATGCTCTAACGGGTAGGCGAGTTCCCCAGGGAGGTTTACCCTTCCATGTAGGAGTTGCGGTAAATAATATTCAAACTGCCGTTGCCGTAAAAGAAGCAGTACTCGATGGGATCCCCCTCATAAGGAGAGTAGTTACTGTAACCGGTTCAGGAATTAAAGAACCTGGGGATTACAGGGTATATATTGGGATAACTGTTGAAGAATTACTTAAAGAAGCCGGAGGCATGAAAGATAATGCAGCAAAGGTAGTCGCAGGGGGCCCGATGATGGGCCAGGCTTTACACCAACTTGAAACCCCAATGGGAAGAGCCGATACTGCAGTATTAGTAATGACTGAGCAAGAATCCCATCTTCCCCCGGAAAGACCCTGTATCCGCTGTGCTCGTTGTGTTGATCACTGTCCTGTGTTTTTGAACCCCATAACCCTTGCTAATTACTCGGAAAGGCAAAATATTGAGGGTATGGAAAGGTTAAAAATAAATGACTGCATTGAATGTGGAACCTGTTCTTTTGTTTGCCCGGCCAAAAAACCGCTGGTGCAAAACATTATCCTTGGCAAGGGAATTGTTAGAGAGGCTCAAAGCAGGAATGGAGGGAGTGATTAATCATGGCAACTGATAAACTAGTTGTAACCCATGCCCCTCATATAAGGGACCGGGATTCCGTTCCTGGAATAATGGGCGGAGTCCTGATTGCGCTTGTTCCTGCACTAATTGCTGCAACCATTGTTTTTGGCTGGTATAGCCTCGTTCTTGTAGCAGTTTGTGCAGCGGCAGCGGTTGTTACAGAATGGGTTTGGATGGCCTTACGCCAAAAAGAGGCAAAAGCTATTGTCCAGGATTACAGTGCAGCTTTAACTGGGGTTCTGCTTGCTTTTACCCTGCCTCCGACGACTCCCATCTGGATGGCAATTCTGGGTAGTGTTGTGGCAATCACCATCGGAAAGCAGATATTTGGAGGATTGGGTTTTAATATTTTTAATCCTGCCCTGGTAGGAAGAGCATTTTTGACGGCCTCTTTCCCAATGGCCATGACGGATTGGGTTCTGGATGGAACTTCAACCGCAACTCCCCTTGGCGGAGCCGCTGCAACCAACCTGGAATTATTCTTAGGAACTATTGGAGGCTCTTTGGGGGAAACTTCCGCCTTAGCCCTTCTTTTGGGTGGGGCGTACCTTTTATACAAGAGGTTAATTGATTGGCGTTTGCCCCTGGGTTACTTAGGAGCTGTGGTGGTTTTAGCTTTGCTTGTTGGTGAAGATCCCATTTTCCACCTGCTGGCAGGGGGATTGATGTTGGGAGCTTTTTATATGCTTACTGACCCGGTAACAAGCCCATTGAGCCGTAAAGGTCGTTGGATCTATGCTGTTGTTGCTGGAATTATTGTATTTATGGTCCGGGTTTGGGGAGATGCTCCCGGTGGAGTCCTTTACTCCATTTTAATCATGAACATGGCGGTTCCGTTGCTTGACCGCTTCCTACCCGACAGGATTTTTGGGGAGGTGAAGGCAAAATGAAAGAGAATCTAAAAATGATCCTGGTTCTAACCTGTATAACCCTTCTTTCCGGGCTTATTCTGACGGCTACCTACGAATACACCGCCCCAATTATTGCTGAACAGGAGGAAGCCGCTCTCGCCCGCGCCTTAGAAAAGGTTCTGGGAGAGGTAACTGATCTGGAACAGGAAGTTTTTGACGAAAAAGAGTATTTTATTGGCAGAAAAAATGGTGATAAGGTTGTTGCCCTGGTGACAAGCGCCGGGGGTTATGGTGGACCTGTCCGGGTAATGGTTGGTGTCAACGTTGATACCCAGGAAGTTATGGAAATAAATGTTGTCGATCATACTGAAACTCCCGGACTGGGAACAGTAATTGAAGAAGAAAGATTTGTCAGCAGGTTCCGGGGTCTTGATTTCCAGGATAGTTTCAGGGATGAAGTTGATACCATCAGTGGGTCAACAGTATCATGTGTTGCTGTTATAAGAGCTGTCGAAGAAGCGGTAGCTTTAGTCCGTTTAAATGTCCTTGGTGAAGATGTAGAAATCCCTGAAGATTTGACTCCTGAAGAAATGAGACAACAATTCCTCGCTGAATTTGTTGGGGATGAATACGAGCAATATGAAAAAGCAGGCTTAACTGTTTACGAGGGTCCCGAAGTAATAGCCCTGGAAGGAAGTAAGGAAGGTTACGCAGGTCCGGTCAGGACCATTATCGCTGTTGATC
>Ga0207421_10003861_pt1 | contig 17601 bp, 14 predicted proteins | sample SodLakKL_010_SED_4_FD_187542 | JGI IMG/M metagenome (GOLD analysis project Ga0207421, IMG submission 187542) | Alkaline sediment microbial communities from Lake Tanatar, Kulunda Steppe, Russia - 8KL_010_SED (SPAdes) (version 2) | ecosystem: Environmental > Aquatic > Non-marine Saline and... | reverse complement strand
TGCTCCAAGGCGGCGACCTGGATGTGGTTCAACGGGTCCAGATAGAGGTTGCGACGGATCAGGGAATGGGCAAGCTCGGGGGTCTCCTGCAGGAGCCCCTGGATTCCGGCAACATTCAGGACCTGGATGCGCGTGCGTTCGTACTCCGCCTCGATGACCCGGAAAATGGCTTCGGCCTGCTCGCGATCCCGGGCTAGCCGGACGTACTCCCTGGCGATATGCAGCTCGGCCTTGAAGAGGGACATCTGGGTATTGGAGAGCAGTGCCCGAAAATAGGGCCAGTCCTGGTACATGCGCTGAAGCTTGGCCAGACGCTGGGGTTCGTTCGCGCGCCAGCGCTCCAACGCATGGCCGATGCCAAACCAGGCGGGCAGGGTGTGCCTGGATTGGGCCCAGCCGAACACCCACGGGATGGCCCGGATGGAGCCCAGGGAACGGTCGGCCTTCTTGCGATGGGAGGGCCGCGAACCGATGTTCAAGAGGGCAATGGCATCAAGGGGCGTGCACTCGTAGAAGTAATCCAGAAAGCCCGGGGTTTCGCGAATCAGGCCCCGGTAGGCCTCCTCTCCATAGCGGGCCAGCTCGTCCATGATGCCGAGATCGTCGTTACGATCCTCGGCGGGCGGCTCGATCAGGCAACGGCTGGCCTTGATCAGCCCACTGATGCCCATGATGAGCTCGTAACGTGCGGTCTCCGGGTTCGCGTACCGATAGGACAAGACCTCGCCCTGCTCGGTGAACTTGATCTGGCCATGGACGGTATCCATGGGCTGGGACAGGATCGCCTCGTGGGTCGGCCCGCCGCCACGCCCGATGGTGCCGCCGCGGCCATGAAAGAGCCGACAGTCGACGTGGCGGTCGTCGGCAAGGGCGATGACCTTCCGCTGGGCCTCGTACAGGTTCCAGGTGGACGACAGGATGCCGCCGTCTTTGCAGGAATCCGAATAGCCGAGCATGACCTCCTGCCGGTTGCCGGACGCGCGCAGCAGCGCGCTGTAGGTCTCGTTGTCGAAGAGCGTCGACATGACCTCGTCGATTCGGGTCAAATCTTCGATGGTCTCGAACAGGGGCGAAACCTGGATGTCGCAGAACCACCCCGAGCGATCCCGCCCGGCAAGGCCGGCAAGTCGGGCGAGCAGCATGACCTCCATGACGTGGCTCGCGGCATGGGTCATGGAGATCACGTACTGGCCGAAGCAGTCCGGACTGATCTCCGCGCGCATGCGGGCGATGACCTCGAAGACCTCCAGGGTCTCCCGGGTCTCCGGCGTCAGGGTTGCCTTGTCGATCACGAAGGGGTGGGGGTGGGCGATCGCCTCGGCCAGGGCGCCCAGGCGCTGCTCCTCGTCAAAGGCCTGGTAGTAGGGTGCGCCCGGCTGGCGGGCGAACAACTCGGTGACCGCCTGGGTGTGCCGGGTCGACTCCTGGCGGATATCGAGGTGCACGAGGTGAAAACCGAAGCTCTCGGCGAGCCGGATCAGGTCCTCCAGCGGGCCAGTAGCGGCATTGGCATCCCCGTGGTGAGCGAGCGAATCGCGGATGAGATAAAGATCGGAGAGGAAGTCCCGGTCGCTCGCGTAGCCGTCGGGCAGCTCCTCGTGGTGGCGGCCGGCGATTCGCGTCCGTACCCCATCCAGGTTGGCCCGCAGCCGGTGCAGCATCATGGAGATCTTGCGCCGGTAGGGTTCGTTCACGTAACGGCGCAGGTTCTCGCCCATGGTGCCGAGCCAGTAGTCCTCGTCCGCGTACAGGCTGTCAAGGAAGGACGGCGAGGGCTGACAGAGACCGCTCGAATGGCTGAGCATCCGGTGTAGCGATCGAAGCCGCCCGATGTACTCCTCCAGCAGGATCTCGTGGTGCATGCGCACCGCAAGCTCTGTGGTCTCGGGCTTCACGAAGGGATTGCCGTCACGGTCGCCGCCGATCCAGGACCCGAAGCGGATGAAGCTGGGGATCCGTATCCCGCTCGCTGGGCCATAGACCCGGCGCACCGCCTTGCCGAGCTGGCGGTACACCTCGGGCACCGCCGAGAACAGGGATTCGCGGAAGAAATACAGGCCCTGCCGGACCTCGTCCGTGACCTGAGGTTTGTGCGGGCGCACCTCGTCCGTCTTCCAGAGTATTTGGATCTGGGTGCGGATGGCGGCGAGGCGCTCCTGCATCTCTTCTTCGTTGAGCTTGCGACGATGCAGCTCCTGGGCCAGCAGAAAGATGCGCCGGAAGATCTCGAGGGTCGTGCGCCGTTTGGCCTCGGTGGGGTGTGCCGTGAAGACCGGAAGATAAATCAGATGCTCGAACAGTCCCTGGACCCGCTCCGGGGCAATTTGGTCGTCGTGGAGCTGGCGCACGGTGTCGTCGAAGGAGCCGACCCACAGACGCCCGCCGGTGCTCATGCGGTCCATGCGATCGAGATAGGCGTTCAGCTCCTCTGCTATGTTGACCAGGCCAAAGTAGATCGCGAAGGCGCGGATGACCTCGGACAAGGTCTGTGCATCCAGCCCTCCGATGCGCTTGATGAGCTTGGCGCGCAGGGCCGGGTCGTCGCGCTGGCGCAGTTGCATGAAGCCGTCGCGCAGGCGCTCGACGATCACCAGGACGCGCTTGCGGCTGTGCTCGCGCAGCACCTCCCCGAGCAGCTCAGTGAAGAGCTGGATGTCGGGCTCTAACGCATGCGCTTGTGGATACGTACTCATAGGGGCTCGGGGATGGCGCGCGCGTCCACCGGGGCAATACTACCCTGCCGAGGCGCCCACGCCAGCGCTGGCCCCCGACCGTATCGCCGTGGGTTTTCCGGACGCGCGTTTCCGTAGATCAGCCCGAGCTGTACCCCGAGCGGGGCGCGGTTTCGCCAGACACGTAAAACACCCGCCCCGCGGGTGGGGCGGGAAAAGCGCGATGGAGGAGAGTCGCGCATACGCAAGTCGTTAAGAAGTTCATCCATTGTCTCGACTCGGATTCTTCGCCCCAGCGCAATGAACCATGAGTCTTGGGATGCGTCGGTCATTTTTGACTCTGGGCGGGAATCCTTTTCTTTGCGGGGCGCGGCGATCCACGCGCGTCAGATCGCATGAGCGAAATGCATGGCGCCGATGATGGTCAGCGAGGCCATGCCTGATGCGACCAGAATTCTCATGACGGTTTCCGGTTCTGGGCCTGGCGAAGCGGGGTCAGGCACCTTCATCAAAGATCAAGCATCCATCGTGCCAATCTCTCTCGGGTTCGAAGAAAGTTCTATATTTATCGTTTCGTATCCATTTTTGTTGCATTAAGGTGAATCGATCCGTTGGTCCCGCGCGTGCGAAATCGGTGCATTTGCACCATGCTCGACGGCTTCGTGACCGCTCCAGGTGCGAACATCCCATGACGTAAAGGCAGCGGTTCAGGCGGCATTGCTTCTGGCCTATCCGGGGCATAGGGTAAGAGTCGCGGTCCGCCCGGCAGCCGCTTGGGCCGACCGTCTCTGAACCGATCGCTTGAGGTGACGCCGTGAAAAACCTTCCCGTGATTTTCGCCGCGGGCGCGCTTGCGCTTGCCGTTGCGCCGTTGCACGCCGAAGAGGTGACCTACCGCGAACACGTGCAGCCCCTGTTTCAGACTCAGTGCGTCGGCTGCCACGGGGTGCATGCCCCGTATGTCGGCGATTTCGACGAGGACAAGGCCCGTTACGAAGAGATGGGGCTCGGACCCCGCATGGACTCCTACGCGGACCTGATCATGTTCGTCGTATATCCCGACACCGGTGCCCTGATGCGCCGACTCGACGACGGCAGCAGGCGCCCAGAAGGCCAGCCCGGTAACATGTACGAGTACCTGGGGGCCGATCCTGAAGAGCGCGCGCGCAACTTCTCCGTGTTCAAGGCCTGGGTCGGGGAGGATGCATGGAACCTCGAGCGCTGGGGCGACATCACCAAAGAGCAGTTGGACCGGCTCGAACTGGCCTACTGAGCTTCGGGTTCGTATTTCAGGATTGCAACCGGATCCCGATGCTGCGTGCGAAACCGCGTCCGGTCGGAGTGCAGCGGTGAACCGCCAGGGTGCTGCCTGATCCAACAAGTGGCGAGGTCCCGGATGATCAATGGGAGGGTATGAGGGCGGTGATGTCGAAACACGTCTGTTGGACACCCTATGGTGTCGCGCTGCTGGTGCTTTGCATGTTTTTCCCCGTTGGGGCCGCGGAGGAACTCGCCGACGGCGCCTGGGCGCGCGGGCACTACCCGCTACCGCAATACAGCGATTTGATCGGTCAGGTGTATGTCGTACGGGTGCAGGAGGACGAGACGCTGGTGGATATCGCCCGCGAGCACAACGTGGGCTTCGAAGAGATCCGGATCGCGAACCCCAACGTGAGCATCTGGGCGCCAAGACCGGGAACGGAGGTCCTGATCCCAGCCCGCCACATCCTTCCAGACGCCCCCCGCGAAGGCATCGTGATCAACCTGTCCGAGATGCGGCTCTACTACTACTCGAGCCCCGAGGTGGTGGAGACCTACCCCATCAGCGTCGGGCGCGAAGAGTTCGCCACGCCCGTAGGGGTCACACGGACGACGGTCAGAGTGCGCGATCCTTCCTGGACCCCGCCGCGCTCCGTGCGCGAGGAGGCCGCGGCCCGCGGCGAGCCGCCGCCCGAAGTCGTTCCCGCTGGACCGGACAACCCACTGGGCAGGCACGCGATCCTGTTGGACCTGCCCAGCTACCTGATCCACGGCACCAACCAGCCTGATGGCGTCGGCATGCGGGTCAGCCGCGGCTGCATCCGCATGTTCCCCGAGGACATCGAGTCGCTGTTCGACCGCGTGCCTGCTGGCACCCAGGTCAACATCATCGATCAGCCGTTCAAGGCGGGTTGGTCCGAGGACAACGTGCTGTACGTTCAATCCTTCCCGCAACTGGAGGAGAACGTGGGAAGCTTCGATCCAGTCCGCAATGCCCTCGACGTCGTGGCTCTTGTCGCCTTCGACGACAACTTGAACCCCGTCGACTACAGACGTGTGCGCCAGTTGGTCGAAAACCCCAACGGGCTTGCGGTTCCGCTGCGGGGCCCGCTCCGCCAGAGCCCCCCCGTCCCGGACTGAGGTCGTGCAAGAGCCTCCAGTCGCCCGCTGCGGCTGCCTCCCGTGGGTTACTTCTGCATCGTGCGACGGAACATGCGGTTCATCTCTTCGCGGTTCTGCTCCGAGATCCGTTTGGCTTCGGTGGCATCCCGCTGCGCTTCGTTCGCGGTATTGATGGCCTCGTTCGCGGTGCCCTGGGCCTCGTTCGCGGTGCCCTGGGCCTGGTTGGCGAGGGCCTTGGCCTCTGTCGCCTCTGCTTGCGCGGCTTCGGCCTTGAGGCGGACTTCTTCCAGCGCTTTGGTGGAGGCGCAGCCGCTCAGGATGGCCAGTGAGGCGGCAACTGCGGTTAGCTTCAGGACGGTGCTCTTTGCGTTCATGGTCGCTTTTTTCCTTGGGTGTTTCCCGAACAGGCGTGTCAGAAGTCTCGTGGATCCCGGCCGCACAGACCATCACGGCGCGGTTGGCTGGATCCGCTCATGCGGGTCGTCACAACCTGCTCTAGCGTAGCCGGACCCTGCCAGCCACGCCAGTGGTGGACCGCGTCGCAGGCGTGCTTACCGAATCACCACCCGCGAGCCAATGCCGACCAGTTCCGCGAGGCGCTCGATCTGCTCGTTACTGACCGCGACGCAGCCCTCGGTCCAGTGGAAGCGGCTATGGATATCGGGGCTGCCGCGGCCGATCCCGTGGATGCCAATCGCGCCGCCCAAGACGGTGTTCTGGGGCGGGTGGCCGTACCGCCGGTAATAGGCGTGATAGGCCTCGTAGTCCTGCTCGGTGAAGATCCCCGACTCCAGTGCCATCCGGGCATGCACGGGCGTCGGGTAGTCGATCCCGATGAAGATGTGCCACCGGCTCTCGTGGTTGAACCGGTTCACGCGAAATTCTCCGAGCGGCGTCACGTTATCTCCGCGAAGGCGTGCCGGCTTCGCACCGCCGCGCCCCAGCGAGATCGGAAAGAAACGCTCGATCTCTGTGTTGCCGCGATAGACGCTCAGCGTTGCCGCCTGGTCGTCTACCAGAATCCAGACCTCACCGGCATATCGGGGCGTCTGCGCGTTGGCCAGTAAATCCTCGATTGGATTGGCACGGCTGTCCGTCGCGTTCAACAGCGCGAGGGGAGCGGCCAGCGTCATGAGCGTAAAACGGCGTCGGGACAGGGATTTCATCGCATGCTCGAAGCGTGAACGGGCGGAGGATGTCGGCAGACACCGTTATAGCGCAGCCGGGCTCCCGAATCATCCGTACGGCCCTTACCGTGCCCGGTTGGCCGCTGCGCAACCGGGTCGTGGTGGACCGATGGGGCATTCCCGGGGACAGCACACCCATTCCCGTGTGTCTCTGCGCTTCGCGCTGGTGGCATGGTTTGTGGGAGTCACAAGCAGGTGAGCGATGGCTAGGAGGACTCGTGTTCAGGAGAGCGAACCGCAGCATGCGACGCAGAGCGGCAAATGAGTCAATAGGGGTCAACCCTGAGCGGGCGGTAAGCTGGGAAAGGTCCGTGACGGCAGTCGTTTGCGCACCCGATACGCCGCAGGTGCCCTTGACCTTCTGGTGCTAATGCAGATCCGGGGTGTCCGAAAAACGATAGCGAACACCTGTGCTGACGAAGTTGGATCCCCTGGCATCGCTGACCAGCCTGAACGCCCCGGAGCGGTGGTGAACTCGAAGCAGTAGTTCCCAGCTTGGATCACGGTCCTGCGGCGGGGCGAAAGTGATTTCCACAGGCATGAATACAAGCAGGCGGGATGCAGGACGACGCGGGTGCTCTTCCACTCGCGGTGTGCGGAAGGCGTAGGAAGGGCCGAGCCCAAAGGCGACCGTGGTGTTCACGTACCTGTCCCAGGGGAACCGGTGCCAGCGGATTAGCAGTGCGGCGCTTACCTCGGGGTGACGCTGCAGACCGGCGTGGAAGGCTGCGTTCGCCTCCACGCCGGGTCTGTTGACGTCCAGCATGCCGATATAGATGTGCACGAGCAGCGCAATCCCGACGATTGCAAAGCTCCACACAGGAATCATGCGTGACAGCAGCACCAGCTCTTCCGGAAAGACATCGCGGAACATCAGCACGAGCCCCGTCAGAACAAGAGCGGGGGTCGTCAGGATGAACACATAGGCAGCCAGTTTCTGCCCGTTGTTGAACCGCCCGGTCGGATGATGCTTGCGCAACGCGCCTCGCACAGGGTCCCGGACGGGCGTCAGTCGGCGGGTTCCAGCCGCCAGATGCCGTCCTGATCCTCTCCGTTGTCGGTAGCCACGTGGACGATGCCGTCCGGGCCGACGCGCACGTCCCGGATGCGACCTAGCTCGCCACGAATGAGCTCTTCCTCGTGCACGGGGTTCCCGTCACGGAAAACGATGCGCCGCACCTGCTCGGTGCGCAGACTGCCGGCCAGAAAATTACCCGACCACTGCCGAACGTAGGGGCTTTTCTCGGGTAGCACCGCGAGTCCCGAGGGCGGCATGGCGGGTGTCCAGTCGATCACCGGGTCCACCATGCCTTCCTTATGGCGCTCGGTGTAGTCGAAGTAGGGTTCCTGAGTCTGGTAGCTCAGGCCGAGCGAAACCTTCGGCCACCCGTAGTTCTCACCCGCTTCGATCCGGTTCAGTTCATCGCCTCCCCGCGGCCCGTGATCGGTGGCCCAGATCTCGCCGGTATCGGGATGCACCATCAGGCCCTGAATATTGCGGAGTCCAAAGGCGTAGATTTCCGCCGCAGCATCGTCGCGGTCCACGAAGGGGTTGTCGTCCGGCACTGATCCGTCGTCGTTCAGGCGCAGCAGGCTCCCGGCATGGTCACTCAGATCCTGTGCGCGGGGCGGTTCCGAACCGCGGTCTCCGACGCTCATCAGTAGGGTTCCGTCGGGTAGCCAAGCGATGCGCGACCCGTAATGGCGGCCGGGTTGCGAGTATTGGTTCTGGACGAAAATCTCCTCAACGTTCTCGAGGGGGAGTTCGCGCAGCGCGTGGACGATGATCTCCAGAAAGTGATCAAGATCCAGTTCGCCGCGCGCGAGCGCGACGGCCGTCTCGTCCGGATTATCGGGGTTCGCGCGCGAGTAGGTGAGGTAGATGAGCCGGTTGTCCTCGAAATTCGGGTGCAGGGACACATCGAGCAGCCCGCCCTGGCCTTGTGCCGTGACCTCGGGAATCCCGACGATCTGCCGCGCGATGCCCGCCCGAACCCAGTTCAGACGACCGGGGCGCTCAGTCACCAGCAGGTCACCATTCGGCAGGAAGGCGAAGGACCATGTGTGGTCGAGGCCGTCCACCACATTGACAAGGTGTAGTGGCTGGTATTGGGAATCCACGATGTCGGACGCGACGGCGGCGCCCGAAAACAGCAGCATTGAGGCCACCATCGTGGCGGAGACACATCTCGGCTTGTGCATGGCATTCCTCCTGCAAAGGGGGCTTCAGCCCCCGGCTTGTCAGTGTGTTTCGAGAGCGGCCGCGAGGTCGGATCTTCCGGTCCAACACCGGTGCAGCGAAACATCAGAACAATTCGCTCTCGACTTCCCGGAACTCGGCATCGGCATTGCGACGGTGGGTCTCCTCGAACGCTGGGGCGTTCTGGTATTCCGGCCAGTCGCCGCGGTAGCAGGCCTCGTCGAAGGAGAGAAAGTCCTCCACAGCTTCGGCGACTGTCATTCCTGTCCATTTCTGGCAGGGGGTGGAGCGGCGCCGGCACGTTGAACGTGGCGCCAAATCGACAGGGAATGTTGACCATGACAAGCCCCTGTCGTGACCGACAGTCGCCCCCACGATGGAGATCGGCATCCCACCACCGCCAGCGATAGTCTGCACTGCCCATTCCCGTTTTCACATGGGGGAAATTACGACGGATGAGCCGATGCATCCGCTTCCCGAATCGCAGAAAGGATCTCCATTTCCTCGCCGTGCGTGCGCAGCTCTTGGTTCAAGGCCCACTAGGCCGCTGACGCCAGCTCTGCCCAGGGTTCAGTCGGTGTCTCCAGGCTGATGCTTTGCGGCCTTTGATGCGGGATGTGTAAAGCCCGGCGTAGGCGGTTGGTTTCCCCATCCCTTTGCTAGACTCTCCGGAGAGCATCGCGAAGGTGCCTCTCAAACGCCTGGCCCGGAGCTACCCCATGCCCTTGCCTGCACACAAGACCAAGATCGTCGCCACCATCGGGCCGGCCTCGGACCCACCCGAGACGCTGCGGGCCCTGATCGAGGCCGGACTGGGGATTGCCCGGCTCAACTTTTCCCACGGCAACGCCGACTACCACGCAGCACTGATCAAGCGTATCCGGGAGGCCGGGGCCGCATGCGATCGCCGAGTGGCGATCCTGGGTGACCTGCCCGGTCCGAAGATGCGCATCGGTGACCTGGCCGAGGAGCCGGTCGAACTGGTTCGGGACGAGCACATCACGTTGACCACTGAGGAATGCGTCGGTACCGTCGAGCGCGTATCGGTCAGCTTTGCCGGTCTGCCTGCCACCGTGAAGCGCGGCGATGCACTGTTCCTGAACGACGGCTACATCCAGCTCGAGGTGACGGACGTCGACGGCAACGACGTGGTCTGCCGGGTGCATACCGGTGGCGAACTGCGCTCGCGCAAAGGGCTGAACCTGCCCGGCATCGACCTCGGGATCAGTGCCTTTACCGACAACGACCGTGAGTGGCTGGCTTTTGCCGCCGAACATGGCGTTGACGCGGTGAGCCAGTCCTTCGTGGTCAACGCCCAGGACATCGAGGAGGTCCGGGCCGCCGCTGCGGCCCTCGGCTACGCGCCCTTCGTCATCGCCAAGATCGAGCGCGCCGCGACGCTCGACAACCTGGACGCGATCCTCGAGGTTGCGGACGGCATCATGGTCGCGCGCGGCGACCTCGGCGTGGAGATCCCGATCGAGACCATCGCCGTGGCGCAACGCCGGATCACGGAGCGTGCCCTCCGCGCCGGGAAACCGGTGATCACGGCGACACAGATGCTGGAGTCCATGGTCACCTCACGGCGACCGACCCGTGCCGAAGCCACCGACGTTGCCAACGCGATCCTCGGGGGTACCGATTGCGTCATGCTCTCCGCCGAATCTGCCATGGGTCAGTTTCCGGTGGAATCGGTCGCAATGCTGGCCGGCATTGCGACCGCCATCGAGCCCGAACAGGACGACCGGGCGTTCGCCGAGATCCAGGGTGTCTACGGGGATGTCGGGAGTGACGGCCACCCGCCGTGTCCGCTCGATCTGATCGCGCGCTGCGTGTATTACACCGTGCAGCAGGCGCCCCCCCGGGCCGTGGTGGTTCCGACCCGCAGCGGCGCGAGCGCGCGCAACGTCGCCCGTTTTCGGCTACCGCGCTGGGTCGTTGCGCTCAGTCCCGATCCGGCGACCGCCCAGACCCTACAATTCCATTACGGGGTGTACCCGGTGAACGTGGATTGCGACCGCGCCGACTGGACAGGATATGTGCGCGACCAGCTCGCGGTACTGCACATGGACACGGGAATGGTGCTGCTGACACAGGGGCCCTCTGCCGAAAATCCCCGGGGCAACCACCGGCTCGAGATCATCGAGCTTGACCCGCAGTGACGTGGTGGAACCGCGACGCCACGAACGAGCGGCGCGGCGGACCTTGCATCTGCTCACGTTCGGTGATCATGCCTTCGGCACGCACAAGAAGCGGTCCGGCTGAAGCGGGCACGCCCTCCAGATAGGCCCGTTCGAGCGCCAGATTTTCCTGCCTGCGGAGGATTCATGACCATCAGGAACGTCGTGGAAGCTCGAGCCCGCGTCTGTGCCTTGTCGAACAGCACTGGTCTGCGGCAAGCGCAGCACAGCCGCCAGCGGTTTCGCCGCCGCGCGGATCAGCCGCCGGCTTCGTCGCCCCAGATTTCTTCGAGGCGAGCGTCGCGACCGCAGCGCCAGCGATAGAACTTGTAGCGCACCGGGTTTTCCCGGTAGTAGCCCTGATGGTATTCCTCGGCGGCGTAGAAATTCTTGAACTCGAGGATCGGCGTCACGATGGCTTGGTCGAAACGCCCCGACTGCTCCAACCTTTCGAGCGAGACGCGTGCCTGGTCTTTCTGCTCATCGCTGTGGGCGAAGATGGCGGTACGGTAGGCATCGCCGCGGTCGCAGAACTGGCCGCCATCATCGAACGGGTCGATATTTCGCCAGAAGACGTGCAGCAGCTCGGCGTAATCGATGACATCGGGATCGAAGACCACCTGCACCACCTCCCGATGCCCGGTGCCGCCTCGGACCACGTCCGCGTAGGCCGGGTTTGATACGTGGCCGCCGCTGAAGCCCGAGATGGTCTCGACCACGCCATCGAGGTCGTCGTAGGGCGGCTCCATGCACCAGAAGCAGCCGCCGGCAAAAGTCGCCCGCGCCAGGTTGTCCTCGGCGTCGTTTGCAGCGCCGGCAAGCGACGCCGTGAGGAGAAGTGAGCCGGCAAGGGCGGCCAGGACAATGATTCGATGGCCCCAGCGAATGGTTGCAGGATGAAACAGGGTCGGCATTATGACTGCCTCTCGACGTGGGTTGGTGTCATTGGCACCTAAGGCGACAGCGCGGCAATACAGAGTGACGGTTTTCCATCACCTGATTGGAGCCGATTTCGCGGCGTTGGTTCGTGAACACGCTCGCCTGGCAGGGCGCGCGGAGCCACTGGGTGATGACGGCGCGGCCCTCTGGTATCCGGCAGGCGTCGTGCGAACCGGCGATGAATGCCCCCCGCTCCCTATCACGGTCATTCGTCAGCATTCCTGATCCCGCGATCTGTGCCCCGCCAGCCAGGGCATGGACTGCGTCCCAGGATCATGACGCCCCGTCGCGTTCCATGGCCAGCGTGGAGACCCGCCTTGCGGCCTGAACCGCGGTCTCCAGCAGCGGCACTCCCTCGTAGGCCCAGGAACCGCAGTAAAATACGCGCCGTCCGGGCTCGCGATGCCAGCGGTCCATTTGCCGCAGTATCGATGCGGTTCCGGCATGAACCACAGCCCGCTGCAAAGGCGTTCGATCGATCACCTTCTCGTCCGCCGGCGGAAAGATCGGGTTCCAGGTCTGGAAGACCGGCGCGTCGGCGGTCATTCCCGCCTCGACTGCATTGATCCAGACGGTGAACATCACCTTGTCCATCTGCGCGTCGGTCCGGAAATTCAACGCGGTCCAGTCGCGCGGATCCCGCGGCATGAAGCGCTCGTCGGTGTGCGTGATCAGTTCGCCGTCTGCAAAGCGGATGCCGGAGAGCACTTCACGCTCGTTTCCGAATTGCTCGCCGTCGAGGAAGTCGAGCTGGTTGGCCTGGGTCGCGAGGATCACTCGGTCGAACAGGCCGCCCTCGCCACGGGAATTGCTTACCGAAACCGCTTCGCCCCGTTGCGCAACCTCGACCACCCGACTTCCGCTGAAGTGTTTCAGGTCGCTGGACAGCGCATTGACCAGGGCCGAGGTGCCGCCCTGAAGCCGGACCAGTCCCGGCCCGTTCAGAATGTCCTGTAACAGCGAGAGCAGCTGACCCACCGGCCAGTCGAGCAGGTGCCTCTCGTCGCAGGTGCAGATTGTCGTGAGTATCGGCAGCACCAGTCCCCGCCAGACCTCCGGGTCGAAGTCCTCGTCGGCCAGGTAATGCTGCAGGGAGATGTCCCCGTTTTTCTTGGAGAGTTTCTGCGCTCCGCGGGACAGGCGGTACAGCGTTCGTGCAACGCGAAGGGCGCGCCGGTCGAGGTAGCGCAGTGATCCGACGAAGTGCCAATCGGTCAGCGGGAAGCGGCCGCTCCGAAACCAGGTGCTGCGATCGGACCGGCTGCAAGAGATGAACGTGCGGATGTCATAGGTGCCAACGCCGACGTCAGCCGCCAGCGAGAGAACGTTGTTCCAGGCTGAGGCGTTCATTACTCGCAGGGGCACGTCGACACGTGCGCCGTACACCGGTACTGCGTGCGCATCCATGCCCCAGTCGGGGTGTTCCTCGAACACGGTTACCTCGCAGCCCCCCTCGCGGCAGAAATGTGCTGCGGCAAGACCCGCCATTCCGCTTCCGACCACCGCAACGCTCAAGGTCATCGTCTTCTCCCGGGTGGCTGCATTTTTCCCTGCTCTCCATGCTGTAGGAGGCCAGCCTCTGGCCGATGGTTTCCAGTCCCGGACCCGATCGGCGATAGGCTCGCCTCCTACGGGATGGGCGTCTGCGACGCTTTCGTGCTAATGCATTCGCCTGGCGGACAGGACCTGGATCAGGCCGGCGATCCCGACCACGGTGCCGCCGAAGGCGGCGGCGTAGGCGATCAGGGACAACGCCAGGCCCGGCTCGAGCGCCCGGCTCACCTGGGCCAGCAGCAACGCAAGGCCCGCGAGCATACTGAACAGACCACCGAGCAGAAGGCGCATTCCGGCGGCACCCTCAGCGATACAGCCAGCAGGCCGTGCCGTGCCCCGGACGCGGTTCGAGATCCGGTGGATACTCCTGGTCGCAGGTGCCGGCGATCATCCGGTTGCAGCGCGGGTGAAAGCGGCAGCCGGCCGGGGGCTTCAGCAGGCTGGGTGGTTCGCCTGAGGGCACTTCGCGCTGCTGGCGCGCATTGTCAGGGTCCGGGTCGGAGATTGCCGTGAGCAGCGCCTGGGTGTAGGGGTGCTGCGGGTGATTCAGCAGTTCGTTCACCTCCGCCTGCTCGACGATCCGGCCCGCGTACATCACGAAGATGCGCTCCGCGAAATGCCTCACGGTGGAGAGATCGTGGGTGATGAAAGCCAGTGTCAGGCCATGGTCGATCTGGATGCTCCGTAACAGCTGCAGGATCTCCACGCGTACCGAGGCGTCGAGCATCGAGACGGGCTCGTCGGCGATGATCATCGCGGGACGCAGGATGAGGGCGCGTGCGATCACGACCCGCTGCTGCTGCCCGCCGCTCAGCATGTGGGGGAACTTGGACAGGAAATCCTCCGGCGGCGACAGGCGGACCTCTTCCAGTGCCTCCCGGGCGCGTTTGTCACGCTCCGCGCGGTTGCGTACGCCGTGCACGATCAGCGGTTCGTGCAGGATGCGCCGTACGTCCATGAACGGCGGCAACGCACCGTAAGGGTCCTGCTGCACGTAGCCGACCCGCGCGAGGTAGGCCTTGCGCTCCGCGGCATCGAGTGTTCCGAGGGAGCGGCCTTCGAAGATCACCTCGCCCCGCGTGGGCTGGTGCAGGCCGAGCAGGGTGCGCGCGAGCGAGCTCTTGCCACAGCCGCTCTCGCCGACGAAGGCCACCGCCTCGCCAGCCTTCAGGTCGAAGTTCACGCCGTCCACCGCGCGCACCGAGCCGACGCGCAGGAAACCCCACTGGCGCAGTTCGAACCAGGTGTGCAGATCGCGGACGGAGAGCACCGGGCCAGTCGCCGACGTGCGGACTTCCCTGATGGAGGCGCTCATGTCCTGGTCCCCTCCGCGTGGAGCCAGCAACGCACCGTTCGACGATCGCCGATGCGGAACGTCTCCGGATCACGGTCGCAGCGACCGAACCGCGACGGACAGCGCTCGGCGAATCGGCACCCCTCGGGTGGATCGAGGAGATTGGGCGGCTGGCCCGGTATGTGGACCGGCTTCTCTTCCTGGTGCAGGCGCGGCACGCTGGCCATCAGCAGCTTCGAGTAGGGGTGGGCAGGTTCCCGGAAGAAGTCCTTCGCATCGGCGAGCTCCACGAGCTGGCCGGCGTACATCAGCGCGACCCTCTCCGCGAGCTCACTGGAGGTCGAGACATCGTGGGTGATCAGGATGAAGCTGGTTCCGAGTTCCTGCTTGATGCGCTTCAGGGCGTTCATGATGCTGGCCTGGGTGAGCACGTCGAGCGCGGAGGTGGGTTCGTCCATGATCACCAAGTCCGGCTCGGTGACCAGGGCCATCGCCAGTACCACCCGCTGGCGCATTCCTCCGGAAAGCTCGAAGGGATACCGCTGCAGGAAGTCCGCGGAGACGCCGACCAGCCCGAAGACGTCGGCCGCCCGGTCCAGCGCCCGTCGATTGGACCAGCCGCGGTGCACGCGCAGCGGCTCCGCCACCTGCTGGCCGACCCGGACCACGGGGTTCAGCGCGTTCATCGCTGCCTGCATCACCAGCGAGATGCGGACCCATCGCACCTCGCGCCGGAACCGCTCTTCCGAGTGGCCCATGGTTTCCACGCCGTCCACCAGCATACGGCCGGAGAAGTGCGCGATGTTCCGCGGCAGCAGGCGCATCAGTGCCTTCGCCAGCGTGCTCTTGCCACAGCCGGATTCGCCGAGCACCACCAGCGCCTCGTTGCGGCGGACGTCGAAGCTCACCCCGTCCAGCGCACGAACCACGCCGCGTCCGCTGCGGTAATGCAGCTTGAGATCCTCGACGCGGAGCAGGGGTTCGCCGGCCATCGTCTACATCGTCCTCAGGCGGGGGTTGAAGACCCGGTCGAGCGCGAAGCCCAGCATCGCGAACCCGAGGCCTGTGAGCATCAGCAGCGCCGCCGGCGACAGTACCCAGTAGTAGAAGCCGTGGTAGAGCGCGCTCTGGGTCTGGGCATCGTTCATGACCTTACCCCAGGTCGGCAGCACCGGGTCGCCGAGTCCGAGCAGCGCGAGCGAGGCCTCGAGGAACACGAACGAGGGGATCAGGATGACGAAGGTCGGGATCAGTACCGGCAGGATCCGCGGGATCATGTAGCGCAGGATGATGCGCGCGTTGCCGGCACCATAGGCCTTCGCGGCCTCGATGTAGGGCGATTCCCGGATCGGCAGCAGCATCGCGCGGTACATCTTGATGCCCGCGCTGAAGATGCCAAGCGCGATGACCACCCCCAGCATGACCCAGATGCTGGTCGAATAGAGTGTGCCGACCATCACCAGGATCGGCAGCATCGGGAGGATGATGTTGACCTCGGTCAGGCGCTGGATCACCGCATCGATCCAGCCCCCATACCACACCCCGGCGGCCGCGATCACCAGTGTCGTCACCGTCGTCCCCACCGCCGCGAGCAGGCCGAAGGCCAGCGCCACGGGGATGCCCCAGAGCAGCGCAACCATCAGGTCCCGGCGCTGGTGGTCGGTGCCGGCGAGGCCGTGCACTCGCCCGTACACGACCAGGTCCGCGTCGACGCGCGCATCCTCCTCGAACGAAATCACGTCGAGCGTGAGGCGATAGCGTCCCTCCAGGACCTGCGGTGGGCGGTCGTCCGCGGGTTCGGCGAACAGGCCGACGTGAGGTACGCGCCCGAGTCGGCGTTCGAGTTCCCAGTCCTGCGAGATCGACACTCGCTCCTCCCGCGCCAGCCGGCGGCCGCCGAGGATGAACTCCCGGCCGTCGGGGGTCTCCCAGGTCAGGCGGACGAAGGGTTCTCGTTCGACATGCGTCGACGTCAGAAAGAGGTTGAGTTCGCTGGGGAAGCCGGCATAGCCGAAGTCGAATTCCAGCGGAATGCGCATGCGGCTCCCGCCGACGAAGGGTTCCTCCTCGATCAACGCGTCACGGCTCGAGACGACCATCGTGCGCGGCGAGTTGTTGCCCGCGATGCGGTCGACCCACACCGGACGCGCATTCACCGGGTGCATGCGCCAGGCATCGCCCCCGCGCCAAAGTTCCAGCGCCTGGCCATAGGGGATGGTCACGACGGTGAACACGGCGGTGCCCACCAGCGCGAAAATGATCGCAAGCCCCACCAGCGCGGAAGGGTACTGACCCAGGCGGCGAAGGCCATCGAGCAGCTGCCTCATGTCCTCTCCTCTCGATGCATGCGCCGTTCCCGCATCAGCCGGTCCCCACGCGTACGCGCGGGTCCAGCAGCGCGTAGAGGATGTCCAAAAGGAAGACCGTGACCGCCAGCAGGTAGGCGAAGATCACGACCGTGCCGATGATCACCGGCGTGTCCCGGTGTCCGATGGCCTGGAACAGCAGGGTGCCGAGCCCCGGCCAGTTGAAGACCTGCTCGAGGATGATCGCGCCGCTCCACAGACCGATCAGCATCAGTGCGAAACTGGTGATGATCGGCGACAGCGTCGGGCGCAGCACGTAGCGGCGTTCGATCATGTGGGAGGGCAGGCCTTTGGCACGGGCCATCTCGACGTAGTCCTCGCTGGAGTGGATCAGGAAGAAGGTCCGCCAGGAGTAGATCGAGATGAAGATCGTCGAGAGGAACATCGCCGCGACCGGCAGCAGCATGTGCCGCAGCAGGCTCGCCGCGTAGGCGAGCGTGCCTTCCGGCGGTGGCACGTCGACCATGCCGCCGGCCGGCAGTATGGGGATCAGGAAGGCGAAGATCAGGATCAGGAAGATGCCGTAGAACCATCCCGGCGCAGCCGAACTGGGCGCCAGCGCGATCACCGAGCGGTCAAGTGCGCTGCCGTAGCGCCGCGATAACCCCAGCGCGATGAACACCGAGGCGAAGAACACCAGCAGGTTCGCGGTGCCGAACAGCAGGAGGGTGGCCGGTAGGCGTTCGACGATGATCCAGTACACCTCGCGGGCGCCGCGATCGCTGTGCATGTGCTCGGCCCGCCCGAGGTCCAGCCGGATCGCCTGCTGCAGGTAGTCCACACTGCGCACGATGAATGGCTGATCCAGGCGCAGGCGCTCCACGTCG
>Ga0207421_10003860_pt1 | contig 17601 bp, 14 predicted proteins | sample SodLakKL_010_SED_4_FD_187542 | JGI IMG/M metagenome (GOLD analysis project Ga0207421, IMG submission 187542) | Alkaline sediment microbial communities from Lake Tanatar, Kulunda Steppe, Russia - 8KL_010_SED (SPAdes) (version 2) | ecosystem: Environmental > Aquatic > Non-marine Saline and... | reverse complement strand
GATAAACGCTGCCGGTGCCGTTCCAGTTCATTACGGTAGTCTTTTAGCATTTGCATCCTCCTTATATTCACCCTGTTTGCCAGGGTACTCGAAAACATTGGTTAAGCGCCACAGCATTTTTTGTACTTTTTACCGCTTCCGCAGGGACAAGGCTCATTGCGGCCTATTTTTTCTACCTGTACCGGTTGTTGTCGTTTTTTTTGCTTTTCAGGAGGAGGTGCGGCACTACCGCCTTCTGAGCCATCAGCTCCTGCTGTAGAGGCACTGCCTTGGCCGGTGGTGCCATCTGGCTTCAGGGCGGTAGACTGGGAAACCACGGATTTTCTTTCCGGGGGTTCCACAACTTTAGCGTGATAAACGTGACGCACTACTTCTTGCTGGATGGATTGGATCATGCCTTCAAAAATGTTAAACGATTCCCGGCGGTATTCCACCAGGGGATCACGCTGGCCGTAAGCTCGAAGATTGATTTCCTGGCGCAGTTCGTGCATGGCGTCAATGTGCTCTACCCAGTGCTGATCTACGGTGCGCAGCAACGCTACTCGTTCAAGTTCACGCATCACTTCGGGACCTATTTGGGCTTCCCTTTCCTCGTAAAATGCCAGGGCTTCTTCCAGCAACAGGCGTTCCATCCCTGGGGGTTCGTACTCCATCAGTTCTTCTGCGGTAATCGAACCGGGACGGAGAAAAGATTTTTCGCCTTCGTTAATTATATGCTGCAGGTCGTCTTCTTCCCAGAAAGTGCGGTCCCCCAGGAAACGGTGCAAGGTGCGCTGGATTTCTTCTTTTACCATATCCTGGACCGCCTCTTTTAAGTTCTCCCCCTCCAGGACTCTCCTGCGTTGCTGGTAGATGACTTTTCTCTGCTCATTGAGCACATCGTCAAAATCCAACAATTGCTTCCTGATCAGGAAGTGGCGGGTCTCTACTTTTTTCTGGGCGTTTTCAATTGCCCGGCTGATCATTTTGTGATCGATGGGCTGGTCTTCTTCCAACCCCAGCCTATCCATTATAGAAGCAATGTTACTGCCTCCAAAAAGGCGCATCAGATCATCTTCCAGGGAGATGTAAAACTGGGAAGACCCCGGATCGCCCTGTCGCCCCGAGCGTCCCCGAAGCTGATTGTCGATACGGCGGCTTTCGTGGCGTTCCGTACCTATTACATGAAGGCCCCCCAGTTCTATTACTTCCTGGTGTTCTTGGTCGGTTTGCTTTTTAATTTCCTCCAGCAGCTGCTGGTAGCGCCTCCGGTGTTCCTCTCTAGTTTCCTGGCTGATATTCCCTTCCCCGCAGGTTCTTTTTAGCTCTTCTTCCAGCTTCTCCTCCGCCATGTAATCGGGGTTACCTCCCAGGACAATATCAGTGCCCCGGCCAGCCATATTAGTAGAGATAGTAACTGCACCTTTGCGGCCTGCCTGGGCAATAATCTGGGCTTCCAGGTGGTGGTTAACCGCGTTGAGAACGGAGTGGGGGATACCTTGACGCCTCAGCATCTTGCTGAGCATCTCTGATTTCTCCACGGAAACTGTCCCTACCAAGAGGGGCTGTCCCTGCTGATTCCTCTCTTCTATGTCTTCTACCACTGCTTTGAACTTGGCACGTTCAGTTTTGTAGATACAGTCGGGAAGATCTTCACGAATCATGGGCTTATTGGTGGGGACCACCACTACATCCATGCCGTAGATCTTCTGGAACTCTTCTTCTTCGGTAGCTGCAGTCCCGGTCATCCCGGAAAGCTTGTTATACATGAGAAAGAAGTTCTGAAAGGTTATGGAAGCCACCGTCTGGCTTTCCGCCTGGACATCCACGCCTTCCTTAGCCTCAATGGACTGGTGCAGCCCATCGGAATAACGGCGGCCGGGCATAAGGCGCCCGGTAAATTCGTCTACGATAACTACTTTTCCTCCCTGAACCACGTAATCCACATCTCTTTCAAAAAGGGAAAACGCTTTCAGTAACTGGTGAATAACGTGAAGATGTTCCTGCACGCCTTCTTTTCTCTGGCTAGATGCAGCCGGGGATTTTTCTTCAGGATCCTCATCTTCCATTCCTTCTTCAATTTCTTTCTCATCTTCTTCAGCGTAACCTGACACCTCTTCCCTGGAATCACCTCGGGAGAATCCCAGGAAGCTCATCAGCTCCGGCTGGCCTTTGGCCAGGTCCTGGTAACCTTTCTGGGAAATGTTTACCGCACGGGTAGATTCATCTATACTAAAATAAATTTCTTCGTCCAGCATGGGAAGCTGCTTTTCATTCATCAACTGATGTTTAATCTTTTCCACCTGTTTTTCCGCACCGGGTTCCTTCAACAATTTTAACAGCTTTTTGTTCTTGGGGTCCCCCCGGCGGGCCAGTAGCAATAGGTATCCGGCTTCTTCCCGTTCTCCTTCTTCCCAGAGCTTTTGCGCCCGGTTTATAACATCGTTTACCTGGCGTCTCTGCTTACGAAGAAGCCCTTCTACCCCTTTTTTCCATTGGGTATAATCCACGGAGGATTCCACCTTGCTGCTTATAATAAGTGGGGTCCGAGCCTCGTCTATAAGAATGCTGTCCACTTCGTCAATAATTGCGTAGTTGAGTTCCCGCTGTACCAGTTGATCTTTATAGAGTACCATGTTGTCACGAAGGTAGTCAAAACCAAATTCATTGTTGGTGCCGTAAACAATATCCGCCTGGTAAGATTTGCGACGCTCTTCGGAGCTCAGGCCGTGGACAATGAGGCCCACTTCCAGCCCCAGGAGATTATAAACCGGACCCATCCATTCACTGTCCCGGGCAGCCAGGTAGTCATTGACAGTAATAATGTGTACTCCCAGGCCACGCAGGGCATTCAAATAGGCGGGCATGGTAGCTACCAGGGTTTTGCCCTCACCAGTTTTCATTTCAGCGATACGTCCCCGGTGAAGCACCACAGCCCCCAGAACCTGCACATCAAAAGGGCGCATTCCTGTGGTCCTGCGGGCTGCCTCCCTGACTAAGGCAAAGGCTTCCGGAAGGATATCTTCTTCTGTATCTCCCTGTTCCAGCCTGTCCCGAAACTCATCAGTTTTTTCCCGCATCTTTTCATTAGAGAGAGCTTCCATTTCGGGCTCCCACTGGTTTACCTCTTCCACTAATTTCCATAACCTGTTTACTTCGCGCTGGTTTGGATCGCCTGTAAACATCCTGAGAAGGCTTCGCATTAACTTCCCTCCTGAAAAATAAAGGCACCTTTATTATTACCGGTTGTCTCAAGTTTTAATTAAACCGGGACTTTACCCTGCCTTCAGCAGACTTTACCCCAGATTATCCTATCGCCATTGGCTGGTTGTTGTTTCATTTTACCATTTGCTCTCTTTTAATACAACAGATTGAAGAAAAGGTTAGAAGTTAGAAACCAGAAAGCAGGAAAAATGCTACTTTCTCACTTTTAATTCCAGGAGGAAAGTTCATCGGTCAGTACCCACAGCCCACCGGAGACCAGGGAATGCCCCCCCAGAATAACCGGGATGCTGCTTTCCACAGCCAAACTGGTAAATTGCTTCAACCAGGGATCCCCTATCTCCTGCCAGCGCCCCAGATCTGAAAGGTACCTTTCTTCAGTACTATAACCCTTTTTAAAATGGGCAAAAAGTACCCGACTGTCAATAAAAGCAACCTGGACCACTCTTTCCAGGTACTGAAAAAAGCGGGGCAAACCAATTTCTTCTATATAACATCCCAGCAAAGATACCACTTCCCCGGCCTGCAGTTTTCCCAAGGCTTTCATACCCCGTTCTTCGGAAAAAACCCGGAGGCGCAGTTTAAGGTGGTGGTTGATGTGGGCTATCAGTGGAGCTCCTACCCTGCCTACCAGTGCAGCTTCCAGATAATAATCATTTAGAGCCGAAACTGCTTTTTGCATGGTAGTTAAGTCCAGTGAAGTGCTTTGAAGTGCTTGTCGGGTGCGGCGACCTGAAGAACCAAGGCATCCCAGCACCAGGTAATCAGCTGGCGTGTCCAGATCAAAGAGCAATCCCGGGAAAGGCGGGAGAAGTTCCATATTTAAACCAGCCTCGTCTCGAAGCGATACCGCCAGGCTGTTATCCATGGAAGGAAGGGAAATAGAAAAAAGAGCTTCACCAGGAGAAAATGCCACTAAATCGGAAGACTGCACGTTATTGGTATAAACAGTGCAGTCTTCTGCCTGTAATCGTTTTAGTATGTAGCCTAATTCTTCTTCATTTAAGAGAGGAAATCCGGCATTGCCCAGGTAGAGAACTCTATCCATCCCGTAGCGGTAAACCACCCGGCAAAGCTCTTCCCCAAAGTGAAAGGGAAGGGTGGGGGTATGCACTTCCACGCCGGGGAAAGAAACCGCGTCTTCAGAGACCTCAGGGTAATTGGTAACTATCACCACCCTCTCCAGTTCTTTTTTAAAACTGGTCAACTTTGCCAGGTTATCTTGTAAAACTGCCCGCCGTATTTGGAAAAGCTCTTCTTCTACTGGTGAAAGGGATGAACCTCCTTCGAAAATTACTATACTTGGCTTAGGTAAATTCATGGTTACTCTCCTGTAGCCAGCTTTTAAAACTCCGGCTCGATGAGGCCGTAGTTTCCATCCTTGCGGCGGTAAAGGACATTAATAGATTCGGTGTCTGCATCCATAAAAACAAAGAAATTATGTCCCAGCAGGTTCATCTGGAGAATAGCCTCCTGGACGTGCATGGGTTTTAAAATAAACCTTTTGGTCCGTACCACCTTGGGTTCCTCGGTATCTGTCTGTTCCTCCGGCAAGGTTTCGTTAACCGAACGAATCCCTCCCTGGCGCAAGCGATCCTTAAGTTTATCTCTATACCTGGTAACCTGTTTCTCAAGCTTATCGACCATCATGTCTACCGAGGCGTACATGTCACCAGTGCTCTCCTCGCTTCTCAATATAAGGCTGTTAAAGAAAACCGTTGCTTCTACAATATGATTATCTCCTGCTACACTTAAAACTACCTGTACTTCCGTGTCCTCTTCAAAAAACTTTTCCAGTTTTTCCAGTCTCTTTTGGATATGGTCTTCCAGCGCCGGGGTAACATCAATGTTCTTGCCTCTAACGTTTAATATCATAAGCGCATCCCCCTTTAAACTATGGATGTTGATTAAAGTAGCATGTAAAGTATACTATTCCCTAAAACAATTAAAAATCCTGCTATAATTAATTTTTCTAAAATCAATAAAATGATCCCGTGTTAAACACAGGACCATTTTAGTTTTCCCTTCAAATAGGTTAAAGAGCAAACTCACTCACGGAGTTATAATTTAACCACGTTAGCCGCTTGAGGACCACGATTTCCTTCTACTATGTCAAATTCTACCTTTTGGCCCTCCTGCAATGTTTTAAATCCTTCTTCCTGGATGGCCGTATAATGAACAAATACATCATCGCCGTCCTCACGCTCTATAAAGCCATAACCCTTTTCTTTGTTAAACCACTTTACTGTACCCAGCATGTACATTCCTCCTAAAATCTTAAATTATCCGTGAGTTGAGTTTGACTCACTTTGAAAGTTAGCTTATCATACCAGTATATTTTTGTCAAACAAATAATCGCCGGTCGCCGGGCTCTTAGGTATTCCCGCTTTACCAGGCAAGTATTAGACGGAATAATGAGGCTGTATTCCTGCCAGCACCCCAGTAACTCTCTTCCCGCCGGCATTTTTGAGGGTTTGCGTGGCTGCTTCCAGGGTGGCACCGGTAGTCAGCACATCATCTACCAGCAGGTAATTGATGCCTTCCAGTCCTTTTTCTAACGGCGAAAAGCAATTCCGCACGTTTTCCCGCCTGGCTTTCCTGGAAAGGGAAGTCTGAGGCCAGGTGTATTTTGTCCTTTCCAGGGTTTTTCTCAAAGGAAGCTCTAGTGCCCGGGAAAATTCCCGGGCCAGCAAAAAGGACTGGTTATAGCCACGATCTTTCTGTCGGGATGAGTGCAGCGGGATATAGGTAACCACGGCACCTTCAGGGTAACCGTTTGAATACAAAAAAGATGCCGCCAGCATTCTCCCCAGGGGGACTGCCAGCTGTGGTTTTTGATAGTACTTGAAATCAATGATTATTTTTTTCCACCCCTCCTGGTACCAGTAAAGGCCGTAAAAGGATAAACGGCTGCTGTGTCCGCAATAGCATATTGTTTTGCTTAACCCGTGGTATTCACAAAAGGGGCAATACCATCCTACCTGTTGAAGTTTTTTCTTGCAGGAAATACAAAGGTAAGAAGGCCTATCTGCGGAAGAGAGCCTCTTCTTACAGGAGACACAAAAGGGCGGAAAAACCAGGTCCAGCAGATTTTCCATCCAGGACTTTTTTAATCCGGGTAATGCTGTTTCATTCTCCTGCCGTTCCTTGCTCCCCGGGTTACTTTTGTCCATCGAGGTCATGTGGGTTCCTTTCTACCAGTGATAGTCTCCCTGCCAGATTAGTATACCTTTGCCTGACCTTCTGGTTGTTTATGGCAATACCCAGAGCTTTTTTAGTGCCGATAAGCACTGCGAGCTTTCTGGCCCTGGTAATACCTGTATAAAGCAAGTTGCGCTGCAAAAGCACGTAGTGCTGGGTGACTACCGGTAAAATAACCACCGGGTATTCACTCCCCTGGCTTTTGTGTACTGAAACCGCATAGGAGAGAACCAGCTCCTCCAGTTCGTTTATCTGGTATACCAGGGCACGAGATCCGTCCACTTCGGGGTAAGTAACAGTGATTTCCCCTTCCACCAGGTCCAGAGAAGTTATCCGACCCGTATCCCCGTTATACACTTCTTTCTGGTAGTTATTTTTCACCTGCATGACTTTATCTCCCAGGCGGTAAATTGTAGCGCCCCTTTTCACCTGGGGTTTGCTGTTATCGGGAGGGTTTAAGGTTTCCTGTAGCAAGGTGTTAAGATTATCTACTCCTACTGCGGTACGCCTCATGGGAGTAATCACCTGGATATCTTCCACGGGGTGGTACGGGCCGTATTGGGGAATTTTTTTCTGGCACAGGTAGGCAACCATAGAAGCTATTTTTTCCTGGTCTTCCTGGTCGATAAAATAGAAGTCCTTATCTTTTATATTGAGCCGGGGGAACTGTCCCTGGTTAATACGGTGGGCGTTAACCACGATCATGCTTTCCCGGGCCTGGCGGAAAATACTCTCCAGGTTAACCCGGGGAATCTTTCGGCTTTCCACCAGATCCCTTAAAACATTCCCCGCTCCCACCGAAGGAAGCTGATCAGGATCTCCTACGGCGATAAGTCTGGTTTGCGGAGCCAGGGCCTTGGTAAGGTGGAACATGAGCAGGAGGTCCACCATGGAAAATTCATCTACGATAACTACATCTGCCGGCAAAGGCTTTTCGTCGTTACGCTGAAAATAAAAGCCCTTTTCTTCAGAAAAAGTATACTCCAGTAAGCGGTGCAGGGTCCGGGCTTCTTCCCCGGTAGCTTCCGTGATCCGCTTGGCCGCCCTTCCCGTCGGCGCAGCCAGGTTGACTCTTTTTCCCAACTTTTTAAACAGAGAAATCATGGCTTTTATAGTAGTAGTTTTCCCCGTTCCCGGGCCGCCAGTAACCAGCAAAACCCCCTCCTGAAGAGCATAATGAAGGGCATCTACCTGTTCCCGGGAAAGATGCCCCTGTTCTCTGATGACTTCCTGTAGTGCTTCTTCCTCTCTGGCCCGGTCCATTTTCTGCTGGCGGGTCATCAACTCCCGCAGGTTTCTGGTTACCCCGGTTTCGCCATAAAAGAAGGGAGCACGATAAACTGCCGTTTCTCCCTGGATTTCCTCTTTAAAAATTTCCCGTGCTTCCTCCAGGGACACAAGCTGGCGGTCAATCTGTTCTTTCCTGGTCCCGCTATCATCTGGTTTTTCTCCGGAAAACAGTATTTCCTCAACTTTTTCTTTAAGCTCTTTCTCGGGAAGGTAAACGTGGCCCTCTTCAGCAGCGCTGTTCAGGACGTAATTTATGGCCGCTCGTATGCGCTGGTTGGAATCCGGCGGCATTCCCAGTTGCATGGCCACCCGGTCAGCTGTTTTAAAGCCGATACCGTAAACTTCTTCAGCCAGTCGGTATGGATCTTCTTTTAACTGTTCCACCGCTCGTTCTCCGTAGTGCTTGTAGAGACGTACAGCCATGGAAGGGCTTACCCCGTATTCCTGGAGATATATCATCAAGTTTTTAACTTCCTGATGCTCCCGGTAACTTTTTACCAGATCTCCGGCTTTTTTTTCACCAATCCCTTCTACTTCGCACAGACGTTGGGGGGTATTCTCAATTACTTCCAGCACTTTATCGCCAAAATGCTGGACCAGGCGTTCGGCCATTACCGGCCCTACACCTTTCAGTAAGCCTGAAGCAAGGAACTTTCTTAGCCCCTCTTCGGTGGTAGGAATAATTCTTTCCCAATTCTTCACTTCTACCTGTTGCCCGTAACGGGGGTGAACTTTCCACTCCCCTTTAATACGCAAGGTTTCACCTTCACCCAGAGGAGGTAAATTTCCTACAATGGTAACGATGTCCCGGGAGGACCGCAGCTTTCCTACCAGGTACAAACTATCTTCATTGTAATAAGTGATTCTTTCCAGGACACCTTCACGGGTGACTTCATTCGTCATCTTTCCCGAACTCCTTCCCCGCTCATTTATTAATTTATTGGTTACTGTCCAGGTAGAATCCTCTGATCAATGGGACAGGGGGGTGGGGCAGGCACCGATCTCTCTTCCCTGAACAGGCCGGCAGAAATGCCTGAAGTGAATTTTGTCCTTTCCCCCGGGGCAAAACTCTTTCTAAAACTTGTAACCCAAGTAGTTCCCTTGGTTTTTATAATACCACTAAGAACTGCCTGTTTATAACTTTCGCTTTTCAAGCCTTAAATCCTTTCTAGAAGGTCAGAAATATGGTGTATACCAGGCTGCCCCCGCAAGTGCGGGGGCAGCAACAAACCTGCAAACTGGTATTCTTTGTCTTCAATATAACAAGTCCTGTTTTTTTACATGATCTTTATATGCCAGCTTTTTGCTTGAGCTGGTCTTTTTTGTCGGTTCTTTCCCAGGGAAGATCCAGGTCTGGGCGCCCAAAGTGGCCGTATGCAGCTACTTTTTGATAAATGGGTTGCCGTAATTCAAGTTGATCAATAATAGCCGCCGGGCGAAGGTCAAACACCTGATTAATTAGTTCTTCAATACGCTGGTCGGATATCTTTCCAGTACCAAATGTTTCTACCATCAGGGATACCGGTCGAGCTACTCCAATAGCATAAGCCACCTGAACTTCACATTTCTCGGCAAGTCCCGCTGCTACTACGTTTTTGGCCACATATCGGGCCGCATAAGTAGCCGAACGGTCAACCTTTGTGGGATCTTTACCGGAAAAAGCCCCGCCGCCGTGGCGAGCATAACCACCGTAAGTGTCTACTATGATTTTGCGCCCGGTCAGGCCGGCATCACCCAGTGGGCCTCCTACCACAAAGCGTCCTGTAGGGTTAACCAGCAGGCGGGTTTTATCCGTCAGCAGTTCCTGGGGCACAATCTCTCTAACCACAGTTTCATGCAGGTCTTCCCGGATTTGCTCCAGGGTAACGTCCTCCCGGTGCTGAGCCGATACTACTACCGTATTCAGCCGTACGGGTTTACCATCCTGGTATTCTACCGTTACCTGAGTTTTTCCGTCCGGCCGCAGGTAGGGAACCACATCATCTTTCCTTACACGGGAAAGCCGGAGAGAGAGACGGTGGGACAGGGCAATGGGCAAAGGCATTAATTCTTCAGTTTCGTTGCAGGCAAAACCTACCATCATGCCCTGGTCTCCTGCACCAATTTTGTTGTAGTAATCTTCTCTTTCCGCAGATGTTTTTATTTCGTACGCTTCATCTACCCCCATGGCAATGTCCGGTGACTGCTCATCAATAGAGCTGATTACTGCACAGGTGTCCCCGTCAAAGCCAAACTTGGCCCGGGTATAACCTATTTCTTTGACTTTTTCCCGCACTATCCTGGGAAAGTCCACGTAGCAGTCGGTAGTGATTTCGCCACATATTAAAACCAGTCCGGTAGTAACCATGGTTTCTGCGGCTACCCTTCCCCCCGGGTCATGCTCCAGAATGGAGTCCAGGATAGCATCGGAAATTTGGTCGGCCAGCTTATCCGGATGACCTTCGGTAACCGATTCCGAAGTAAAAAGGTAACTCTCTTTGCTCATTCAAATATGCCTCCTTATTAGTTAATAAATAAAAAACCTCTTGGATAAGAGGCTAATGGAAGTAATGCTTATCTTCCAGGAAAGCTGTGCCTCCTGCGGGAATTGGCACCGGGGCCTATAAGGCCTGGTTGCCGGGATTCATCGGGCCCGTCCCTCATCCACTCTGGATAAGCTCTATTAAGTTTTTCTACTTTAATAGTACCTTAATTATTCTAAGGTGTCAATTTATCCCTGTCCCTCTGAGTCACTCACAGCAAAGGTCAGCTCTCCTGAGGCTACTACTTTTTCTTCTACCTTTATTTCTCCCTCTCCTTTTCCTATACTCCCACGGATTTGCTTCAACTGCACCTGGAGAATCAACTGATCCCCCGGTCGCACCACTTCTTTAAAACGAAATTTGTTGATCCCGGCAAAAAGGACCAGCTTACCCCGATTTTCCGGGACAGAAAGCACCGCTGCGCCCCCTACCTGGGCCAGGGCTTCTACCTGTAAAACTCCCGGCATTACCGGATCCCCGGGGAAATGCCCTTGAAAAAAAGGTTCGTTAATGGTTACATTTTTTAGCCCTACCGCCTTCTCTCCCGGAATTACTTCCAGGAGACGGTCCACCAGCAAAAAAGGGTACCGGTGGGGCATAACTTTCATTAGATCTTTTATGTCCATGAACGAGTTATGCAAATCAACACCTCCTCAAAAAGAAGTCTGGTCGCAAGTTAGGGGTCAGACCCGGAAATACAGTAAACTGGACTTCTCCCCAATAGTGTTTGAGAAGAAAGGACATATAGATAACCAGACCTTATATTTACCATGTAAACTAACCCTTTTCCAGAGGGAAAGCGCTATAATCCCAGGTTTTGAGCCAGTTGCTCTACTCCTTGCGAAGCCGGGGAATCAGCAGGGAGATTGGTGAGAGGTTTATCCTGCACATCATAATCAGCCACGGCTTCATCATAGGGAACCGACCCCAGGAATTCTATGCCTGTTTTATCAATTTCGCCTTTAAGCTTTTCCGCATCATTGTCCCTGCTCCGGGTAACAACCAGGTACATTTTGTCCACTTCTATCCCTACATTGTTCACGATTTCTTTAATACGCCCCGCAGAACGAACCCCCCGGGCAGTTGCATCGCTGGTAACCAGCAAATAATTCATGGAGGGAAGTACCTTGCGGCTGAGATGTTCCAATCCAGCTTCGTTATCCACAATCATATAATTGTAATTGCCGCTTAATTTGTCCATGTATTTCTTCATCAGGTCCATGGGGAAACAGTAACATCCGGGCCCCTGGGGATTACCCATTACCAGCAAATCCATTCGGTCGGTTTCTACTATGGCCTGGCTGATACGATACTCAACAAACATGTCCTTGGTCATTCCCGTGGGAACAGTCTTGGGATCTTTTACCTGGGTTAAAATTTCCGTTACCGTATCTTCTACTTCCAGTCCCAGGGCCTCGTTGAAATTGGCGTTGGGATCTGCATCCACTGCCAGGATAGATTTTTTTTCCCGGTTCTGGACCAGGTAACGAACCAACAATGAGGATAAAGTTGTTTTTCCAGTACCACCTTTACCGGCCAGAGCAATTTTTACTGTCATAAAATCAGATCCTTTCTTAAATTTCAGTTACTTTTGCTCATCCAATTTTACTAATACTTGTTCGGGTGTGGTTCAGCTTATAATAAAAGATGAGCCCTTTAAGGGAGATCTTTCACCCTATTTTTTTAGAAAAAACTCTTTCCAGGTCAGTTAAACGGCGGCAGGGAAGCATAGTAGTAAGCCTTTCAAACTCCCTGACTGAACGGTAGTTTTCCCACTCCTCCCCGGGCAAGGGGGTGAACCAGTATACTTCTTTCACTTTATTCTGGAACTGGCGAAATGCCTCTAAAGAACGGTCCAGGGAAGTGGTCCTGGTGTCGCTGATTATTACCGCCACCGTTCGTGGAGTAAGCAGAGAGTGGTAATCAGCAGAAATCCTTTCCAGAGCATGGTACAAACAGGTCCCTTTACCCCAGCTGGCATGATCCCCCAGCTGCTGCATAACCTCTTCAAAAGAAAGTCCCTTCTTAAAATGGGAGGTCACCCGTGAAATTTCTTCTGCAAAAATAAAGCACTCTATTTCTTTTATAGCCCAGCTCAAGCCGTAGATAAAAGTCATTACCAGCCCACTGTAACGCTGCATGGAACCAGAAACATCACCCAACACTAGCAAACGGGGCTTTCTGGCCCGCTTGTAACTGTATTTTAACCTGGCCAGATAACCGCCGTAGCTGATGTTTTCCCGCAAGGTGCCGCGCACATTTAATATCTTTTTTTTCCTGGTAGACCGGTATCTCCGTGAGAGCATTTTTGCCAACCGTAGCGACATTTTACGAGCCAGGGCTACCGCCTGGGGGATATCTTCAGAGGAGATATCTTTAAAGTCAGTGTTGGCCAGGGAGTTCCCCTCGCTGGCTCCTTCCGGAGAACAAAGCATCCAATCCCAGGCGGGATCTCCGGTAACTGGTTCGGGACGTTGCGGCACCTGAGACACCTGATTTTTCCAGTAGCGCAGGGAGCTCTTCACCAGGTTTTCCAGGACGGGCTTAAATGAATAATCTACTTTTTTTCCCTGCTCGGTTTCCCTTATAAAATCTTTTAACTTATCTTGGTCCCCGGTAGAAAGAGCAGAGTACACCTCTTTTTCTTCCCGGGACAAATCAAGACTTTCTCCTTTAAACTGAAGTTCTTTCTCCGCCATCTGCTGCTGTTCCTGGTATTTATTTTCTTGCTTTCTCCCATGTTCCAGCTGCTGCTGTTTTTTCCAGTCTGCCACAAAATAGTGATTAAAGGTTTTTTCAAATATTTCCCGTTCTGCAGGCTTTTTTATCAACGCCCCCCGGAGAGCCGTTTTAAAAGAACGTTCGTCTGAGGGATCAATCAAATGCAAAGCCTGAAGTGCGTCCTGAAGTTCGGCAGTGCCTGCTTTCACTCCCTGTTTTCTCAGGAGATAAGTAAAGTAAACCAGGTGTTCTTCCAGCAAATCTCGGGTCAAGGTTGTTCGTCACCTCTTTAATTAATCTGTTCCATCATTTGAGGAGCCCCTATTTCTTCTTTAAAAGTGCGCTGGTCGTTCCTGGATTTTAAAAAGAGGTTCAAGGTTTCATTTATCAGGGATGAAGTCAGCCGTTCCCTATCCATTTCTACCAGGGCTCTTACCCAATCAAGGGTTTCAGCAATTGAAGGTTTTTTTTGTATTCTTCCGTCATTTCTAAGGTATTCCACCGCCCGGGCTACATTACTTGAAAGCTTCTCACCAGCTTCAGGAAGTTGATGGTTGATGATAGCCACCTCTCGTTCCACGGTAGGGTAATCCAGGTAAAGATAGATACAGCGGCGCCGTAAAGCATCGGAAAGTTCCCTCTCACTGTTGCTGGTAAGAACCACTATGGGTATATTGCGGGCTTCCACGGTACCCAACTCGGGTATGGAAACCTGGTAATCGGAAAGAACTTCGAAGAGAAAGGCTTCAAATTCGTGGTCACATTTGTCTACTTCATCTATAAGAAGCACTTTTTTATTTTCCGAGCGGATAGCCTTAAGGAGGGGTCTTTCCAACAGGTAATCCTCGGAAAAAAGGTCGCTTTCATTCAGTTCCTCCTGCTGTAGCTCCCGGCTCAATTGAATACGTATCAGTTGTTTCTGGTAGTTCCATTCGTAGAGGGCCTTATTTTCATCCAGCCCTTCGTAACACTGCAGTCGAATGAGGCCTGCTTCCAGTGCCCGAGACAGGGCTTTTCCCATTTCTGTTTTACCAACACCCGGTGCGCCTTCAATCAACAAAGGTTTGTTTAATTTTAAAGCCAGGTATACCGTGAGTACTATTTCTTCATCGCATATATAACCAGCCTTTTTTAATCTTTCCCTTAATTCTCGAATGCCCTGTGGGAACAAACCAATCTCCCCTTCCTTAAAAAGGCTTATTTCATGATACTACAAATAAGCCTTTTCTTCAAACGCAACGTCCAGTTAGTCTTAATATGCTTTTCTTAAAAGGTTATGCGTTAAAGGCTAATGTTTCAGTGCTAGCGAAACTGCCAGATTCGCCCAGGGATCCCTAATATTTCAGGGGAGATTCTTAACTGGCCTGTTTTTTTATCTAATTAAGAACTAATGGAAGCATCTATCTGGCCTCTTCTTCTTTTTTCGTCAGCAATCTGTTCGTCTATTTCCAGTATTCTGGCTAAAACTGTAGCTTTTTCTACCCCCCGGGCCAGCATGTACTCCCGGAGAAGATCTTCACGGTTTTGATAAAGGTTGGTGAGCAAATCCGAAACCACCTGCCATACCTCCTTTAGATTAATTTCTTAAATCTATTTTGAGCATATTATTCAGAAAAAATACCTAGCTTAAGGTTTCCCGGATAAAAGGTTTTCCTTGCCTGGAGAATCATTAAAACCGTAAAACTTTAACACGTATAAAGTAGTCATAAAATTTTTTGTATAGCATGGAACAAAGTATGCTCTAACTCTTCCCTGGTTTTCATTTGCCAGGCACAAGTGCACCTCAACCATCTTGCCCCAGGCCTTGGGGCAAGGCTCATTATATTACTCTCAATCCGGGTAGTTACAAGTTGTTTTATGATAAGGTTTTAACAAATTGCTGGATAAGTTGGCTGTTAACTGTTAAAATACATATGTTAATCTATGCTTGCCCGAGGAGGTTGAACTCATGAGCCGTTCCCTTTGTTTTGGTGACCTGGTCCTTTTAATAGAGCCGCGCAAACAGCGTACCTATACGGTGATCCTGAAAGAAAATTCCAGCCTGCATACCCACCAGGGCTCCCTGGCACATGATCATATTGCCGGTCTTTCAGAAGGATCCCGGGTGCAGACCAATACCGGTTCCAGTTTCCTGGTGTTCCGCCCCAGAGTAGCCGACCGCATGATGAAGGTACGTCGTAAGACCCAGATCGTGTATCCCAAAGATGCCGGCTGGCTGCTTATGGCCCTGGATATTTTCCCCGGGGCAAAAGTTTTGGAAATGGGAATAGGCTCTGGAGCTTTTACTATCCTGCTGGCCCAGATGGTAGGACGGGAAGGTAAAATTTGCAGCTTTGACCGGCGGGAGGAATTTATAGAAAACGCTATCTCCAATCTTTCCCGTGCGGGGTTTTCCGATAGAGTAGAAACCGGCATTCTGGAGGCGGGAGAAACCTTTCCGGTAAATGACGCTGACGCTGTTTTTCTGGATCTCCCTAACCCCTGGGTTGCTGTCCCTGCTGCATTTCAAGCACTGGCTCCGGGAAGGCCCCTGGCTCTGATTGTTCCAAACGCCGAGCAGTTAAAAGAAGCCGTAAACAGCTTGCAGAAAAACGGTTTTGGTTCGGTGGAAACAGTGGATCTTTTGGAAAGAAAGATGCTGGTGCGCCAAAAAGAAGGGGTAAGACCCCTGGAGCGGATGGTAGGCTTTACCGGTTACCTGGTCTCCGCCAGAAAGCTAAACTGGGAGGAGCCCGCTCAACAAAAACAGGGCTTGGATGAGGATTTAAAAGAATAAAATAAAATTAAAGGAAACCAGGGGAAAAAATAAAGCTTTTTGCAGGTAACTCTCGGGCAGAAGCTGTCTCATATTTAGGCAAAATAAATTTAGAACAAAAATTATCTTGCATAATCTAGCACTACAGCACAAGATAATTTCTGTTAGAAAGTGGGCTAATATAAGCATGGAAGGTATTCTAACTATAGACGTAGGAGGCGGCACCCAGGATATATTGATTTACCATCCTGGAACAAAGATGGAAAACCAGGTAAAGCTGGTCCTTCCTTCCCCAACTCAAATTGTAGCCCGGAAGATAAATAAGCTAACAGAACAGGGCAAGGATATCTTTCTCCACGGTCGTCTCATGGGAAGCGGTGCTTCTTCCAGCGCCGTAAAAAAACATCTCCGGGAGGGACAAAAAGTCTATGCCACCAGCCAGGCAGCCCTTACTTTAAAAGACGACCTGGAAGAAGTAACCCGGTGGGGAGTACAGGTAGTAACTTCCCCTCCTGAAAATAGTTCCCCGGTAGAGTTCAAGGATATCGATCTACCTGCGCTAAGACAAGCCTTGTTTCCTTTTGAAGTCCAACTGCCCCCTGTTTTTGCATTCGCTGTTCAAGACCACGGTTTTTCCCCCCACGAAAGCAACCGCAGGTTTCGCTTTGCTCACTGGCAGAAATTCTTGTCTTCTGGCGGTAACCTGGCTGATTTGATTTACGATGAAACCACTCTCCCTGATTATTTTACCAGGATGGAAGCAGTCATGGAAAGTTGCCGGGGAGCAGCAGAAAAAATCTATTTAATGGATACCGGTGCTGCAGCAATTTTAGGAGCACTGGAAGACCCCCAGGTAAGAGAAGCTACAGAAACTAAAGGAAGTATGTTGGTAAACGTGGGAAACCAGCACACTATAGCTTTCCTGGTAGCCGGCAGCCGTGTTTATGGTGTTTTAGAGCATCATACCGGTATATTATCGGCACAAAAGCTGGCAGATTATCTTAACCGTTTTAAAAACGGCAATCTTTCTTACCAGGAAGTTTTTGATGATCACGGGCACGGTTGTGCCGTACTTCCTGAAGCAGGGAATTTTTCTTTTGATTTCGTTGCAGTTACCGGTCCTCAAAGAAGCATGGCTTCTGGTGCCGGTTATCTAGCGGTACCCCACGGAGACATGATGATTTCAGGAGCATTTGGACTAGCCAAAGGGGTTTTACTTAAAACCGGAAAAGATCTTTAAATTTGATACCTGGCAGCCCTTAAATTATGCAGTTTTATTTTTTATAACCACCCAGAGCCATGTTTTATACGTGGTCTTTTTATGTTTCTTCCTGACTTTTTTTAATGTAACTGCCAATAAGCTATCCACAGGGGATGATTCCTTCGCTTTCCCTGACGGTCCTTCGCTTCGCAGAACTTCACGAACTGTCTCCGTACTACCTCTCTTCTTAAATCTTGCAGGCCAGGCAGTTACATTTTAATCAACATATTTTTTTTCCCCATCCGCAATATCTTATGGTAAAATAACTTTAACACATGAGAAAAATGAGGTGAAAAAATGCAGGAATTAACAATAAGAGGCTTACGACGGTTTAATTTAACCATGGGAGGAATACATCTAGTTCAGGGAGTTATAATGTTGTTTTTAGCTACCACCGTCATTCAAACCATTTCTGAATTTACCCCTACCATTACCCAGTTTTATTTAACCTTTGATCAGGCAACTCAATCCTTACAAGTAACCAGTCAGGATTTGTTTCAACTCCCCTTTGGTGTACTGGTAGCAATATTTTTGCTGATTTCAGCCGGAGCGCATGCATTAATTGCTATTCCAGAAAAAACCTACGCGGTTTATAAAAAAGACCTGGAAAAGGGAATAAATCAATTCCGCTGGTTTGAGTATGCCCTTAG
>Ga0207421_10003858_pt1 | contig 17603 bp, 18 predicted proteins | sample SodLakKL_010_SED_4_FD_187542 | JGI IMG/M metagenome (GOLD analysis project Ga0207421, IMG submission 187542) | Alkaline sediment microbial communities from Lake Tanatar, Kulunda Steppe, Russia - 8KL_010_SED (SPAdes) (version 2) | ecosystem: Environmental > Aquatic > Non-marine Saline and... | reverse complement strand
CCATGCCCATTTCTCGAGCGCTTTCAAAATCGCGTTCACGGTGGTGTTCATACTTGTGAACCTCACCGTGATGCTGGTGAACACCTTCTATATAAGGGAACGCATTGGACACAAAAAGCAATATCTGTATCTGTTTATCATTACAAGCCGAAAACTACGACCTACACGGTCGATGTATATATATTATTTTAAACAAAACAGCGGCCACGTTAGGCCGTCTTTTTTAACGTATAATACCCTAGTAATTTAGTCAGAATTAATAGGTTACTTTACACTTGTAAACCTGACTATTTTACCTGGGATTACCCGGTCTAAATACGTAATGTTAAATTATGGTAATACTCACTAATACCGACGTAGTGGGACGTATAGTATCCGAGATAACGAAACGAAGTAGTGCCGGTTATTGTGTGCTGTCAAGTAATATTGCTTTACAGTAAACTACCGATTAGTTAACCTAAAGGGGTGCGAAGGGTTAACAGGTAAGGCGCAATTTAGGGCGGATTAAAAGGCAGTAATTGTGCGTAGAATAGTAACGGACCGGTTACGGAATAAGGACGCCTTCACACGTATATGTGCGCACTGTATAGCGTATATAAGGCGTAATGATTGCGTAATAGGGGACGAGTAGGTTACGTGATGAGGTGCGTAATAGTGGGCGTGTAATGAGCGTGATAGAGGACGAGTAATGGACGTGGTAGCGGACGTAGTAGGCGAGTAGATGGCGTGACAGGTACGTAATTCATCAGCACGAAGGGTAGCGGGCGGACCCTTCTAAAATCTCAGGGGGGAACGTTTGTTTAACCGCTATTAGACGCTATTTTTGAACTTGACTCAATCTAATTATGTTACATTCGCAAAATACCGCTCCAATACCGACACCACGGCAACCATAAGCAATTTAATAAAAACTTATAATTTCGTTATTGACTTTGAACTTTACTAAACGTATAATTAAGACATAATAAGTTACATTCAAGGGGGCGGGTACAATGGAAACGGTTCAACCGATAAGAGATAGAAAAAAGATTGATAAAATGAAAAAGATACTAGCGAAAACTAACAAAAGGGATATGCTACTATTCGTCCTGGGAATTAACTCCGGCCTAAGAATAAGCGATATATTGAATATGAAAGTAGAGGACGTACTAGACGAAGCAGGGCGGCCTAAACAAACGTTTGAATTAAGGGAGAAGAAGACCGGTAAGGTTAAACGCTTTATATTGAACGACCGGATACAAAAGGCGGTCAAGGAAGCTATTGACGCCAGTACCGACAGGCAGGCTTACCTATTCGCAAGTAGGAAAGGGAACGGTCCTATTTCACGCCAGCAGGCGTGGCGTATACTAAACGAAGCGGCAAGGGCGGTAGGAATAAAGGATAAGATAGGCACACATACCCTCCGCAAAACCTTCGGATATTTCGCTTACGGCAATGGTACGGACTTGACGTTACTACAACAGATATTCAACCACGCCGCACCGTCAATAACTTTAAAATATATCGGCATTACTCAAGACGAAATAGACGACGTATACATTAACATTAGTTTATAGATAAGCTACCGGCGGCCTTTATTGGCCGTCTTTTTTTGTGTTTAATTTTATTGTTACTTGCACGAAAAGCAGGGCGAACGCCTATACCCCCAGGCGACGGGCTATATACCCTTTAATCAAGACATCTGAATTCCTAAAGTGTTTTTTAACCTCGACCCCTATACGTAACCTACACGTCCCTCACACGTCACCTAAACGCCTTCCACACGGCACTCCTACCGCTTACCTACGTTAAACTACGCGTTTATTTCCGTTTCAAGACCGTCGTATACCTCTAACCGACCTATACCCCTAGACGAAGTATAACCTGCCCTTCACACGTACTGAAACGCGCACACACGTTCGATAAACTAACAGAAAACTGACGTAGTACCGCCGTTAAAAAGTCGTTAAAAACCCGTTAAGTAGTCGTTAACTTAAACTTGTCTATTTAACGTTAAGATAAGTGCATAATAACCGGCGTTACGGTATACAGTCAATTAAGAGATTCTGACGTATTAGCTTATATATATAAACTTTTAAAGCCGCCGGCCGCCACAGTACCAAATTCTTTTTCTTTTAATTACTTCTGACGTTAGTAACCTATACCTAACTAATATTTAATTCAATACTGCCGTTACAAGTTAAGTAGTTATTTGGTCTTTAATAACTGCTTAACTAATGTTTGAATCTTATTCAATGATTCTAATTCAATGACTCTAATTATGTTGTAAAGAATAATTGACTAATTCAAGTCAAACGTATTTTACAGGGGTGTCGATTATATTTTACAATGACTTTATTTATTAGCTAGTTAATAACCGGCTTTATTTCGTTATTACCTGGTTAATAACCTACCGGCGCGTCCCGTATATTTGTCTGACGACGGTACCGCCATTAGATAACCCATTGACCGTTCACCTACGCCGGCTTTTTCGGCTAATTTTTGGCGCGTTTTAGTTTTAGTTTCACTTCGTGGCAAATCTGCCACCTCCTGAAAATCTTTAACTATAGGATTGCCGTCTTTATCTTTTCCTGCAAATCTACCACTAGCGCGTTGCCTTTCCTTCGCTTCTTCGCGTAGCTTGTCTATTTCGGTGCCTCGGGACACCGAAAGGTTATTTAAACCGTACGACGTCGCACGATTTGATAATTAAATTACGCGACGTCGCGTATTTTTATGGTACGTACCACAATTTAAAACGGACCACATCGTCTACTTTCTTACTTTCGCCGGTCGACGGTATTTCGTGCTTGTCCTCAATAAATTCTTGACGGTCGACTTCGGACGGTAGTTGAAGTAATTCAAATATTTTTGAACTTTGTAACGACGTCGTTACGTTTCCAAATTGTTCGTATGATTGTATAAGTCTGTGTGCTTGCATCCTACTAAATTGAAAATTTTCGTTTAACCACTTATCCCACTCACCGTGAGCTAAATCGTTCTCCTTGACGTGCTTTAGCCGCCTACCTATTTCGAAAATAGCTTGTCCTGCTACTCTAGAAATTAGCGCTAAATAACTGTTGACTGGTTCCTAGTCAAAGTTTATGCGAACCAATCGGAAAATATGCCCTCAAAAAATAACCTCACGTATATTTCCGTTTGAACGGCTCGTTATTTTAATAAACGACCGATACCTCTATTTATATATTTAAAAGCCGTTCACACTTACTGATGCGCACACATGTTCGAAAATATGACGGAAAACTGACTTAATACCTCCGGCGGCTACAGTACCAAGTACTTTTTCTTTTTAGTACTTCTAACATTATAATCCCATAACTTATTAATACCAGCTAATTGGTTAATTTCGTTCTTTGAAATTAAGTAATTAATGTTTTTGCTTTTAATCTTATTCTATGATTCTAATTCTAATGATTCTAATTATGTTGTAAAGAATACTTTACTGTTTCAAGTCAAACGTATTTTACATTACCGTAAACTGTATTTTATAATAAAGTTGCCCTAAATCGGTTTTTTTGGTGATTTTTTTCTAGTTTGTTATTTTGTTCTCCTTTCAATTTTCATCTATATTCTTCAATAGCAGTAAATTATTTTTATAATACAATATAAGGTGGCTTATAAAAAATAAAATTATATTTCTAGTAAAATATTCAAATTATATTGTATAATAAATTTAAAATGAATTATTTATAAGTGAGGTGGTTATTAGATGGAGGGTTGGAAGCTATCTAAAGGCACTATAAAAAGTCGAAAAGTTTCTGGTGATGAGATATGGAGTTACTTTATATCAATTTTTTCAAACAAATCGAAAAATCAAGCAAGTTATAAATTTATTTTTATCCGCTCTATTTTAGAGAATTTATATAACATTGATGATGAATATTATCTTGACTTTAATAAAATATATTATAGCTTTACTCAAATATCTTGGAACCTAGTAATTATAAACGGTTTAACTCAAACAGATGAAAGTCATAAAAAATCAGCAATAGAAAATGTTTTAACTAGAGTTAAATCTGAAAATAACATACCTGACGATATTAGCTTTGATGTAATTAATGATATTATTAAAGAAAAAATAATTAAGGAAGTAAAAGCAGTAGGAAAAAAATATGTTGTTGGAGCTATTTATGGAGATATGGAAGGGATAATTTATGAGTTTGATAAAAAACATGAATATATACGTTTTAATCCTAAAGTTTATAAATTTTTGCAAAAGTATCAGGAAGTGATTTTTCGTCTAAATAACTACGAGTTAATAAAATTTTTGGAAAAGAATAATGAGGATAAATTATCTTATAGTTTAACTAATAAAGTAGAAGACATTACAAAAAGATCAACATTAGAACCATATAAAAAATTACTAAAAGACCTAAATTTTAATGATTGTTTTTATTGTGGTAAGGATTTGAGTTGCGGTCGGAGTAAAATAGAGGCAGACCATTTTATTCCTTGGAGTTTTATACATAATGACCAATTATGGAATTTAGTTTTATCGTGTAGATATTGCAATAATTCAAAAAGGGATAAAATACCAAGCGCTACATATTTAAATAAATTATTAAAACGAAATGACAATATTAGCAAAATTACTAAAATTAATAAAAGTGTTATTGATGAAATGAGAAACTACAATAAAGATAAATTGATTGAACTTTATAAGTACGCACAATTAAACGGTTTTAATAATATATGGACACCTGGTAACTGATAAAAACAAATGTTTTTTAGACGCCTAAAAAGGCGTCTTTTTTTATCTTTTGGCACCCGTGTATTTTTTATTCCACTATCTCTAACAGGTAGCGGTCTTTTTATTTAAAAAAATTCATAAAATTGCCATCCATTTTGAGTTTTAAAACGAATTATAGAGTGAATTGGTTAAAAATTTACGAAAAAAATTACGCGAAAATGCCCTAAAATTACGTTCTCGTTAGTACATTATAGTGAAGGGACGTTGAAAATAATTAATTCAAAAGGAGAGTGACGTCAATGAGTAACAAAAAGTTAGAAAACATCATTAAGGAAATTGGTAAGCATATTGAAAACGTTAATGAATTAAGTTCTAAAAAAATTAAAAATATTGCTTGTGAGTTGCCGGAGTACAAAGAGTATCTAAAAAACGAATTTCCATTATGCGAACCAAATGGATTAGATGAACTTATGGAATTAGAAAATATTTTCGTATTAGAAGAAGTACAAGAATTATTTATGGATGATGAATTTATAATCGAATTAAAAGACGGTAGTAAGTGGTTATTTAGTGAAAAATATCAATGTATTTTGCACCCTAACTTATTTAATATTAGTGATGACGAAGGTAGGAATATATTCAAAAGTTTAAATGATGACGTTTTTATATGTGATGATTGCGGTACTAGGTTAATCGAACGGGAGGAAATATTAAGGGATTATGAATTTTATGATTTAGCGTCCGATTTTTTATTTCCTGTTAGATGGTCCGATCAAAAAATTAGAGAATGGTGCGGAAATATCGACGAAAAAAATAAAGAGATTCAAGAGAAAAGAAGGTATAGAAACGAAATGAAGCGCATGGAAAATCAAATGTTAGCTGAAAAAGAGATGGAGGACGGTTTTTGTAGTGAGTTATGTGAAAACTTTGAGGGTAAAGAAAGTAATTGTGAGTGGTGGGATAACGACAATTATAAATGTACTTATTTAGAATTTAACGATAAGGAGGTCGAATAACCGTGACTAAAAAACTATCGACGCCGGAAGAATTAGAAAGGCTTAAGGAACTGAATCGGCAGGGTTACAGTAACTACGAAATAAAAGAAGAATTTGGGGTTAGTGATAAAACCGTTAGGAACAGACTTGAGGATTTGGGGTTAAAATCTAAAGCCAAACCCGGAAGTAAGAAGAAGGACAAAAAGGACGAGCCGGAAACTACCGGTCCAAACGAAGGCCAGGACGTAACTACTACCGGCAATAATACTGCACCTAACGAATTAAGTAGCGACCTTAACATTATAACTGCCGAAATTAACTCCTATAAACAAGTAGCAGGTCAGGCGGTCTTCGAAATAGGACGTCGTTTGAAACACGTAAGGGAACAAAAGTTAGCAGAAGGCCGCGGCGGGTGGACCGTGTGGTTAAATGAAATTGACATTTCTACCTCACAAGCCTACCGGTTTATTAAGGTCGTAGAAGAATACGAAACGGGGAAACTTCCCCACGTGGGGAACGAATCATTACGTACTTTATCGGAAATAGCCACACTGCCGGAAGCTGAACGCGACAAAGAACACGAAATACCTTCTACCGGTGAAACTAAAAAGCCTGGGGAAATGACCGACAGAGAACTGCAGGAATTAAAACGTAAGTTAAAAGAAACGGAAAAGAGGGCGAAGGAAGCAGAGCAACGCGCCGAAGCAGCGGAAAATAAACCGCCGGAAAAGCCGGTGTATGAAACACCGGAAGAAATTAAAGAACGATTAAAAGAATTGGAGGAAAAGAACAAACAAATGGACGCGGAATTATCAAAATCGTATAGCAGGATAAGAGAGTTAGAGCAGCTAGAAAAATCGGTCCAAAATCAAACAGAAAGTCCTTTGTATGATGCTTATAGAGCGCTAGTTAAAATTGATACTCACCTGGCGGTATTTAATGAAGACCCGCGTCACGCCCAAAATATGCTTGCTAATAGCGATCAGGAAATTATTGATAAATTAAAAAATTATATAGATAAAGGAATAAAACTACTTCACGAAGCAAAAGAACTTGTTGAAGAAGAACAAGGCGGTACAGTAGAAGTCCTGGACGCCGAAGTAATTAACGACGACGAATACGACGCGGCCCGGCACCAGGAAATTCAAGAAAATAAAAGCATAACTCCGGAAGAAAGGGACAAATTAGCGACTATTAAAAAGGACAACCCTTATTTATTTTATCGTATTAAGCAGGGTGAGCTGCAGATCAACGAAGCGTGGGAAATTATGCAGGACCGGAAAAAAGACAAAAGTGACGGCGGCGACCCCCTCGAAATTAAACTCTAAAAATTTTTTAAAAAAATTTGAATCTCGGGGGTGCAAAAGTCCGGAATTTATGCGGATATATGCTTATTAGTAGAGGCGAAATAAAGGTAAAATTTTTTTTAGCCGTAATAGTATTTTATTTTTTAAAAAGGAGGTGACGACGACGTGAAAATCACTAACGAAGACTTTATTATAATTCGAAAGGTCCACGACTTAAACCAGTACGAACTAGCCGTTAAATTAAACTATTCTCAAACTTATGTAATGTTCATAGAAAAGAACTACCGCAAGCCTACGGACGAAATGAACAATAGACTTATCAGCGCTTTTAATTTAACACCAGATAAACTCAACAAGATCAGAGAATTCTACCATGAATATATGGTTGCTGCAGACGGTACTATTCGGCGGTGACAATTACGGCTATTATTTACCGTTTTAAAAACGTTAACAAAATACTAATAAGACATGTCTTTATAAGAAAATGTTAACGTTTTGAAATTAAGAACGGAAAATACCGCAATAAAAGAGCCGGTTATTGTTTCAAAAGACACTAAAGTAAAGCAGTACTTAAAAACCAAAGTACTACTTTAACTGTGAGCGTCAAATAGTACCCACATTAATTTAATAAAAAACTCCCATCTCATTAAATAACTAAGTGGGAGTACCTGTTATAACTGACTTTTGCTATTTGCTTTGAGTTTTTTGTAGCTTACAGTTTCCTGGTAGATCTTCTGACCAAGGTAAAAATTTATCTAATTTTTCTTGGTCGTTGATGTCAATCTGAGGTAAATTTTCAAACAAGAACTGTAAATAATTAAATGGATTAATTTCATTCTCTTTGGCAGTTTCAATAATGCTATATATTAAAGCACTAGATTTTGCACCTTTAGGCGTATTAGCGAACATCCAATTTTTTCTACCTATAACAAAGGGCTTTATTGATCTTTCAGCTCTATTGTTATCTAACTCTAAGTCGCCATATTCTAAAAATGTATTTAGTTTATCCCACTGATTTAAGCAGTAAGAGACAGCTTTTCCAAATGCACTTTTAGGTAGTGCTTTAGATTTTTGTTCTTCTAGCCAGGTTCCGAATTCTTGGATTACTGGAAAACTACGCTCGTGCCGAATTTTGTAACGTTCCTCTTTTGATTTATCTTTGATATCACGCTCTATGGCAAATAGTTTGTTGCAGTATTCAAGTCCCTGACGAGAAGCTACATCGGCGTTTTGCTTGTCTTTTGGCAGTGCCTTTAGAGCCTCGTCAAATTTTCGCCTGGCATGGCTCCAGCAACCTACTAAGCTAACATTCGGTATGTCGTTGTAACCTGGATAACCATCAACATGGAGATACCCTTCAAATCCTTTTAAAAATTTAATGGGATGTTTACTGGCTCTAGTTGTCTGATAGTCATAGAGCACTATCGGGCTAGCTTCTTTACCAGTACGGTAAAGCCAGAGGAAAGATTTACTACTGGCTTTTCTACCGTCCTCTTTTAAAACTTGTAGAGTAGTCTCATCAGCATGTAAGGCTTTGTGATTTATCAGCATTTCATGCAATCTGTTGTACAGAGGAGTGAGCCAATCATTTGCAGTTTTGATCATCCAGTTTGCCATTGTCTGACGTGACAATTTAATACCTAAACGGGATAGATTTTGCTCTTGACGGTAAAGTGGCTGTGCTTCCAGGTATTTTTGAGTCATTATGTAAGCTACAGAAGAAGGTGAAGCTAAACTGCCAGAAATCACAGGATTCGGAGAAGGTGCTGTTTTCACTGGTGAAGTATTTTCTCTATCGCATTTTCTGCAGCTGTAAACAAATTTAATATGTCTTAATACCTTGGCTTTGGCAGGAACGATTTTTAATTCGCGTCTTTCTTCTGTGCTCATTTCATGAAGGTTATCACCACAACAAGAGCACACCTGTTCCTCTGAAGAAAGGCGATGCTCTACAACTTCTTCTTCAAGGCCGTCTAATTGTATATCTCGCTGGCCTTTGGATTTACGACGCTTGTATGTGATTTCCTCCAGTTCAGGTTCTTTTGCAGAAGCATCAGCTTCTTTTTCAGTTTCGTTAAAAAGTTGTATTTGATCTGGAGAACTAGCTTCACTGGAACTACCGAATTGCCGTTTCTGATTTAGTTTAAACTGTTCTTTGAGCCAGTCGTTTTGGCTTTTCAATTCAGCAATTTGTCGTTCCTGTTTAGCACATCTATCTTGTAATTGTTGGATTGCTTTCTCTTGATTTGTCATACTAATTTAATTCGACTTTTTGTACTAAAAACCTTTGAAATCAGTGTTTTTTTACAAAATTTTATTCTTAGTTACTTGATCATGAGCATCTCGTTGATCCAAAGCTAATCCATCGAGTAACCAGCGAAGTTGACGGTAACTTATGCTTACTGTCTGTGTAGTTGTATCATCGGGCCACTGGAATTTACCTTCTTCTAATCTATGGTAGTACAGCCAAAAGCCCGATGAGTCCCAGTAGAGTATTTTAATCTTGTCTTTTTTGCGATTACAGAAAGCGAACAGGCATGGAGAAAATGGATCTAATTCAAAGCTCTGTTGTACTAACACTGCCAAGCCATCTATCGATTTTCTCAAATCAGTTTTACCAACTGCCAGGTAGACTCTTTCTACACTGGCTTCTGTCAACATAGTTCTGAAAGAGTCCTGACTAAATCTTTTAGTAATTGTTTATCAAAATCAGATCCTACTTCTATGGAAGCCTGACCAACTTTTACTGTAATTTGGGAAGTGTCCTTGGTTTCTACCTGGCTGGCATCATCAACTTTCAGTGGAAGCCACTGAGTATCAGATGTATTATTGTGATTATTCAAATCTTCATCTTTGTATTTTCTGAGCCAGTAACGCAGTTTAGTGATACTTAAATTGTGTTTATTGCACCATTCTCTAGTAGTCATGCCGCTAGATCTGAACTCAGCTATGTGCTTTTTCCAGCTTTCTCTTCGCCTTTCATATTTGTTTTTAGGTTGTGACATGAAAAATCCCCCTATCTTTGTTAGTTGGGGGAATTATGACACAATCTTAGCTGTTTTACTATGTGGGTACTATTTGACGCTTACGTTATTGTTTCAAAAGACACTAAAGTAAAGCAGTACTTAAAAACCAAAGTACTACTTTAACTGTTACGCACAATAACGATCTATTAAGTATTTTGAGTATTTAAGGGTAGGGGTTATGGCGTTAAGGTGTTTTTAGCTTTAGCTAAAAAAAGGTGTGTGAATATCGCTAGTCACCGGCAAAATTGAAAGGGGCGGATTATTTGACAAGTATAGCTGATTTGAATAACCGACATAAGGAGGTAGTGATACCGCAGGAAGCCACGGAAATATGGAAAAATCAAAATAAATTAGACCCTAAAGAACAGGAGCGTTTTATAAACTGTGAAAACTTAGTTAAGTTATGGACCAAAGAGTTAAATAGACACGACAAGGAACCTAGTGTTGATGATATGGCCTTTGTGTATGAGTTATTTTATTCGTGGCAAAAACCGGACAAATTAGAACGACCCGTAATAGTACAAGCTCAACCCGGCTTCGGTAAAAGCGTCGCCTTAAAAGTCTATTTAAGGTATATGACACGCCACGACCCTCTATTCGGTGCCGTGATAGTCAAGGAAAAACTTGAAGACTTAGAAGAAGTTAGAGATTATATTAATCTAGATTATATCGAAGGCGGTAATAATACAGTCTTTAAAAATTCAAATTACGCCTATCTAATTTACGGTTATGATTATACGAAAATGACGAAGGAATGGCACTCGAAACAATTTATAACACAAATAAATTTCCCGGTCGTGCTAATGACTACAAAACAATTTCAGTTACAGGCCCAAAAGAAAAACCTAGGGGAATTCAAAGAGTTTATTAGACACGATAAAGCCAAAAGTAGCAGGGATTTAATGATCGTAGACGAAAGGCCGGAATTCACCGTTGAACATAGACTTGATACTGATAAATTAAGTGACATTCTAAACGACATTAGGAAAATCAGTAAGCAAGCAAATGGCAAGGTCCAGAATTATTATAAAAAGATGAAAAAATACGTCGATAAAATAAGGGATAGAATGGAAAACGTTACAAGTGACGGGGTTTTTGAGTTAGAACCGTTAGAAAATATTTATAATTTACCTGTTTATTTGTTACGTGATTTTAAAAATTATGCTACTAATGAGCAATTAACCAACGTAAAAGCATTAGAACACATTATACAAAACGGCGGGTTATTTAGTTTGAATAATTATGGTGAAGTTATTATATCCGCGACACAAAGAATTGACTACGAAATGACGTCTTATAGGCCGTTTATTTTAGATGGTACTGGAGAAAAAGATATACAATATTTAGCTCCGGTCGCTAACGAAAATTTTAAATATTTCCTTTTTAAACCTATTAAAGATCCGGATTATAGCAACGTCACATTTCACATAAACAAAGAATACTCACTCTCAAAAACTGCAATTCGAAATACAGACGACTTTATAAATCGTGCTGCAAATATGATAAGAGATATTAAAGAAAAACACCAAAATAAAACGCTAGTTACTATTTATAAAGAACTTATAGATAAAACAGAAGAAGCTTTAAAACCCGAAATTGAGCGTGGGGAAATACAATTAAAACACTTCGACAGCGGACGCGGGTCCAACGAATTTAAGGAAGCTAACACGGCTATTTATATCGGGGTGTTATTTAAAGGTCATTTATATTATCAAACTACTGCACAAAGTATAATTAGCGACATTATGTCGTTAAATTTAGGACACCAATTTAAAATTACAAAAGACGGCTTTAGGTTTGAAGACCGTGAAACACAAGAAATATCACAAAAAGATCAAGCTAATACCATGATACAAGAAGCACACCGCCTACGAATGGGAGATAAAACTGAACCTGTTAATATTTACCTCTTTCATAAAGACCCGGAAGTAATTGATGAAATAATAGACAGTTTTCCAGGCGCTAAAGTCAAAGAATTTAGTCCTAGTGAAAAACTAACTGGCAAAAAAGACCACACCGATAAATTAATTAAATTTTTTCGAGAGATGCCGGCCGGTCGTTATTATAAAGGGTCCGAAATACAAAAAAGTTTAAACTTAAATAAAGTTACATTTTCAAGGTTAGTTAATTCAAACCGGGTAAAAGAAACTATGAAATCGTTTGGGGTAAAGAAAGAAAAGACTAAATTCATTAAAGAATAAGGGGGAGGAAGCTATTTTGAACACAGAAAAAAAGGAATCCGGAACTGAAAATCAAAAAGATTGGAATTTTAGGGAAGAAGTAGAAAAACTAATAAGCACTAAAATAGAACCAAATATCGACCAGAAGAATCGATTAGTTAGAGAATTAATTGACCGTCACATCGAATTAACCGGCGAACTGCCGCAGGAGGGCGACCTCGAATTACTGAATGATTATATCGTAAGAACCCGGCGTCACATAAAAAACCCGGAAAAAGAAGAAGCAAAATATATTAAAACTGATATAACAGAAGAAGACCTAAAGCACGATTTATATTATTTGTGGGACAAGGGCGAAATCACGGCCTGGGATTATAAAAGCAGAATTAAAAAAATAAAAGAGTGCAACGCCTGGGACTGCAATAACTCTTTTATAGCATATCACGGAAATCAATCTTACTGCAGCGTGGACTGCAAACTCCGGCAAGACGCGGCACGGCAAAGAAAGAAAAACAACGGCTCTTATTTACCCGTAGAAGCCTATTTCCACGATCATAAAATACGAAATGAAGAAGGAAAAGAACGAATTGGTAGCCGTAGAACAGTCAGTCTAGAAAGCGGCGAAACAGAAGACGGCGGGGGACTAGCCGACGCGGTAGACCTGGACGAAAACTTATTAGTAGATTTAGAGCGCGACTTCGAAAAAGAACTCGACGACGAAATGAAAGCCGCGACCGGTAAGGACGGTGAAGTTATAAGTTACAATTTAAAAGACCTAGAAGGAGGTGATTAATAAGTGGCCCAAATACAAGACTTTTTTATAATTTGTAATATAGAAAAATTAAAAGACGTTGAATTTATCGTAGGAGTAGTATACGTCAACGGCGAACCCAAAAGCGACTTTATTACGCCTTACAAACGAACTAGACACGAAATAATAGACAAACTGCAGGACGTAGCCGTAATGTACGGCCAGGCGAAGTTTGAATTATGGACCAGTAGTAAAGAAGTTTATATGCAAACCGTTGAGGAGCCTTTTATTTACAGTAGATTTAAACACGAAAGCGACACCGCAATTACTAAACGCTATATAAAAGACAATAAGGACGTATTGCTTGATATTTATTCAGACTTGTTTCCGGAACCGGAAGAAGACTCTGAAGCGCCGAAACCTACGCCGCCGAAGTGGCGGTTTTTTATTGTACGGCAGTTAGAAAAACTTACTAATAAATTGAAGGGGGAGTTTGATTTTGGTTAAATTCAACAAGTTAGAAGAATATCAAAAATATCAAAAATATAACAAAGAAAGATCAAGTAAGCTGCAGGAAGAATTAAAGCAGGCTAAAGACGAATTAAAAGAATTAAAAAAGAATTATGAGGAAAGCATTGAGGAAAGCGTCAACAATCCGGAAGCAGATTTAGAAGATCACTTAAAACAGTTGAATTCAAAGATAAAAGATAAAGAAGCAGAAATTAAAGTAAAAGAAGACAAACTCAAAATATTTAAAGGTGAAAGTAATATCTCAAGTAGTGAACTTGTAAAGGCCTTCAATGAAGAATACGTCCCGGAATTTATGCAAGAAAAAGGGCAAGGGGTCCTCGACCAATTATACGAAACTAAACAGGCACACCTGCAGGCACTAGAAGACTTTAAACAAGCCCAAGAAGAATTTGAAAGCGTCAAAGAAGAAGTAAAAGACGAAATAAACACAGAGAAAAACGGAATATTTAAGAATCCTTTAAACTTCCAATTTGAAAACGTAAGACAAAAATATACTATTGATGAACATGAAGCCAGAAAATTGCGAAAGGAGTATCTATAAATGAAAATAATTACTCAATCAGAGCTTAAAAAACTAGAGCGCGAAGCGAAGGCCACGAATAAACCGGAAAAAAGGACCGAATACGCAAAAGCGAAGCGCGAATTCAATGAATTAAGGGACGCGCTATTCGACGGCCAGGAGTATCCATACGCCAAAAGTCCAAGCGACCAATACGTCGAGCAGTTAAGACAGGAAGCTGAAAAAAATAACGACGAAGTAAGCAGAGCGCGCTACGAAATGATGAAAGCAAACCGCGACACCGTTGACGCTAACAAGTCCGGAGAAACTAGCCGGAATTTTAAGCAGGAGCAGGCCCGGCTGCAGAAAATAGCACGAGAGGACGGCGAAGTTACGGACGCCGACCTCAAAAGCGCCTGGGAGGTCACTAGCAAGAACCCGTCGCCGGAATTACTGAAAACATATAGCATTTTAAAACGTAAAAAAGAAAACCAAGACGAAGGGTCCGAAGGTTAATAAGGCCGGGTTTAATACCCGGTTTTTTTATATTTAATTTTTTTAAGGGGGCGTTAATATAAAAAGCTACGAGTTTGAACAGTTTTTATATTGTAACGGCGATAAATGGCAGGTCCATATTAAAATATTCGAGGGTGGTAAATACCACCGAACCTATTATAACGAATACAACGGCAATTACAACGAATTAAAGACGGTCCATAATAGCTTTATCGACGCTATTAATTACTTTATAGAAGACGACTATAATTATGTTTGTCTATATAGCGAAACAGTTAAGTATATAGACTTTAGATATTTATTAAATAATTTAAATGCGAATATCGAGTTTACAAACCCACGTCCATTTATAAACAGTCCTTTAATTGTCTACGATTTAAACGACTATAAAAAGGCGGTGAGCGCATAGTGAGCGAATCTCAAAACAAAGAAAAAAGGGAAAAATTTGAATTTAGAAATAGTATATATGAGCAAGTTACGACAAAAAATGACAGATTGCCGCCGCTATTAAAGAAATTAGAAGAAGAACTAGTTAAAAAACCGAATAAACCGGCCAAGAAGAAAAAGACGAAACCAAAAGAAAACAAACCTAAAGACGAAACGAAGGCCAAGTCCAAACCTAAAGAAGAAACCAAAGCCAAGGAGGAACCTGCAGCGAAGCCTGCCCGCGAAAAAATCGATTTCCCGGAACAGAATATAATCCGGGCGACGTTTCACATAGAATATTCAGGAAGTAATGATTTAATAGGCGTAGGATATGAACTGAGCCAAAAGAACGAATATAATAAACACAAAATTAAAGTAGCAGGGAGCATTGCAAGAAAACAGAAACCGAAGTATTTAGAAGAAGTGATTACAGAAATACTGGACCAAGCAAACCAGGTCCCGGACGTGAAACTCGTTATTTTAAGATATGATAAAAACGTTATGGTTAAAGACCCGGACCAAAAAGAACAATTAAGACATAAATTTGAGAAAAAATACCCGTTTAAAATTATTTTCATGGTAGCGCCAAATATAGTTGAAAACATGACCGGAATAAAGAAAAATGCTAGTAATGCACTTAAATTTAAGAAAGACAAAGTTTATAGAAATAGAGGCGAAGGGGTCTAAAACGGCTCGACCTATACCCCTAGTTAAAAAATAATAAGACCTTGTGACGGAAATGTGCGCGTCCCTTTTTCGAGGGGGCGCGTTTTTTATTAAAATTACGGAGGTGATTGAATGGCTTCACCAAAAGAACCCGTAGAAATAATGATTTTAGAAATATTGAAAGATGAAAATACTATTACGGCTGATGAATTTGAACAGGCCGCTGAAAATATTAAAAAACGATTAGAAAACGAGTCTAACGAAAAAAGTGCTTAATATTATTTTCGGTTTGTGTTACAATTTGAGTAACAATGGACACATACTGAAAAGGGGTTGGTGATATGAAAAAGGTCGTGTATTACGCTCGAGTAAGTACTGGAGAAGAAGGTCAGCAATTCGCACTTAAAAACCAAATAGGTGAAATAGAAGACTACGTCGATAAACAAGAGGATTGGGAACTTGTCGATAAGTATATAGACGAAGGTAAATCCGGAACCTCGACTAAAAGCCGTAATGAATATAATAGATTATACCGCGATTTGTTATCGGACAAGTTTGATATTGTATTAGTTAAAGATGAAAGCCGACTAAACAGAAACCCTTTAAACTGGTACTTATTTATTGACCGCCTACTTAAAAATGAAAAACAATTATTTTTTACTATGACTGAAACGTATTATAAACCAGACGACGAATTTATAATGACAGTTAAGGCGGGTATGGCGTCGCAATATTCTCGTGACCTATCAAAGAAAATATATAAAGCACACCAAAGACGTATGGAAAAAGGTCGCGTAGTTACTAACGGCAGGATATGGGGTTACTACCAAAAAGATGGGGAACTACATATTAACGAAGAACAAGCGGAAGTAGTCCGTTATATATTCAGACGATATATTGAAGGCGCCGGTTTTAGGACAATCCAACAAGAACTATATAATGAAGGAATTACTAATCAGAACGGCGGTCCCTTTTCTCACACTACGTTAAAAAGAATGATACGTAATCCGAAGTATAAAGGAACTCTAGTTATGAATACGAGAACTAAAGACTTCGATACCGGTAAATTCAAAGATAATCCACCAGAAGAATGGATAATACATGAAGACGCCGTACCTGCTATAGTTTCAAAAGAAACCTGGGAAAAAGCGCAAGAGGTCCTAGACTCAAAACGGAAAAAGCACGGTATAGGTAAACAACACGAAGGCAAAGGAAAAGAGCAATTAGCCGGTTACTTTAGCGGAAAATATCCGTTATCCGGAAAAATAGTTTGCGCTAAATGCGGTCAGAAATATTGGCACGCCTATTTTAAACCAATGAAAAACGATATTTGGATTTGTTCGACTTATCGAACTCACGGGAAAAAACATAATCTGGGTTGCGACAATGATAAAATAAGTGCGCCAGTTATGGACCAATTAGTTAAAGAAGTTATTTTCGACTTTTGGCAAAATAAAGAAACTTCTATAGATAAGGTAATTCAAGAATTGGACAAGTTATTAGAAAAAACTGACTACGAATCTACCATCAAAAAATTAACCGGCGACAAAATGAAATACGAACAGAAGAAGGACAAGCTATTAGAAATGTATACGGAAGGTTTGATAGATAAAAAAGAATTTCAGAGTAAAAAAGAAGAATACGAAAGTCATTTAGTACAGTTAGACGAAAGAATTCGAGAATTTGAAGACCGGAATAAAAAAGTATTTGATAAAAAACGTAGAATGGAAGAAGTTAAAAAGGTTTTAGACCAAAAGGTCAGAGAACCAAAAGAAATTAACGAAAGAATGGTAGAGCGTTTTATTAAAGAAATTAAGGTTTTCCCTAATAATAATGTAGAGATTTTTTTACACGGCGACTTTCAGTATCTAGCTGAAATGTTAGATAACGACGATTACGAGTTTCAGCGTGTGTCCGATAAGGGACCAGATCCGCATGCAGAACGATTCGCTTGTAGAGATGGTCGAGCATCTGACACTTGTTGAGGACAACGACACTGTCATCACCTATCTGACC
>Ga0207421_10003857_pt1 | contig 17603 bp, 16 predicted proteins | sample SodLakKL_010_SED_4_FD_187542 | JGI IMG/M metagenome (GOLD analysis project Ga0207421, IMG submission 187542) | Alkaline sediment microbial communities from Lake Tanatar, Kulunda Steppe, Russia - 8KL_010_SED (SPAdes) (version 2) | ecosystem: Environmental > Aquatic > Non-marine Saline and... | reverse complement strand
TTCGACTCCTATCGAGGCTGTGTAAATCTTACCAGTGTACGGCCGTGATTCTTCAGCGGTAAAACCTTTTTTTACAGCTACGAAGCTTACCGTATATTTTGCGTGTATTGCTGTGCCTAGCGGTTTTCCTGTATCGCAGTCCAGCCCAGAGGGTATATCGACAGCCAATACATCCATACCAAAGGTATTTACCTGATCAATAAGTTCTTTATAGGTGGGCTTTAGCTGTCCCTGCAAACCGGTGCCGAAGATAGCGTCGATGAGCATATCGCAGCCTTTTGCTAATTCTTTTAACTGCCCAGCCGCTCTACCGGAGTCAATATCAAGTTCGCTTACATCTTTATCCATATTTTGCCATATTTTCAGGTTTATTGCCGCATCGCCGGATATTTTGTCTGTGTTGCCTGTAACAGCGACTCGTACATCGAAGCCTGCGTTATAAAGGTGTCTAGCAATGACAAATCCGTCGCCACCATTGTTTCCTTTACCACAGACGACACAGACCGCGGGTCTGCGCTTTTCTACAAGAACAGTTTGAACCAGCTCGGCACAACTTCTGCCGGCGTTTTCCATCAGCACAGCTCCGGGAAAGCCGATTCGCTTGATAGCCCATTCGTCAACGGCACGCACCTGCTGTCTTGTCATCACCGGGATGTCAGGGTCTTCAGGGTATTTCCGTAAATTCATAATTATTAGCCTTTCGTCATTGCCAAATTTCTTGTTAATAAAAGTGCTCACTGCTATAGTAATACTACAAAATTTATCAAAATCGAAAAGTCTTTTAATTGGGAGGTTCTTATGAAAAGACGTGCTCTGGTTGCTATAGCCAACGGAAGCGAAGAGCTTGAAGCGGTTGCGATTATTGATACGCTCCGCCGTGCCGGCATAGATGTTACCGTAGCATCAGTGGAAAGTGATAAATTAGTCAGGACCAGCAGGAGAGTTAGGATAGAGGCCGATGAATTGCTGGCAGATTGTAAAGGCAGGCAATTTGATCTGATTATCCTTCCCGGCGGACTGCCCGGGGCCGAACATTTGCGAGATTGCGAACAGTTAACGGATATGCTGAAAAATCAGGCAGCTTCCGGTATGCTTTATGCTGCGATATGTGCTTCGCCTGCTGTTATTCTGGCAGCTCACGGCCTGCTCGATGGCAAGAAAGCGACTTGTTATCCGGGCTTGGAGGATAAGTTGCCGGACAAATCAGCGGCTTCGCAGCGAGTTGTCGTTGACGGTAATTGCGTTACCAGCCAGGGACCTGGTACAGCGATGGAATTTTCCCTGAAGCTTATCGAGCTTATGCTCGGTGCCGAGAAAGCAGCGGAGATAGGCAACCAAATGCTGGTCCGCTAAATCATAGAAAGTGGCCTTATGCGCAGTTTCCTGAAATTTTTTATATCGGTCGTGGTATGTTTTTTACCGTCAGTTCTGGGGGCTTTGCTGAGCGATCCGGGGTCTGATTGGTACCGAATGCTGGAAAAGCCGTTTTTTACACCGCCAGGCTGGGTTTTTGGACCCGTATGGACCGTGCTTTATATTATGATGGGCGTATCACTGTTTCTGCTTTGGCGGCGAGGTGTCACAGACAGGCCGGGGCGAGTTGCACTTTTGTGGTTTGTCGTTCAACTTCTCTTAAACGCAATTTGGACGCCTGCCTTCTTCGGGCTGGAATCACCCATACTTGGTCTTATAGTGATATTGCTCTTATGGCCAGCAATACTGCTTACGATAATTAATCTGTGGCGGGTATCAAAAATAGCGGGGTGGCTTTTGATACCTTATTTTATCTGGGTAAGTTATGCAACGGTTCTAAATGCCGCGATTGTATGGATAAATTAGCGATTAGAAGCGGTCCTTTCGTATGCGCAGCTCGGCAAAAACTGCCGATGGGTCGCTGTCTGCCATTTCAACCGCTGCTTTAACTTCTTTGTCATTCCCGCGAAAGAAAATATTCACCTTTTTCTGTTCGGCAATAGTGGATGTATAGAACCTGTTATTCTCAGTCGCATCACGATACTTTTTCAATTCATCTGAAAATACCTTATCATCAGGCAACACCGACATCGCAAAACGCAGATTTTCTTCTGTGTAGTCATGGCCGGGGCAAACAAGCGTATTCTCATCGAGCGAGGCCAGTTTTTCCAATGAGCGGTACATCTTGTCATAGTCACCAGTAAATACTCTTCCGCATCCTGATAAAAAGAGCGTATCACCGGAAAAGAGTATAGACTGTTCGTCGGCGGCAGATTTTTCCAGATAATAGCAAAGGCTGTCTTCACTGTGACCGGGTGTGCGGATAATTCTTATAACCGACTGCCCCATCTTCAAGCATTGCTCGGCTGGTATATTTTCAGCGTTGATTATTTCGGCCCCAAATTGCCGCGCCAAAGCGGATACGCCGCCTGTGTGGTCGGCATGGCTGTGAGTTATAAGAATATGGGTCAGATTCAGGTTATTTTCCTGCAATGCTTTCTTAACCGGCCTCGCTCGACTGGGATCAACGACAAATGCGCTATCCTCAGCCCATCTGTACAGATATATAAAGTTGTCAAAAAAAGCTCTCAGCGTTATTAGTTCAGACATAATAACTCCTCGAATATCTTCTAAATCTGCTTTGCCGTCAGTGGCATTTTCCGCTATATTAATAGTTTTAACAAGGAATTTGGCGGATAAATTATGATAGATTTGAAATTGTTCGACCGGGCAAAACAGCTTATCGAAAGCTCGCAGAAAATTATACTGACGACTCACCGCAAGCCCGATGGTGACGCTTGCGGTTCCGTGGCAGCACTGGCACAGGCTCTTGGCAGATGTGGTAAAGAAGTTTCGGTGCTGCTGCTGAGCGAACTGCCCGAATGGTATGAATTTGTTTTCAGCACTCGACCAAGCGAACTTGATAAGGATATTCGCATTGCGGACATTGAGAGCAACAGGCCGGATCTTGTGATTATCTGTGACACAAACAGCCACAGTCAGTTGCCGATAATAGGCAAATGGCTGGAGCCCAATGATGTTTCCGTACTTGTATTCGACCACCATGCCACAAGCGATGGTCTTGGCGATGTGGAGCTTGTTGACTCCATCGCATCAGCCACGGCGGTGATTGTCTATGAATTTCTGCGGTATGCCCGCTGGGAGATTGACGCACTTTCGGCACAGGCGCTCTTTGTCGGCATCGCTATGGATACCGGCTGGTACAGTTTCAGCAATACCGACAGCAGATCTATGCGTATCTGTGCCGATTTGATAGAGACCGGCGCCGTGCCGACTCAGATTTACAAAAACCTTAACAAAAATTTTTCGCTTGAACGGTTCCGCCTGATGGTGGTTATGCTCCAGCGTGTAGAGCTTCACTTTGACGGTCGCCTGGCGACACAGTATTTGCTCAATGACGATTTCAAAAAAACCGGCGCCAAATACAGCGATACCGAGGATTTTGTAAATTTATGCCAGCGTATAAACTCTGTCGAAGCGGCGGTCCTGTTTGTTGAATTGCCCGACGGTTCAATTAGATGTTCGCTCCGCAGTTCAGGAAAACTGGATGTCCGTGCTGTTGCCCAGAAGCACGAAGGCGGGGGTCATACTATGGCCGCCGGTGTCCAGCTTGATGGGCCTTTCGCGAATGCCCGGAATGTCCTGCTAAAAGAAATAGGCGATGCATTTGCCGCAATTGACACCGGATCACAATAAGAGCAGCGAAAACGCCATTACCGCCATACCCGCTATCAGCCCGTAGATATTCAGGTGGTGCTGCCCATAGCGTTCGGCGGCCGGCAGCAGCTCGTCCAGCGATATAAATACCATGATTCCTGCCACACCGGCAAAAACCACTCCAAGCACCGTATCGGTCAAAAATCGATACAGCAGAACATAACCGATAAGAGCCCCAGCCGGCTCAGCCAGACCTGCAATGAATGAATAGCCAAAAGCCCTCCGCCTGCTGCCGGAGGCATAGTAGATAGGAATAGAAACAGCGATACCCTCGGGAACATTGTGAATGGCAATAGCGATTGCGATAGCAATTCCCAGACGGATATCACTCAAAGCCGCCATAAATGTTACCAGCCCTTCCGGAAAGTTGTGGATAGCGATCGCAAGAGCGGTCTTTACACCCGCACGATGAAGGTGATGCAGAGGCGGGCCAGACTCAGGATGCTTCATTTCCTCTGCCGGAGGAAGTTCGTGAGGATTTTCATAAGACGGCACAAGCCGGTCAATTATGCCGATAAACGCGATTCCTCCGAAAAACGCCAGTACCGTAAACCACTCGGCCGCTGCCGATGATGTTCCTGCTGCGATGTATTCATCGGCTTCAGGCAGTATTTCAACGAAAGATATGTATATCATCACACCTGCCGAAAACCCAAGCCCGAAAGTCAGCAGCTTCAGGTTCACACGCTTTGCAAAAAAAGCTATAGCTCCTCCTATGCCGGTTGACAAGCCTGCCAGAAGTGTCAGCAAAAACGCCAGAATTACATGCGAAGAACTTATATTTTCTAAAACAGCTAAAGACACCGGAGATATCCCCTTAATACAATCAGTCAAAAAATCGCAGCAAAGGATGCAATCACTGCTGCTTCTTTTCAAATATACGGCTTTCGGTGCCCTGACGCAATCGACTAATATTAGCTCGATGTCTCAAAATTACCATAGCACCGATCGCAAACGCCGCGACAACTATCGGCCAAAGCGTATCCAGTCTCCAGTCGTCCCTAACAACAATAACTGCCAGTAGAGCAATCGGCAAAACCGCCGCCGCTATTATAGAACCCAGTGATATATAACGCCACATCATAACTACGATTATCCAAGCGGCGATAGCAAAAAGTGCCGGAATCGTAAAATAAGGCCAAAACCCCATAGCCACTCCGAACCCCGTCGCTACACCCTTGCCGCCCTTGAAACCTATATAAAGCGGAAAAACATGTCCGATTATTGCCGCCGCTCCAACCACGAGCGCAAACACCAGCTCCATAACCTCCGGCACATCTGAAATCAGCATCACCGCCGGCATCATCGGGACAAATCCTTTGGCAAAATCCAGTATAAAGCACACATAACCCCACTTCCTGCCCGCCGCACGCGCCAGATTCGTAGCGCCGATGTTGCCGCTGCCGACTTTCCGCAAATCCTTACCAAGCAACCTCGCTATTATCAGTGCAAACGGCACCGAACCAAGCAAATATGCAAAAACTGCCAACGCTGCGAATCGCATTATTGTTGTTCCCTTCTTTGAATAATTCTTTCGTAAAGTCTCTGAAAATCATCTGCCGCCCTGGTAACCGACGCCTGCTCTTTAATATTACTCTGCTCAATCGCCTTGGCGGATTTTTCCGTATTATCCGCATCGCAGTAGTGTACTATCGCCTGCGCAAGCCCGCCTATATCTTTTGGAGAATCTATTATTTTGCCGTAGAGACTGTCAGTTATGAAGTCCGCTGCGCCGTTAAACCGAGTTGTTATCACCGGTTTACCGTATGCCAGCGCCTCCAGAGTAAATCGGCTGCACGGCGAATAAAAAGTCGGCAGCACCGCCGCATCGGCGATAGGCAAAGCATCCTGAACATGCCGCAGCGTTCCCAAAAAAACAATCCTCTCGGCCACATTCAGTTTTCGCGCCAGCCGACGATACTTGAACGACCTGCCTCGCCCGGCAACTATTAAAAAAGGCTCGCGTTTGGTTCGCTGTATTTGCGCCTGAGCCAGTGAATGAATAAGCGGAGCAAGACCTTTCAGGCGGAAATTATGCGCGGCAAAAAGGAAAAACGCACAATTGTCCGTTTCGCCAAGCCCCAGATTCGCAAGTATCTGAGATCGCAGATTTTCCCCCGCCGCCGAATCAGGTTTCCTCTGTATCCTGACGCCGTTGGGGACAACCGCTATACGGCCGTCGTCCAGGCCGTGGTACTCCTTAAATTGACGGGCGACATATTTTGAGATCGCCGCCACGAGCGGACCATCCTGATTCTTGCAAAGCTTTTTCTCCGCCCGCCAAAGCAAAATTCGTCGAATATTCAACCGCGAGGCAAGCTTTTTGTAGGCTTCTATGAGCTTTTGTTCATAACTGGCCGCGTTGCGGATTATCGACTCGGCGCAGGCCCCGCCTATTGGCTGATAAACATCGGCAAAACCCAGTGGCAGCGAGCTGTGGATGATGTCATAGTGATTTTCAGCCAAATGTTCTCTTATCGACTTCTTAAAACTCCTCAGCCAGACCCTTTTACCCGACGCGTCTTGACAGAGAATATGAATATTTTGCGCGTTGGTTTGTCCCTTTGCGGCCAGTACAGTTACATCATGACCGACAGCCGACAAAGCGGTGGAAAGCTCCAGCATCGAGCGTTCAGCTCCGCCTAATATGACCTCGATGCGCTCTATGATTATCGCGATTTTATAACTCATCGGGCGATTATAATGCAATATCAGACACTTGCAAATACCGCTTCACCGCAGCACCGGGCAATCAAATGAAAATTGCAGCTTGTTGCGGAAAATCAAGAATATTGAAATAGGCAACTTGCGCTACGCTATATTGTCCTGTATGCTCCTCTTAAGGGAATATTTTATGGGATTGCTCTGACGGGCATATTTGGCGGATTGGAAATTTTCTTATTTTGTTTAATTTGGAAAACATAGAGAATATAGGTAAGTAAAAAGTTGGTGAGTTTTGGTATGTTATGGGCTGTTTTTGGTACTTTTTTGCAAAAAACCGCAATATTTCGGCAAGAAATTGTGATTAATTCCGCGGAGAATTTAGAAACCAGAATTTACAGACAAAGCAATTGAGGCCGACTTGCCCGGCTCTACTTTAGCGGATACCTCGCCAAACTCGGCATGACACGATGCGACGGGTAATTCACACTATATCGCGGATGGGGTTGAAGTTCTCTGTAAGGGGTGTTGCTAACCCACAGGTCACAATCAATGATATAGCTTTACCCTAGCTTCAAAAACGCCTGCCGTCCTCCTGTTCGGAATGCTTTTCGTCCACGGTCGTCTGTTCAACTCTAAATGGCTCTCGATAACATTCTTCAAAGACTTTAACAAAGTCGTCGTAGTTCCTTAGCTGACGAAAGAGGGGCCAATCTCTGTAGAATGATTTATGGAAGGATTTATTGTGCCGAAGACGCTTCATTATTTCACAGGCTTCCACAAATTCATCCTGTAAGGTTGCCACTGCAAGTTTGAACTTATCCTCACATGCAGTCCAATCCAATTGTGCAAGTATTTGTTCACATTTCTTAGGTTTATCACTCCACTTATACGCTTGGGCAAGATTTATGATCATTATACGACGACTAATGTCATCTGCGTGTTTAATTTCTTTCCGCGTAAAGAATTCGAGAATCCGGATTGCCAAGCCGTATTCGCCTTTCTCAATAAGAGCGAATGTAATTTCGATTATATAATTGTCTGAATCGTTAAGGAAATCAGGGCAAAGTCTTCGCCATATAACATGCGCCATCTTGATCCCTATCTCAAAAATGCACTCATATGCCTTTTGACAATAACCAGAAGTTGCTCCCACTTGGTCACCGACTTTAACGTCCGAGGGGATATTCGCATTATGTTGCACACATACCGAAAGATACTGGGAGGATACTTTTCCATCAGTATGAACGAAGAGGTTCCGTCGCTCTGTAAGTTCAACAAAAGTCGGCCAACATGGCAGGTCTTTATTGAATGGCGTGTTTAGTTTTTTTTCGAGCCAAGCAAACTGCTCCACATGACTCTTCCTAATAACTGATTCTATTTCCTTTTCAATAATATATTCTTTGGCCGCTTCGATATCCGGAAACTTAACAAGTTCAGTAAAAGGCAATGCTTTGTCAGATGCGTTGAGAAGTTCTGGTTTTACAGAAAACAGGAAGCGTATTAGATCCCCTAGGAAAGAATCATATTGCGCAACGAGGGATATGACGAAATGTCTTGGTATCAGCCTGTAGGCGTTCCGAAAGTTGTCATAGTGACGTCTCAATTGCTTTGATTTCGATATGTACTCCAAGCCCAGTTCATATGTGGTATATTTTTCGGTAGACTCGATTACTTTCCCATTTTCTGACATAAAATCATCGTATTTCTTTCTCGTGTCTTTACGTAATGTACCAGTCAGTTGCATTAAAAGCGGCAGGGTATTATGAAGTGATTCAATATCATCTATAAAGCGGCCTATATCTACTTTAAGAGAGGCTGTTGGATGTTGTTTTTTCGTCACAATGTTCTCTCAACTTACCTAATGATAATTATGTAACTTCTCTATCTAAAATATGTCACGCAATCATACAACATTAAGACTCTGCACGGTGCTTTACATGGAATCGCATAATCTTTGACGAAAGCCCTTTCTGGCCAACTATTAGAACGAACCACAACTAGAATGTCAAGTAGAAAACTAGAATAATACAAGGCGTTGTCCTGTAATATCAACATCTATCCTTGGAAGGTTTATATAGTCCATTTGGGATGAATACTTTTTTTGTTTTCAATGCTATTCCTTTTTTATTTTCTATCATTTCTTTGCTTGTCATCTGGGCTTTGCCGAGGGCTGTGAGTTCGTCTTTTAATGTCATAACGGCGGTGGTGGCGTTGGGTTGTATATCGTCATCGCATTTGCAGATGCCGGGGACGGCAAGAGCGGCTCCGAAACTCATCGGTTCGACTACGGTGTCATCTATCCAAATTTTTGGCAGGTGGGCGACGGCTCTTTCGGGTTCGATTAGGCAGCGGCGCAGCGGCTGGGGGTCGCCGTGATCGTCCCAGGCGCGATGGGCGTCGGCGATTTGGTCGAGCGTGCATAGATTGGATTCGTCGAACGGCCCTGCCTTTGTGCGGCGAAGTTCGGCCATGTGGGCTCCGGTTTTGAGTGTTTGGCCTATGTCGTGGACGAGTTTGCGGATGTATGTGCCGGCCTGGCAGCCTACGCGGAATTTTACGACTCTGCCGTGGATTTCGAGAACGGTCAGATAATAGACGGTGCGTTTGCGCGGGTCGCGCTTTACTCTGCTGCGGACTGGCGGGGTCTGGGTGATTTCGCCGACGAAGGCGGCGAGTACTTCCGTGATGGTTTCTGGCCGGACGCGTCGGTGGACATCCATCGTGCAGATATATTCTTTGCCGGCAGAGAGTATTGTCTGGATGACCCTTGTTGCTCTGCCGATAGCGATTGGCAGGACGCCGGTTACTGCGGGGTCAAGTGTGCCGGAGTGGCCTGATTTTTTTACACAGAGGGCTCGGTTCAGCATATCGGCGGCGGCGCGAGAGGTCGGGCCGGCGGGTTTGTCGAGGTTGACAACGGCGTAGTCGAGGAATTGTTCGAGTGTGCGCTCGGCGGGCGGGCAACCCAGCAATGGGTTTGTATCGCAGGTGTATTTGTGCAGTATCTGCGGTCGGCGTTTTTCAAAGGGCAGTAAATCGGGCATAATCAATCCTTTTACCAGCGGTATAGCAGTATATATTAGCGTGGGAGGCAGTTTCAGGCAATGGTTGGGGTTAATTTTGGCTTGACGGGCAAGGTCGGCTTGCCTACACTTTGTTCTTTTGACTGGGCTGGCCGGGATGGTTTTATACTCTCGGCGGTCTTGCGGGGTCCTGCTTTTAGCAGGGGCAGAGCGCAAATTGGTTTTTCTGGAGGTTTACCGTAGTGCAGGAAGCAATCGCAAAAGCATCGGCGCTGATTGAGGCGATGGAGTATATCGGCAGCTTTCGTGGTAAAATTGTTGTTGTAAAGCTTGGCGGCAGCGTGCTGGATGATAAGAAGCTTCAGCGGGATATGCTTGTCGATATCGCGTTTATGACGCTTGTTGGAATTAAGCCGGTTATTATTCACGGCGGGGGCAAGGCTATTACGCGGGCAATGGATGAATCCGGGATTGAAACGAGCTGGGTGCAGGGCAGGCGATATACGGATGAGCGAACGCTGACGATTGTGGAGCAGACGCTTGTTCATAAGGTCAATACCCCTATCTGCGAGACGCTTAGCGAGATTGGGTGTAAGTCTATGGGGCTGCATACACTGAGCAGTTGTGTTCTTTTCGGTAAAATACTTCGACTTACGGGTGAAAACGGCAGGAAGCTTGATCTTGGGCATGTCGGTGAAGTTACCGGCGTTAACTCGCAATTGCTGCGGCTGTTATGTGACGCCGGATGTGTGCCGGTAATAGCGCCGCTGTCAACGGATAAGTCCGGAGAAAAGCTCAATGTAAATGCCGACAGTGCGGCGGGAATGGTCGCGGCAGCGCTTGAGGCAGAGAAGCTTGTGATGGTCAGCGATACACACGGGATATTGAAGGACATGAAAGACCCCTCGAGTCGAGTATCGACGCTGGACGAGGAAACGGTAAAGAAGATGATACAGGAAGGTATTATCACTCAGGCGATGTTCCCAAAGATAGAGGCGTGTCTGACAGCGATAGATAACGGGGTTGGTAAGGCTCACATTATCGACGGCAGGATTGACCATTCGCTGCTGCTGGAGATTTATACTGCCGAGGGAATCGGTACGCAGTTGATAAGGTAACTATTCAAAAAGGATTATAAATGGATACACAACAAACGATAGAGTTATTTGATAAGTATGTGATAGCCAATTACGGACGCTTGCCTCGGGTAATCGTTAAAGGGCAAAACGGTTATTTGTATGACGCCGACGGTAATGAGATTCTTGATATGTTTCCCGGCTGGGCGGTCAGCGGGATCGGACATTGTCATCCGAAGGTTGTCGCTGCGATAAAGGAACAGGCAGAGAAACTCCTGCATATTGATAATACTTTTTATTCCGAGCCTCAGGGAGTACTGGCGAAGATGCTTAGTGAGCGTGGGTTCGGCGGCAAATGCTTTTTCTGTAACAGTGGAGCAGAAGCTAATGAAGCGGCATTGAAGCTGGCTCGGCTGCATACGGCAAGTGAGAAATATAAGTTTATTACGGCCGAGGGCAGCTTTCACGGCAGGACATTCGCAACGGTTACAGCGACGGCTCAGCCGAAATATCATGAGGGCTTTTTGCCGCTGATACCGGGCTTTAGTTATGTGCCGTTTAACGATATTGAGGCGCTGGAGAAAGCTTTTACCGATGAGGTCGCGGCGGTGATGGTGGAGCCGATACAGGGCGAGGGCGGTATTAATGTGGCCGATTCGGAATACCTGCGGACGATTCGTCGGCTTTGCGACGAGAACAATGCTTTAATGGTTTTGGACGAGGTTCAAACCGGTATCGGCAGGACAGGAAAATGGTTCGGGTATCAGCATTTTGATGTTGTGCCGGATATTATCACTATGGCCAAGGCGCTTGGCGGCGGGGTTGCTATCGGTGCGATGATGGCTGCACCGGAAGTGGCGGCATCGCTGATTCCGGGAAAACACGCCAGTACTTTTGGCGGAAATGCGCTCGCCTGCGCAGCGTCGATAGCGACGCTTGAGGCAATTGAAGAGGAAAACCTGCTGGAGAACGCTCAGAAAATCGGAAATTATGCGATGGAAAAACTCAATCAATTGGCGCAAAAGCATGCGGCGATTGATCATGTCCGCGGGATAGGGATGATGATAGGTGTTCAGCTTAGCAGTGACGGCAGTGAAATAGTGGCCAAATGTCTCGAGAGAGGACTGCGTATAAACTGCACCAACCAGACGGTTATCCGATTTATGCCGGCGATGATTGCAACGGCTGAGCAGATCGACAAAGCAATTGAAATATTTGACTCTGTTTTATCGGAGGCTACCGGATGAAAGATTTTATTAGCCTGACAGACTATTCGACCGCCAACCTGAAGGAACTGTTGCGGATAGCCTCGAAATTGAAATCTATGTACCGTGTTGGTATGCAGGACTGGTGCATACCGGGTAAGAGTATGGCGATGATTTTTGAGAAGCCCTCGCTGCGGACGCGGGTTAGCTTTTCGGTGGCGATGGCTGACCTGGGCGGTCATGTGATATATATTCGGCCTGAAGATATCGGCGGACTTGGCGAACGCGAACCGATGAAAGACACAGCGCGGGTGCTAAGCAGATATGCCCATGTTATTGTGGCAAGGACATTCGAACATCAGAAAGTTGTTGACCTTGCCAGGCACTCTAGTGTTCCGGTGATTAATGCCCTTACCGACTGGTTGCATCCGTGCCAGGCGATGGCTGATGTGCTTACTATAAAGGAAAATTTTGATAAACTCGATGGCCTGCGAGTGGTGTATATAGGAGACGGAAATAATGTTGCTCGATCGCTTGCGTTTGCCTGCGCGAAATTTGGGATGAAGCTCACCGTGGCGTCTCCGGCAGGATATGAACTGGACGAGGAAACAATAAAGCAGGCCAATTCCGTAGCCAAAGGTTCCGTGACACAGGTTAGCGATGCGCCTAAAGGAGTTGCCGATGCGCAGGTGATTTACACCGACACCTGGGTCAGTATGGGGCAGGAACAGCAACAGGAGCAGCGGGTAAAGGATTTTATAGCCTTTCGGGTTAACGCCGAACTACTCAAAGAAGCGCCTGACGGTGTAAAAATTATGCACTGTTTGCCGGCGCATCGGGGTATGGAAATTACTGATGAAGTTTTTGAATCGAAAAATTCATTAATTCTGGATCAGGCAGAGAACCGGTTGCACTTTCAGCGGGCATTGCTGAAGAAACTTCTTGGCCCGCAAGAGCAGCTTTGATTTATCTTGTTTTATGCAAATCGAAAACTAAGAGAACTCCGTGACTACAAAAATCTTGATTGCCACGACTAATCCGGGTAAGAAGGCAGAGCTTGCGGCGATGCTGGATTCGCATATTGAATGGCTGACGCTTGATGAGCTTCCGGGGGTTGGCGAAGTGCCGGAGGATGGTGAAACTTTTGAAGAAAACGCACGGAAAAAAGCACTTGGCTATGCTGAAGCGGTTGGTATATGGACTCTGGCCGACGATTCGGGGCTGGTGATTGACTGGCTTGACGGCAGGCCCGGTGTTCGGTCTGCAAGGTATTGCGGATCAAAGCCGCCTGAGGCTGAAAGGACGCTCATTGACCATCGCAATATCGAAAAAGTTCTGGAAGAAATGCAGGGCGTGCCTAAAAAACAGCGAACAGCCAGATTTGTCTGCTGTATATGTCTTGCAAAGCCGAGCGGGGTATTGCTGGAAAGCAAAGGCACGGTCGAGGGGGTAATAACCGAAGAAAAAATCGGAAGCGGCGGTTTCGGGTATGACCCGATATTTTATGTGCCGGAATTACGGAAAACGATGGCGCAACTTGACGGTGAGCAGAAAAACAAAATATCGCACCGAGGCCGGGCTATAAAAACCCTCAAACCAAAGTTAGAGCGGCTTTTGGCCGGACTTTGACCGGCATTTTAACTGCGGGGCGAATACACAAGATTTTATCGTGCAAGTTTTTGCTTGAAACGACCGACTATATAGCCTATGAATTTACCCTGTCAAAAAACAACCTGTAACTTTACAGAGGACTTATGGTAAAAAAGAGCAATAATGAGAAATCGCTGGTAATCGTGGAATCGCCGGCCAAGGCGCGAACGATCAATAAATACCTGGGATCGGATTTCATTGTCGAGGCTTCGATGGGGCATGTTCGGGATTTGCCGCCGAAGGGAATTAATGTTGACATCGAAAATAATTTTGAGCCGCACTACGATATAATGCCGGGCAAAAAGCGAACCGTCAGCTCGCTGAAATCCGCGGCGAAAAAATGCGATAAGATATACCTTGCAACTGACCTCGACCGTGAGGGTGAAGCTATCGCCTGGCATCTGGCTGAGCTGCTGGGTAAGCCGGAGGAGAAAACATATCGCGTAATCTTCAACGCCATTACCAAACAGGCAATACAGGAGGCTTTTGCCAATCCCGGCAAGCTCGATATGGACAAGGTAATGGCTCAGCAGGCAAGGCGAATACTGGACAGGATTGTGGGTTATCAGATAAGTCCGCTGTTGTGGAAAAAGGTCGCTCGCGGATTATCGGCGGGTCGAGTTCAATCGGTGGCGGTAAAAATAATCGTCGACAGAGAACGGCAGATTCGTAATTTTAAGCCGGAAGAATACTGGCTCATACCGGCAGTTTTTACAGTTGATCTTGACCGTGATTACAGCCGGGATTGGAAGCAGTTTATCACGCCTAAGAGCGAAGACGACAAACCTCCGACGCTTGCGAAGCAGTACGAATGGCTGAGCCAGCGGAACGCTTTCAAGGCCGAGCTTGTCAGTGTAGGCGGTAAGAAGTTCCACGCCGACAATGCCGAACAGGCCAACCGAATATATGAGGCTCTTAAAAAGGTTGACTTCAAGGTCGATGATATTCAAACCCGACTGACAAAGTCGCGTCCGTCGCCGCCTTTTATCACATCCACATTGCAGCAGGCCGCGGCGGGCAGACTCGGCTATGGCACAAAGCGGACAATGCGAATCGCCCAGCAGCTGTATGAAGGTATTGACCTGGGCTCGATGGGCTCGCTGGGGCTTATAACATATATGCGTACCGATAGTACGCACTTATCAGGTCAGGCAATTAATGAGGCCAGAAAATACATAGACAAGAGCTTCGGCAGCCAATATGTTCCGGCCAAGCCGAATTTTTTCACATCAAAAAAGAGCGCTCAGCAGGCACACGAAGCGATTCGTCCGACCGATGTTGATTATGCGCCTGATGATATTCGACAATTCCTGACCGATGAGCAATATAAAATTTATGACCTTATCTGGCGAAGATTCGTTGCTTGCCAGATGGCAGAGGGTAAGTGGAATGTTACCACTGTTAGTATCGGGGCGAATACGGAAGTTGGAAAATGCCTTTACCGATCGGTTGGCCGAGTACTTGTTTTTGACGGATTTACCCGCGTGTGGCCTACAACTTCAAATATGCCGCAACTGCCTGAAGTTAAGCAAAATCAGCCGCTAAAACCGATCGATATTGAATCGCAGCAGAAATTTACAAAGCCGCCGGCACGATATACGGAAGGTTCACTGGTTAAAGAACTTGAAAAAGAGGGAATCGGCAGGCCGAGTACATACTCGAGCATTATCAGCACGATACAGGACCGTAAATATGTCGAGCAGCGTGACAAAAAGCTCTATGCCACTGATTTGGGTGAAGTCGTAACTGATAAGCTGGCCGGGTATTTTCCAAAAATAATGAGCATACCATTTACTCGGCATATGGAAGCCCAGCTTGATGAGATAGAAGAAAAGCATATTGACTGGCTGAGTGTGCTGAAAGAGTTTTACGCACCATTCAGCGAGAACCTCCAGACTGCGCAAGAGGAAATGGTGCATGCAAAAGCAGAAACCACACCCAGTGAATACACCTGCCCGAAATGCGGTAAGCCTCTGGAGTACCGCTTCGGTAAAAAGGGGCGTTTTTTGAGTTGCTCGGGGTACCCTGATTGTAAATATGCTGTGCCGTGTGACAAAGAAGGTAAAATGATGGAGGAAAAAGTTACCGAGCATAAATGCCCGAAATGCGGTAATCCTATGGTCGAAAAATTCGGACGGTTCGGGAAATTCCTGGGCTGTTCGAATTATCCTGAATGTAAAACCATTCAGAACATCGACGCCGAAGGAAATATCGCCCCGCCGAAGCCTCCTGCTGAGCCGACCGGCATCACTTGCCATAAATGCAAAAAAGGCGAGTTTGTAATTCGACAAAGCAAGCGTGGTCCTTTTATGGGATGCAACCGCTTTCCGAGATGTCGAACCATCGTGAGCATAAAGCAGAAAGAAAATCTTCTCAAACTACAGGGTGAGGGCAAGTGGCCGCCTAAAGATGAAGATAAGGTCGATGAAATTTTAGGGCGAAAAAAAACTACCAAAAAGACCGGCAAGAAGACCGCTAAGAAAACCGCCAAAAAAGCGAAAAAGACCAGCAAGGCTTCAAAAGATACCAAATGATTTCATCGGCAAAGTTAAACTTTCCTTAATCAGGAGTGTCGGCGCCGAGGCGTATTCCAATGCTCCGGGCGTGAGCATCGAGTCCTTCGATTTGTGCAAGACGAATTATATCGGCAGAATCGTTTTCCAGCCTCTTTTTATCAAACTCTATGACACTTGTGGATTTGATGAAATCATTGCTGCTTAACGCGCTGAAGAACCTCGCGCTGCCGCCGGTTGGGAGTGTATGGCTTGGTCCTGCCCAGTAATCGCCGACAGCTACCGGTGTGTAATGGCCTACGAAAATGGCGCCGGCGTTGCGTATGCGTTGAGCCACCTGGCGGCTATTATCGCCCCATTGTATCTGTAAGTGTTCGGCGGCGAAAATATCCGCCCATTCGACCATTTCATCGAGGCTTTCAAACACAACAATCCCGCTGTATTTACGCAGACACTCAACGGTTTTCTCGGTTCTGTCTAAGTCGGCAAGCTGCTTTTTCAAATGCTCCAGCACGGCCATAGCGAAATTCTCGGAATCTGTAAATAACACAGCACTTCCTGGTGCGTGCTCTGCCTGACTGAGCATGTCGGCGGCAACCCAGTCGGGATGGGCCTGGTCATTGGCGATTATCAAAACCTCGCTTGGGCCCGCCACCGAGTCAATGCCGATATGGCCGAGCATTTTCTTTTTTGCCATTTGCACCCATTGATTTCCGGGGCCTACAATTTTGTCCACCTGTTCAATGGTAGGCGTTCCCATTGCCAGCGCAGCTACAGCCTGGGCGCCGCCAACGCGGTAAATCTCATCGATGCCGAGTTCATGACAAACCGCCAGCGTAACCGGATGTATCGAGCCTCGATATCTGGGAGGAGAAATGACGGCGATCTGGTCAACTCCGGCGACCTGTGCAGGGACGGCTGTCATTATGACGGTCGAAGGAAGCGGAGCTGAGGCTCCAGGGACGCAGACACCCACGCGGCGGACAGGTGTTAATTTCAGCCCCGGATGAGAGATTTTATCACCGATGAAAATCTCCTGCTGATAGCGTCGGATATTATCAATCGCTTTGCGAATCGAGGTCAAAAGCTGCGGCTCTATCAGTGCATGCGCTTTGTGAATCTCATCGGATGCTATACGAAATTTGTCTGCTTCGAAGCGGACACCATCGAATTTTTCGGTAAGCTCGGTCAGGGCGGCGTCCCTGTCTTCATTTACTTTTTTTATGATAGCTGAGAGCTTTTTGTCGAGTTCACCGCCGTCGGCAAAGTGCGTAGCGGCCAATACGGCATCGCGAATAGCGGTAAGTCGCTGCTGAAAATCTTTTTGTGAACGCAAAACCAGTATTTCATCGAGTTTTAGTGTCACGGCGGCTCCTAAATATCGAAATTTCCATATCCGTGTATTCTTGAGGCTCGCACCAGCAGGATGTACTGCCGGCCGTCATATTCGGTAACAAGTCCCGTAACCTCGAATCGAGCTCGGGACGGGAGGATTCTTAACCGCCGCTGTGCAAGTTCGAGAGCGGCATTGGGCAAAAGCTCAAAAGTGTCGCTTTCTGATCCCTTTAATCCAACGCCTTTGACTCGGAAAGTAATCTTTTGATCAACTTCTTCAAGGACCCCAGTGCGTCCGACCAGCATTCTATCTTCGCCGAGGTCGATGGGCGGCTCTGTCGGCTCGTATTGCCGTGGCGCCTCAATAGTGCGCTGTCGCTCAAACTGCTCGAGAATCTCGGAAGGCAGAGACAACTCATCAGAGTG
>Ga0207421_10003856_pt1 | contig 17607 bp, 38 predicted proteins | sample SodLakKL_010_SED_4_FD_187542 | JGI IMG/M metagenome (GOLD analysis project Ga0207421, IMG submission 187542) | Alkaline sediment microbial communities from Lake Tanatar, Kulunda Steppe, Russia - 8KL_010_SED (SPAdes) (version 2) | ecosystem: Environmental > Aquatic > Non-marine Saline and... | reverse complement strand
GGTGAGCGCGGTTTCTATAATGGACTGCGTATACACTTATAGCCCTATAAGGCTATAATGCTCGCCTTATCAATCGACATTTCGCAAAGACACCCCCCCACAAAACTACCTCGATTATTGGGACTCTTATCCTACCAATAATAGAGATAACTTTTGTAGTATAGTATCATGTACCTCTAAAGTATTCGATAATCTGTATTATTGCTATACTCCGCGCAGTATAGTCGATAATGCGATCCCTTTCGTCCGATCCGCCCGGTTCGGACCACTATACAACCCTATACGGCAATGTTGTGGCACTATTGTGGCACTATTGCTACACAATAGCAGAAATGGGGTAGCGAATGGCTGAGCAAACGCAGCAAACGCAGCAAACGCTAGGACAGAAGGTTGCAAATGAGGTTGCAACGCTTCAGGATCGGAGTCCAAACCGCCGATTTGGGCAGTACCTTTATGACGCGCTGGACCACGTAGCGCCGCACATTGCAAATGAAATCGCCGGCAGTGATGCCGACCCATACTACGCAGAAAACAAAAGCGACCCTAGCGTAAAGACTTTCTGGCTGTTTGTTGCAATCGCCAACCACCGGGAGGCATAACAATGATGAACGAGGACAGGGCCGAGCGGCTGAACCAAGCCGCAATCTTCGCTGACAGTGCGGCGGAAGCAGCACTTCAGGCCAAGAACCTAATCGAAGAACAGCACGATGAAGATGAGAGAAACGAACTACAGAGTGCAGCAGCAAAACTGTATGGGGTGGCTTCCGAGTTGGAAGATAAGTGGGACAGCATCGCGTGGAAGGGTAGCGAAAATGAATGAGCGAGTCGATCGGATAGAGAAGATCACCAATGAGATGGGACAGATCCTAGAGGTACTCGATCACTCGTACAGGGCGCGACGTCGACTTGAGGAGGTGCATGAGAAGATGGAAACTGCCGGAGTAGAGGATGAGGACAGGCTCCAGGTGGCGCAGATGATCCTCACCTTGGGGAGTTTGGAGTATAAGTGGCAGGCGCTCCTTACGGATAAGAAGGTAGAGGCACGGAGGGCATAACAATGCAAACTAACGCGCACAGTGTCATCGTAACGTACCCTAACGACCTCTCGCTTGTGTGGTATCCTGACAGTCCAAACTATGTCTACCTCTACCGTACTTTCCCCGATGGTTCTATTGATCCGATGCACCGCAAGCACTACTATCTGGGTACCGCTCTAACTCTCAGCAATGTTGGCATCGGTATCGAATGGGTCTACAATAACAAGGTCGACGAGTATGGGGACGAAAATGAGTAAGCAGAACGCAAACTACAGGCAGATCCCGCACCGTTTGCAGCGTAGGGTGCCGTTCCGTGGTCACACAATGACCGCGGATTGGATGTATGGGCGTGAGATCCTTACGGACCGTCATGTTCGTCGTTTGGTTACATCGCAACTCGACGAAGATGCAATCGAGCCCTACGACGACTACTATGTGGTTTGGTCTTACAACCTCCCGATCGCTATTGTACACCGTGAGTATGGTGTGATCCGCAATGACGATAAGATTTCCAAAACTACGGCCCGCCACCAGAATCTCGTCCGCGCTTGGCTCAAGGAGTGACAATGTATTTCGTCCACCATTTCGACATTGTAGGCTATGCCCACGAAGGTGACGAATACTGCCTCGATTGTGCCCAAAAAATGGGCATTGACACAAACGGCGACGACGACGACGTGGACGAAGTCAACCCACTTGTGGCCGGAGACGAGTGGTATGACTTTGACAATCACGGCTGCCAGCAGCGAAACTGTATGGGGTGCTTGGAAGTCCTAGACTCGCTGCATCCGCCCGACGTGTGCGAGAACCCTGATAAGATTATCTTCCAAGAGCCGGTCGACACCGAGAAGGGGTGCTACGAAGATGCATAACGAAATCGAGTGGGGCACCAAAACGATCCCACTGTTCGACCATAGCCTGTATCCCCCCGGCGAGCTTGACCTAGAGGTCATTAGGCTCGCCATTGACTACGGTTACACCTTGCGTCCCGATGATGCCCCTGTGGTGGCTGCATTCGAGGAACCTGAGTATGATTTCGACGACTTGCAGCGTGAGCATGACGAGCAAATGCTCGCAGAAATCGCGGACGACGCTGTTGATTGGCTGAACGAAAACCTAGCCGCCGATGGTATGGTCTTCTATCACGATGGTGAACTCGGCGCGTTTCTGTACGTGCCGGTTGACTCTACTGAACCTAAGGAGCGTGAGTAATGGTATACTTGTACTCCGAGGATGGAGCCATGCGTAAACTGCTAGACATTTTCCCCGGCATGGAGGTCGGGGAGGACAATGACGGTCAGTTGATCGTTTACACCAACACAAGACTCAAGGATGGCTGGGTTGTTACGATGGAGGATGAATAATGACTGACCGCCCCAACACCGCTTCACCGCACATGGTGTACCACGCTGATGAGTATGGGTTCTCCCTGTCTTGGACAGGGCGCATTGACGACCCTGTCGAGCGCCACGACGGAGGATACAACGAGCCAATTGGCGCCACCTATGACGGGTACGAGGTCATCCAGCGAGCCAAGAGCGACCACCCCGTGAAGTGGATGGAAGCGCTGATGCTGCTGGCCCTCGACATTGGCGAAGGGAGGATGAATAATGACTGACCGCCCGAACATTCGTCCCGCACACGTCGTCTACCATGCCGACGAATACGGTTTCTCCCTGTCTTGGACCGGATGGGCAAACGATCCTATCGAGGTCCATGACGGAGGATACGCCGAGCCGGTCAAGGCCCGGTACGTTACGAGCTGGCTTGAGCCCTACGTCTACGAGGCACGTGGTGTCCGAGGCATTTACGGTGACACCGGGGACGAGGACCTAACGCTCGGTGATGCACTCTACGCGCTTGAGTTGATGGCCCGCGACATTGGCGAAAGGAAGATCTAATGCCACACTTTGTGCTGGTGCTCGGCGATAACGAAACGTATGGCGACCTACACAACAGTAAGATTGTCGCCGTTAGTGGCAATCACTACCCTCCCGCCGACCTTGACCGTTTGGTAGAGTCGGTGGCCGCAACCGGACGCAACCTTCCCGGCGTAACATACATTGGCCGATTTCCCAACGTAGACGAAGGAGGACTTGAGGAACTAGGGCAGGTGATTAGAATGTTCCTGCCCGATGCAGTGTTTGACGTAGAGGACGACGGCCAACTTATTATCTATACGAACCGTTGGGCAACGCCCGGTGGAGAGTTGTACGATAGTCCCTACCGTGACTGTGACCGTTGCGGACGTAGCACTCCCGCAAGCGACTACCCGGATTGGCCGGATGGTGTGTGCTATGAGTGCCGGGTCGCAAACGATGAAATCGACCCTGGCATCGACCCTGGCATCGACCCTGACGTCGACGACTATTGGGAGTATGAGTGATGGACGACATTTTTGGTACCGTCCGCAAGATGCTAACCGAGAATACCGGCAAGCACATCCTTGACAGTGGCGGCGTGTATGGTCGCCATTGGGAGCGAAACAAGTCCCGTGACTTTCGTAACGAGCCATACGGATGGTGGGACATTATACTGAACGTCCCCTACCCTGTGGTGTCACTGTACTCGGTGCTCACGGAGGTCTTTTATGACGCTAACCTTGAGGACGTAACCGAGGACTACGAGGATTTCGCAGAGTCCGAGGACTATAAGCGCAAGCCCCACCTTGAGTGCCTGTATGCTTTTGGTGACCGCAACGATTGGGGCCATGTTGTTAGCGATAACACTGCCAACAGAGAGAACGTTTTAGATCAAGACTTCCAATCCGTGTGGTGGCCCGACGCAGAGATCATCGCCATTCAGTCACACAATGGCGCTGACTTGCGCGGTGGCTATTCTACTCCGCGTTTCTTCGAGTGTGACCACGGCCTGTTCGATGACTTGATTTCACGAGCTACTAGCGTCAATGCGGTTTGCACAGGCAACGAGCCTGAGCGTCCCGATCCTGAGCCTATGAACCTGCCGGGCGTGCCACCGCCCGAGAAGGGAGAGCCACACGCTATTGATTTGTGGTGGGATGGCATCCGAGTTGACGATTTGCAAGTTATTGACGGCCGCGTCATTTGTCCCGAGGAAGATTGCAACGGTACGCTGGAGGTGTGCCCATGACTGAACAGACTTCGACTAGCATCACGCTGTTTATCGACAGCGACAGCGATTTCCGAAACGGTTTCGTTTCAGGCTACGAGCCAACCGTATACGTTGCGGTGGATGCGTACCCGGTCAACTTTAGCATCCACCTAAACGATCTTGACAGTGCCCGTGAGTTTCTGCGTCACATGCAGGATGCAGTTGAGAAGGCTGAGCGTCACATCGCTGAGCAGTCAGCAGACAGCGACGAGAACCTGTTTGTGATCTGGTCTGACGAGGAAGGAGCTTGGTGGAACAACGACAACGGGTGGGTTCTGTTGCCGCACTACGCAACTAGGTTCACTCTGTCAGAAATCCGAAACGAGGAAGTCAATCTTCCATTTTCTAGCGAGTGGGTCAATGTAAAGGACATTGAGGCTTAATGCGTAAGCTCCGAACCCAAGTCGAGATAACATGCATGGCGAAACACCTTAGGCGCGGGTTTGCTTTAGTGCTAGACGATGGCACACCGGCGCCGATCGTAAAGCGTGAACGGCTCATGGGCGGGTATGTAGAGATCGTATTCTACGACCCCAATGAGCAAGAACACGCTACTATCTTCGTAAACAAACACGACTACTTTACTGTCATCGTTGGCCACGGCGTCCCACAGGAGGTAGACATTTATGAGTAAGCGCAAGCGCGATCCCGTTACTATGTACCGTAGCCGTGCGTACACCACAGCCAAGTATCTTGGAGATTTTCAGGCAGTCCGCAAGGGCAAGTACGTTGAGCGTTTCAGTCAGCGTATCTTGGGTAAGTACAGTCGCCGAGCGATGAACAAGGGGCTTGGTCCTATGGCGCGATAAACTACAGTTACTAGTCACTAACTAGGCAATAAAATGTACACGATAAGCGTTTTTAGACTCCAGTCCGGCAACCTGCAATACTTCGTGCGCCCAGCGCACGAGGACCCGACCCCTTGGCTCGGCAGCGAGCATGTGCTGTCAGTCAAGGTAGAAGCACCGACCCACGGCGCTGCCGTGGCCGAGGCCCTGGTCCGGCTCGCTAGGGAGAGCGGGTACGGGGGCCACTAGCAATCAGGTACGATTTGGGGTTGCACGCCCCATCCAGCACAGGTACACTCTGTACTAGCACAGCACGACGCAACCAATTAAGAGAAGGAGCAACACCATGTCCGTCCAGTTCGTGAGCGAGCTTCCGAAGTCCCGGCGCGGCTCTGGCCGCACGAGCGTGTGGCAGCCTATCCTCGACCAGTTGACCGAGGCCCCGGACCAGTGGGCCGTGATTAGCGAGCCCAGCACCACGGCTTACGGTACTGCCAATAACCTGCGTGCTGGCAACGGTCCTGCCGATGCTGAGTACGACACCATGACCGTCAATGGCGAGGAGGTCAAGGTCCCAAGTGGCTTTGAGATCGTCGCCAAGAGCGTTGGCCCGGACGGCGAGCCGCTGGGTACTGAGCAGGTGCAGAAGCGTGATGGTACTGTTGAGGACCGTCCGCTCGCTATGATCTACGCTCGTGCGCTGACTGACGAGACTCGCAAGCAGCTTCGTAACGAGAAGCGCAAGCAGGCTGAGCAGCGTCAGAAGCGACAGGCTGAGGGTCAGTAACTAGCAACCCATAATGGGTATAACATGCTAGCAGAGAGTTAGGGCCGACTCCTCCGGGGGTTGGCCCTACTCTATGGGCCGGTACGCAAATAGGGATAGCGGCTTGACTTAAAATCAAGTGAATGTGGGTTCGAGTCCCACCCGGCTCACTAGGGTAGGTAGCCCTTTATAGATACCAAATAAGGAACGACAAAAATGCTAGTAACCCGCACGTTACAGCATACAAATCGTTCGCTAGGTGCGGCTAGAAAGCGGCTGTTTGAGGTCGCGGGCTACCTACCCACTAAGCCATAGCATAATAAGTGCAATAATGCGCCGGTAGCTCAGTAGGATAGAGCAACGGATTTCTAATCCGTAGGTCGCAGGTTCGAGTCCTGCCCGGCGCGCTCCCGTGTATGACACCACAGGCACAGCAAGGAGCAGTAATGCACTTTCGAGATTACCAAGACACGGCGCAGGAAACTGCGATTTACCCTGGCAGGTATGCTGAAACAGGACTTTACTACGCTGTGCTTGGTCTTGTTGGTGAGGCAGGAGAGCTTGCTAACAAGACAAAGAAAGTGATCCGTGACGGTAACGATCCTAATGTTACCGCTGCGGAGCTTGGCGACGTACTTTGGTACGTTGCTATGGTCGCAGAAGAAAGTGACCTGTCGCTAGAAGATGTGGCGCAGGCTAATCTTGATAAGTTGAGTGACCGGCAAAAGCGAAACATGCTAGGAGGTAGCGGTGACTACAGGTAATGCTACGAATAACAGTGACCTCGTGATGGGCGCTCTGGTTAACGAGCAAGTTGCAGACGGTCCTTCGTTCCGTGAACAGGAAGACGAAATCCGTCGTCTGCACAATAAGATTCAGTCATTGGATAAAAAGGTTCAGACTTACTACAGTCTCTACAGCCAAGAGCTTAACCGGGCCGAGGCATACCGTGACGCGCTCCGTAAGGTGTACTACAATCGGGGCGTGCCGGGTATCCCGCTGGACGACTACCTGTACGATGTAATCCACGGCGTTGAGGCTTATGGACTTAAGAGGCCATGAGTGGTAAGGGCACGTCGGGGATGAATGCTAAGCGTCGGCGTAAACTAAAGAGCCGTCTCTTAGAACAGGATGCACGTTGTCAACTTAGAATAAAGTGTGACGGCGAGCACCTAACTTATGAGACGGCCACGCTGGACCACATCATCCCTGTTATTCTTGGTGGCACAAACGATAAGAACAACATTCAGTTGTCTTGTAAAGACTGCAACGAAGCAAAAGCAAATAGGCTGTTTCCACAAGTCGATAGTTAGGTGAGTTATGTCACTCCGGGCACGTTACAGCACTTACAGCACAAGGCCAGCAGAGCTGGACTACATTATCCAAACGTCAGAAGAAAATGTTGGCTACGTCCGTATGCGAGTCGAGGCCCTACTCAACGAGTTAGAAGACGAGGGCACTATTCGATACGAGTACGTGATCGCCAACAACAGGCTTTAAGGCTTTAAGGCTTGTAAGCTTTGTAAGTTTGGCCGGTGGTGTAATGGCAGCACCCCAGGTTTTGGTCCTGGTAGTGGGGGTTCGAGTCCTCCCCGGCCAGCGGTAGGTAGGGTAGTCACACAATAATAACCGAGATTATGTTCGTCGTTGTGGTTCCAGGGCTGCCCTACTTACCTTGGGCCATTAGCTCACCTGGCAGAGCACCGGGCTTTTAACCCGGCGGACGGGGTTCGAGTCCCTGATGGCCCACGCAGGGTGGGACGGTTAGGTAAGTAAAGGCCCCATCGTCTAATGGTTAGGACGCCAGACTTTCACTCTGGAAATAGGGGTTCGATTCCCCTTGGGGCCACTCTATACACCACAGGGTTAGTAAGTGTAATAGTCCGATCCGCCTCCCTGTGGTGTATAGTTTTTTGGTCTTAGTTATCGGCTGAAAGGAATGTTTGTGGAACGGCAAAGAGTGCGGGCAGATGCACTTTCTATTCGCAAGTTTCTTGACCCCAATACTAACGATGAGGCTTTTTTGCTTGAGCTTTACAACAATGACTTTGTTGTTGAGCTTGAGCAAGACAAGGAGCAGATTGATGGTCTGATTAGTTTGCTTGCTAACATGAAGAACATGAAGTACCAAACTGTCGAAGATTTGGAGCAGTAATGGAGTGGATGATTACTGTTGCTTTAGTGTTGTTCGTTCTGCTTGTAATGGCAATAGACCCAGGAGGTTTCTAATGACCAAGCGACACATTGCTGGTAAGTGGCCAGCAACTAGCACAGAGCTTAGCCCATCGCAGCCCATTGTTACGCTTGTAGTGGGTCCGTATGACTCGCTCAAGTCTATTGTTGCGTACAATGAGTACGAGCACCAGTACTCTGTCAACGTACACATCAACGATTTTGGAAGCCTCTATCTTGTAGGCATCAATGATGTTGAGCGCATGATTGATGTGCTTGAGTCTGCAAAGTATGTTCTTCGCAGTCTTGAGGTTGAGGACAGCGGTACTGTAGAGTCAATGCACTACGACGATACCGATTTGGACAACGAGTCGTTGCTCGCACGTTACGACGACGTTCCTGTGCCGGAGTAGGAGCGATAATGACTGACAAGGCTAGAGGCATTGAGTAAGTGGATAGTTTACGTCGTTGACGACGACTATAACAACGCCCGTTTCTTGTTTCTTGATGAAGAATCTGATGAGATGCTTTTGACGTCTGAGCTGAACGAGGCTCAGGCTTTTTCATATACTCGTGCTACTAGCTACAAAAACTATCTTGCCAAGGCGTACGATGTAAAGGTCGGTGTTGTAGACTTTCATCAGTTGCTTAGACTTTATAATGGCAAGTCTATTACTAAGCGTAGTACAATCGACGTGAAAAGGAACGATAGACTATGGAATTCCCTGAGGAACAAAATTTCCTCGATGAGCTGAAGCAAGAGCTTATCGACTTGCGTGCTGCTAATACTCATAGAATGGTAGAGTCAAACATTAACGAGTTTGACGACCATATTTATGAGTACTTTAAGTACACGTTTAACTACGTCGGCATTGATCCCAAGGACGTAGAGGAAATCTTGCTCGCAGCTCTTCTTTTCTTCCGTCACTTTAAGCCTTTTATTGAAGACACTGTCGATGTGGACATTGACAACGACGATGAGCTACAGCTTGAGGCAATGACTGTTAACGCTTTTGTGTCTTGCATGACTCGACTTGTGCAAGAGCCAGACGATCCTCGTTATCGTAACACTGTCGTTTCGTCAGACTAGGAGCACTTATGCTACACAATAGTCGCAGGTTTTGGGTGCTCGTTGGTAGCATCGGCACTTTGGCCGTTGTTGTGCTGGCTTTGACCGTAGCGTTAACGGTGTCTATTGTCATGGACGACAACGGCAACGGCAATGGTGATGTTGCCACCACAGAAACAGAAACTGAAACCGATGACCCTGAGGACCGTGTTGTAGATAGCTACCAGTGGCGCGTCATGGAGGATGTGTGGTACACGTTCACTTATGACGAAAGGGAGTCATACTGCTACGCTTACAACATGGACCCGTCGTGGACCTTAGAGCAAATGGAGATGAACATCACTACGGATGTATGGAGTAGTGAGGTAGCTAGAGACTTTCACGACGAGAAGTGTGCCCGCTTTGACTAGCTACACAAAAAGAGAGGGCCGGATTAGCAGGGGAGCCTAATCCGACCCTCTCTCCGTACCCGGTGCCCGTCCGGTAGTACGTTCGCGCGGTAGTCCTCGGCGCGCTGCCAGCGTACCACAGGAGGGACAGACCAGCCTCTCCCCCTGTGGTGGCCGTGCGCTGGGCGCACCGGCCCCTGCGCTGGCTTGCCTCGCTGCCCCGGCCGCGTGTATAATGCGCGCTCCTTGCTTAGTGACCAACTAGCACATACCACTATGAAAGAGAGCTATAGATGCACAAGTTACTTAATGACTCTATGACTGCTTATGACGCTATGAAGCAGTCTGCTTATTGGGACCATGATACTGATACCGGCATGTTCGAGGGCTCTTTGGTGAGCACTTTTGAGGATGCAGGCATTGACAGGTCCCGTTACAGTCAGGTAGTGAAGAAGCTCAAGGATATGGGCTGCATTGAGCAGGTCACTAGAGGCAACGCGCACAAGCCCTCTAAGTGGATTCTTTACAAGGAGCCCACTCAGACTGATTTCGAGATGGCTGGCGGTAGTTGGGTTAGCCACACTGGTAGTGGAGGATTGAGGGGAGACTCTAAGAGCCAGCGCATTACTGACTTGCAGGCAAGAGTACAGGACTTAGACTATCGTCTACAGTACGTTGAGAGAATGTTAAAGGAGTACACTAGTTGACTGAGGCAAGGAAAGCTCCAAGGTTTCCACCAAAAGAGAAGGGCACTAGCTTAGTGCTCCTTTTTATGTCAGAGACAGAGCCGCCTCTCGAACACGCTACTTTTGCTCCGGTGTCCGACGGAGAGCCAGATTTCGAGGAAGCGCACTGCACTTGCAAGGGTTTTGCATACAGGGGAGAGTGCAAGCATGTCGACCGATTCATCGAATACTACTCAAATTTACTGGAGTGAGCTTGCACAGTCTAAGCTAAACGAGTTTACGCTTCGAGATTACCAGAGCGTTGCAGTAGATAAACTAGCGGATCAAGAGTCCGTTTTTATTTGTGACACTATGGGGCTAGGTAAGACTGTAACTACCGTTGCCCTTGATAGTGTTCGTCGTGAGCAATACCACAGCAAGAAGCACAAGCATTATACGCTTGTGATTGCTCCTCTTAGTGGTGTTGTTGATTCGTGGGTTCGTCACTTTAGACGAGCGCGTCCAGACTTAGTGGTCAAGCGTATTGATCCTAAGAATCGTGAGCGTCTATACCTACTAAAGAACGGCGAGCCTGAGCCTGATGTAGTGGTCGTCCACCATGAAGCTTGCCGACCTAAGTTGCTCGGCGAGTGGTTGGCTGACCCTTATTGGGGCAGGGGGGATTTCAACAACAGGACTAAGAGCAAGTTTCAGTGGGCTCACGTTATCGTAGACGAGGCTCATGCGTTTAAGAACTACAGGGGACGCAAGAAAACGCAGCGAGCTATTGGTCTTCACAAAATTCGTAAGGTAGCGTACAAGACTGCGCTCACTGGTAGCCCTATTGTTAATCGTCCCGACGAGATGTGGTCAATGTTGCATTGGCTGTATCGTCAGAATCAAGAGTGGCGTTCGTATTGGCGTTTCTACGAGCAGTACGTTAACTATATTTACGCCACTAATGACAAGGGCGAATACTTAGGCTACCACATTGTGATTGGACCTAAGAATAGCGACGAGCTGCGTGAAAAGATCGAGCCGTTTTACATTCGTAGACGCAAAGAAGAGGTACTCCGTGAGTTGCCAGACAAGTACTTTACGGAGCATACTGTAGAGCTGTCTCCTAAGGAGCGCAAGCCGTATAACGATATGAAACAAGAAATGCTTGCATGGGTCAACGACCAAGAAGGCAACGAGAAGCCTGTGCAAGCGCCTATCGTTATTGCTCAGCTTGCTAGGCTACAGCAGTTTGCTCTAGGTACTGGTGGGCTTAATGCTAAGGGCGACGTTGTTATCAACAAGCCTAGCACTAAGCTTGATGCAATCATGGATATCGTTAACTCTACTGATGAGCAAATCGTAGTGTTCAGTCAGTTTAAGCAGTTTATCAACTTGCTTCGTGACGAGCTGAACGCTCAAGACGTCAGTAACGAAATCCTGACCGGCGAGACTCCAATGAAGTTTAGAGATCGCATGGTGCAGGACTTTCTTAAGGAAAAGTACCGAGTCTTTGCGGCTACGATCCGAGCTGGTGGTGTAGGTATCGACTTGTATACGTCGAGTACCTGTATCTTCGCAGACAGAGATTGGTCGCCTGCTATTAACGAACAGGCAGAGGACAGACTCCACAGGCTCGGCCAGAAAAACGCAGTGCAGATCATTGATATTGTTGCTAGCGATACTGTAGACCTTGGTAAGCAGCAGCGACTCGAACAAAAGTGGAAGTGGATCAAGGAGATTCTCGGTGAATGAATACCAAGTGCCCGACATTCTTAATACACCACAGGACGTGCCTCCGGCATGGTTTTCTCCATACCGTGACAAGCGAACGTACCGTCTTGCTTACATTAACGATGGCAAGCAGCATACTATCGTCACTAGGTATGGAGCTGTTCTTGCACAGTCTCCGTTTTACTTAGGCGAAGACGAAGAAGGTTATTTGTACGCGCTTACTGTTGAAGAAGCCAGAAAAACCTTCGTCACACACTATGGAGCTATCATCCGTGACTAGTTTTTGGGCACGACTCAAGTGCAAGTTTAGAGGACACGCTGTTGTGTTTAGTGATGCGCACCCTGTCAACGATTGGAGGATGGTGATTGTTACTAAGTGTACCCGGTGCAAGCAAACATGGGGTGAGCTATGAACCAAAAGGTTAGTATCCGTACATCGGAACGTAAGCAGTTTAGACAGTGCAGGCAGCTTTGGGATTTTAGTAGCCCAAACCGCATGAATTACGAGCCTGCTAAGACGAACAAGAACCTTGAGTTTGGTACTGCGTTTCACAAGGGGATGGAAGCGTGGTACGAGCCTAGCAATCAGTCCATGCCAAGCACGGCACGGGCAGAGCTGGCTAAGCTCGAATTCGTCAAGGTTGTTGAGGAGCAGCGTAGAGAAGCAGAAAACTACAGCTTCTTTGATGACGAGCTGAACCAGGAGTACGATGATCGTATCGTGCTTGGTAAGGGGATGCTCGACAACTACTTTGAGTATTCTGAGTTTGCTGATTTCTTTACTCCGATTGCTGTGGAGCAGCATTTCGAGATTCCGCTTGGCGAGTACCACACTCGACACAACGGGGATGTTGAGGTACAGATCGAAGGTACCATTGACATGATCGTCGAAGATGAAGACGGTGTGCATTGGATTTTCGATCACAAGACTGCTGCACAGTTTTACTCATCAGAGTGGCTGGAGATCGACACTCAGATTAGTACCTACGTTTGGGCTGCTAGCCAGCTTGGCTACAACGTCGGTGGCTTCATTTACAACGAGATCAAGAAGGACTACCCAAAGCCACCACAGGTGCTCAAGAGTGGAGGTCTGTCTAAGAACAAGCAACAGTCCACGTCTTACAATCTGTACCTCAAGGCTATTGAGGAACATGGTCTGAATCCGTCGGACTACAAAGACATTCTTGAACATCTTGAAACCAACGGAAAGGAGTTTATCCGACGTACTTGGATGGAGCGTAGTCCAGAGCAAATCATCGTTATCGCTAAAAACATTGACAATGAAGTCTCTGATATGGTCGATAGCCCGTTCATTTATCCGAACCCTAACCCGATGAATTGCAACAGTTGTCCTTTCTTCGCGCCTTGTTCTTTGAGACAAGAGTTGATGGACCCGATCGACCTACTAGATAACGAGGAGCTTTACAAGGTGCGTGATTAAATGGCTGCGACTAGTTTGGGTGGAATCCCATTGGAGAAGGCACAAGAAGTAGACAGTAAGTTTACTTGCCTTATATACGGTGCTAGCGGTGCAGGTAAGACTACGCTTGCTGCATCGGCAGCAGAGGTTCCAGACATGAAGCCTGTTCTTTTCCTCGACGTTGAGGACGGGCTTCTGTCTATCAAAGACAAATATGAAGTCTTCCGTGTACGCACTACGGACATGAACAAAATCCGTAAGGTGTACGAGGAGTTGCACAAGGCTGCCAGGACTGGTAACCTTGAGTATAACACAATCGTTATTGACAACATGACAGAGCTACAACAGCACGGACTCACTCGTATGCTAGATGATACTGACGAGTGGGATGATCCTGAAATCCCAGAGTGGAAGACTTACAACAAGAGCACGGAGCAGGTTCGACGTTTCATTCGTGCGTGGCGTGACCTTGGTGTGAACGTGATTTTTACGGCTCACGAGACTACTGAGGAAAACGAGCGCACTAAGAAGGAACGTGCTCGCCCGTATCTTACTAAGAAGGCGAGCGAGCAGATTCCTGGCTTCGTTAACTACGTCTTTTACATTCGTCTTCGTGGAGTCGACGAAAGGTTGTTGCAAACTACGAAGACTGAAAATGCAGTAGCAAAGGACAGAAGCGGTAGGCTTCCTCCTACCATCAAAAACCCTACAATGGCTATCATTCAAGACTACATTAACGGTAACGTCAGCGCAAGCAACGACAAGAATAAGGAGAGCTGAGCATGGTCAACATTAACTGGAACGACGTTGAGGCTTCTGACTTTGAGGTTCTGCCTAAGGGCCTTTACACGGTAGAGGTTGAAGAGGTTGAGTCTCGCACTACCAAGACCGAGGAAGAGGCTAAGGAGCAGGGTACCAATCCTCCGAAGCACCCTGGTTCGGAGTATTGGAGCGTGCGTCTTAACGTGCGTGAGCCTGAGGAGTACGAGGGCCGCAAGCTGTTTACTAACGTGATGCTGCCTCCGTACCAGCCTGTTGTTCTTTACAACATGCTTAAGGCTGCGCGTAGTGACCTGCTTGAGGCTGAGAACCCTGACATTGAGCCTGCTGACCTCGAAGAGCTTGGTCCTTTCCAGGTGCGAGTCTCACACCGTAAGTACGAGGGTGCGACGCAGGAGGACATTAAGCCCTCCCACTTTTACCCTCTCGAAGACGACGAGCTTGTGTAGCACTTAGCTTCGTAGCAAAGTAAGTGCTCACGGGGGACGGGGCACGTTGTCCCGTCCCCCACAGCAGTCGTCAACAGAGGGTCTATATGCAAAAGAGCGAACAGATCAAAGCGTTTTTGCGAATTGTGCTTGGCGATGACGTAGGATACGTCAACATTAGCACTAAGGACCCTAACTCTGGTGAGTGGATTCAGAAGTTTTTTGATTACCCTAACAAGCTAGACGAGGGTATCGAGTACGTCCTTGATAACATGATGCACAAGGACGTCTACTTTTGTCCACAGGTCCTTAGCGGCAAAAAGGTCAGCAAGGACTTTGTAAAGTCTGCTGGCTGCATTTGGGCCGACGTTGACGACCTTGAGCCTGAGAAGCTGCTTATTGACCCTACTATTTTGGTCCAGACGAGCAGTGAGCGGACACAGGCTTATTGGGTCCTCGAAGAGAACGTTGACCCTTATGAAGCAGAACGCATTGCATATGCAATCGCGCAGTATCATAAAGAGCAGGGGATTGATACTAGCGGCTGGGACCTTACTCAGCGTCTTCGTGTAGTCGGGACGTACAATCACAAGTACAAGCCGACCCCTGTGGTGTCTCTGGTCGAGTACGACCGTGACACCAAGTTTAAGCTTGACGACTTTAACGACTACACTGATGCGATCACTAAAGAAGGCGCAGTAAGAGTCGACTTTAGCGAGGTCGAAGCTCCAGACATTTCGCACATTGATCCTGACGAACTTCTTGACCTCAATAAAGCAAAGCTTCCTCCGAAGATTTTTGAGCTGTACAACACGAAGCCTAACCGTGATTGGTCCAGCAATCTTTGGACGCTTGAGCTTTTGCTGCTAGAAAACGGCTTCTCAGAAGAAGAGACTTTCGCTATCTGCAACAATGCAGCGTGCAATAAGTATGCGCGCGATGGTAGGAAAGCCTCTGGACTGTGGGCCGAGGTGCAGAAAGCACAGAAGAAGGTAGAGACTGACCACAAGCCTAACACGCTTGTTGGTGTCTCTAGCCAAATGACGCCCATTCTGTCAGACGAAGATAGAAAAGAAGCTGCTGAAACAAAAGACTTTCTCGAGGAGTATATAGAATGGGCAAAGCAACAAAGCGACGCTGCCTGGCAGTACCACCAGGCGGGAGCGTTTATTGTATTGTCTACTCTGCTGAGTGGGGGAGTACACTTACCCACGAGTTTCGGAACGATCATACCGAATATGTGGTTCATGATCCTGGCCGATACGACCTTGACGCGAAAATCTACTGCGATGGATATGGCAGTGGATCTTATAAACGAAATCGACCCGGAGACTATCCTGGCAACGGACGGCTCGATCGAAGGATTGCTTACCTCGCTATCTACACGTCCTGGGTACCCGTCATTGTTTTTCAGGGACGAGGTTACAGGGCTCATGGAGTCAGTGTCAAAGAAAGACTACTACGCAGGCATGTTAGAGACGCTTACGAAGCTGTACGACGGCAAGAGGCAGCGGCGTCGATTGAAGAAGGAAGACATTGACGTTGAGAACCCTGTGTTCATTTTCTTTGCTGGTGGTATCAAGTCTAAGATGCTTGAGGCTCTAAATCACCAGCACATTAGCTCAGGTTTCGTGCCAAGGTTCGTCTTCATTACAGCTCAAGGTGACTCTACTAAGCTAAAGCCTGTGGGGCCTCCTACGACAGCGTCTAAGGAAGGACGTAACAGGCTGCTGATGCGTGGTATCAATCTGCTTAAGCACTACCGAGGCAGCTATGATGGACAAGGTAGACGCAAGAAGTTTGAGGCTTGGCTAGACGATCAATCGTGGTATCTCTACAATCAGTACGAGTTTCGTATGATGAGAGACGTAGAGGACTCCACGCTTAGGGACAAGCTGACTCCTGTGATGGATAGGCTTGCTAAGTCAGGACTCAAGGCTGCTGTCCTTTTGGCTGCTGCGGAGAGCAAAGCAGAGGAGTACGTCCAGGTTGAGCCACGTCATATCAATAGGGCATTTTACTTTGTTGAGCAGTGGCGTGAGCACAGCGTGGACGTTGTGACTGGTAGCGGTAATACTGAAAACGAGCGTAACGTGCAAAACGTGCTTAGTATTATCAAGGCTTCTGGCGAAGATGGTACTACGCACCCAGAGCTTATGCGTTACACGAAGCTGCAACCGTTCCAGATGAACAACATCATTACTACTTTGGAAGAAAGGGAGCTTATCGTTCGTTACGGTTCTGGTAAGAAGAGAAGGTACTTCGATTCTACTAAGGTAGCTAAGGAAGCTTAATGACTCCTTCAATGTATGAGTTTAGGATTGACGATAACGATAAGTGGGAAGCTACGTGTCAGTTTTGTGACACCACAGTCTCAAACTTTGATAAGCTGCTAGAGCTTGATAAGTACATGACGAAGAAGCACGAATGTCCCACGCCAACGACGCAATAAACTGGATCGAACGTAACTACAAGATGGTAAAAGCTGCACCCTACGCCCAGGTGCATTTAGCTCCGGTGTGGTCACTCGAAGGTGACGAAACTCTGTGCGGTAGAAAAGTCTCGGCTGGCCAACCTAACCTGAGACTAGAAAAGGCATGTAAAAAATGCAAAGACATAGTTTCTCGGCTAGCCGACGAGGCAATAAAATCTACGTAGAGCTTAGTCCTTACATGGCTAAGTTTATTGGCATCCTCTTGTTAGAAGCTACGAAAGGTCCTTTACCGATAGAGGTTCCAGAAGAGCAAGTGCTTCAAGCTAAGAAAGCTAAAGAGCTTGCAAGCAAGGCTTCTGCAAAACTAGTCGACGCGGTAAACGAGGACCAACGTGCAAAATAAAATAGTAGTCTACATGAATTCAGACGACGAGAAGCTCTACAACTATGTAAAAGACTTCTTGATGAATTCAGTAGAAGTCATTACGAATATAGCGGATATAGAGGTCATTATTTACGATGGGCCAGATGAAGAGAAGATGTAGTAAGTGCCAAAAATGGTTGACTTTGGACAACTTTTACTACAGATACAAAAAGCGCGGCTGGCTCAGGTCGGAGTGTAAAAAGTGTTTTGGCAAGAGCAACAGAAGAATAGCTTCTAGTTCATCAAACAGCGAAGAGTACAAGCAAAGACAAGTGTTGCTAGAACGAGCTAGAAGAAATGCGCTTCTTGTTTTAAAGCACAACTACCCTGATTTGTGGAATAACTTATACGCACAAGAAAAAGCTAAAGCTA
>Ga0207421_10003855_pt1 | contig 17609 bp, 19 predicted proteins | sample SodLakKL_010_SED_4_FD_187542 | JGI IMG/M metagenome (GOLD analysis project Ga0207421, IMG submission 187542) | Alkaline sediment microbial communities from Lake Tanatar, Kulunda Steppe, Russia - 8KL_010_SED (SPAdes) (version 2) | ecosystem: Environmental > Aquatic > Non-marine Saline and... | reverse complement strand
GGGGGGGGGGCGTCGGATCCGAACCATCTCGGGCGCGCCATCAGAAGTTGACACCGACGTCAGTATCGATGTCAAGGCGCGACGGGGGAAGCGGTGCAACCCGGCCATCCGTTCATCGGTCCGGGCCGGGCCGCTACCGTCGCGGCACACCTCGCACCGACGTCGCTCGCGCGCTTCGGCCGTCGCGCCCGGGAGCATCCTCGTGGACCGAACCGATTGCCTCGCCGCCGACGGGGCCGATCCGCTGGCGGGCTCACGTGCCCGCTTCGCCCTGCCCGAGGGTGTGCTCTACCTCGACGGCAATTCGCTCGGAGCCCTCCAGCCCGCCGTCGCGAGCCGGCTGCGTCAGCTGATCGAACACGAATGGGGCACCGGGCTGATCCGCAGCTGGAACGATGCCGGGTGGGCCGAGCTCCCGGCCCGCGTGGCCCGGCGCCTGGCACCGATCGTCGGTGCCGACGCCGACGAGGTGGCCGTGACCGATTCGACCTCGACGAACCTGTTCAAGGCCCTCGCCGCGGCGCGCGCGTTACGGCCCGACCGCGACGTCCTGCTCACCGACGATGCGAACTTCCCCACCGACCTCTACGTGGCACGCGGTCTGGCGGATCTCGTCGGCGACCTGCAGGTACGGGTCGTGCCGGGTGCCGAGCTGCTCGAGCATCTCGACGACCGGGTGGCCGTGCTCAGCCTCACCCATGTCGATTACCGCACCGGCCGCACCCACGATCCCGTCACGACGACGGCCGCCGCGCACGAGGCCGGAGCGGTGACCGTGTGGGACCTGTCGCACTCGGCCGGAGCGTTGGACGTGGATCTGCACGCCTGGGACGCGGACCTGGCCATCGGGTGCACCTACAAGTACCTCAACGGCGGTCCGGGATCCCCCGGGTACCTCTACGTCGCGCGCCGGTGGCACCAGGATGCCACCAACCCCATCGCCGGATGGTTCGGACACGCGCGACCGTTCGACTTCGAGCCCGACTACGTGCCGGCGACCGGCGCGGCGAGGTTCCTCAACGGCACGGCGCCGGTGCTGTCCATGGCGGCACTCGAGACCGCTCTGGAGGTCTGGGAGGGGGTCGCGCGGGCCGATGTCGCGGCCAAATGCGCCTCGCTGACCAGCACCTTCATCGCCGCGGTCGACGCGACCTGCGGGGATCACGTCGAGGTGGTCACCCCCCGGGACCCCGCACGACGCGGCGCGCAGGTGTCACTGCGCCACCCGCACGCCCATGCGCTGACGCGCGCGCTGATGGCCCGTGGGGTCATCGGCGATCACCGCCCGCCCGACCTCGTGCGGTTCGGTTTCTCGCCGCTGTACGTGCGACACGTCGAGGTGTGGGACGCCGCCCTCCACCTCGCCGAGTTGTTGACCACCGGCGCATGGGATCGCCCGGAGTTCCACGCCCGACGAACGGTCCCCTGACCCCGGACGCGGGCACGCCGCTCGCTTTCCCGGACCCCGGCGGTCCGGGACCCGGCCAGCCGGCCGCGCGGGAACGAACGCTCTCGATCGGGCAAGCCCGTCAGGACCCGACCCGGCGAAGGAGTAAACGTGGCGATCACGGTGGCGGTGCACGCGGCGGCGACGCTGTTGCTGACGGGCGTGATCTGGACGATCCAGATCGTGCACTACCCGCTGTTCGCCTCCGTCGGGGAGAGCTCGTTCCCGGCCTACGAGGCGGCGCACTCGGCCAGGATCACCTGGGTCATCGTGGCTCCCTGGGCCCTCCAGGGGGCGACCACCCTCGTGCTGCTGTTCGCCACGCCTGACGGCGTCCCCCGTTGGATGGTGTGGGCGGCCGCGATCTTGGCCGCGATCCCGGTGTTGGTGACCGTCGTCTACAGCGTGCCGGCCCACACGGTCCTGGGGGCCGGGTTCGACGCCGACGCCCACCGCCGCCTCGTCAACACCAACTGGTTCCGGACCGCGGCATGGACGACCCACAGCGCGCTGGCGATGAGCATGTTGGTACTGGCGTTGCGCCGCGGCTGATCCGGGCTGTCACACCAGGGTGATCGAACGACCCTCGGTCGCACCGATGCGCTCGACGAGCTCGTCCATGACCTCGGGGGGCACCACCTCGTCGAGGCTCAGTGCCATGATCGCCTCGCCGGCGACATCGCTGCGCCCGACCTGGGCCGCGGCGATGTTGATGCTGGCCTCGCCGAGCACGGTCCCGACGGTGCCGACGACCCCGGGGCGGTCCTGATAGCGGAAGAACGCCATGTTGGGGGTGGGCTCGACGTCGACCGGGGTGTTCCACACCTCGGTGAGGCGCTCGCGGTCCCCGGGTTGGAGCACGGTGCCCGCGACGCGCACGGGGCGGCCGTCACGGGTCACACCCGAGACGCGCAACACCGAGACGTAGTCCTCACTGGTGTGGTCCGAGATCTCCCGGATGTGCAGACCCCGCTCGTCGGCCAGCAACGGGGCGTTGACGAAGGTGACCGGTTCGCTCGAGACCGGCGAGAGCAGCCCCTTCAGGACCGACAGCCCCAGCGTGCGGCAATCGGCATCGGCGATGTCCCCGAGGTACTCCACCGTGATCTCGCTACCGAGCCCCTGGTCACCCAACGCGGTGAGCAGCCGACCGAGTTCGTCACCGAGCGGCAGGTAGGGCTTGATCAGGTCGTCGATCGGACCACCCTGGACGTTGACCGCCGACGGCACGAACTCACCGGCGAGCGCCAGATTGACGTAGTCGGCGACCTGCGTGCCGGCCTTGTCCTGCGCTTCCTCGGTGGAGGCACCGAGGTGGGGGGTCACGATCGCGTTGGGGAGCCCGAACAACGGGGACGAGGTGGTCGGCTCGGACGCGAACACGTCGATGGCCGCGCCGGCGATGACGCCGTCCTCGAGCGCCTGCGCCAGGTCGGCCTCGACCACGATGCCACCGCGGGCGACGTTCAGCAGTCGGGCGGTGGGCTTCATCTTCGCGAGCCGCTCGGCGTCGAGCAGACCGAGCGTGTCCGTGGTCTTGGGCAGGTGCACGGTCACGAAGTCGGCACGGGCCAGTACCTCGTCGATCGTCGCGACCAGTTCCACGCCCAGCCGTGCCGCACGCTCGGGGGCGACGAAGGGGTCGTAGGCGACCAGTCGCATGCCGAACGCATGGCAGCGCTGCGCCACGAGCGTGCCGATCCGACCGAGTCCGAGCACCCCCAGGACCTTGTCGTGCAGTTCGGTCCCGGTCCATGCCGAGCGTTCCCAGCGGCCCTCGATCAGCGCCGCATGCGATTGGGGGATGTTGCGCGCGAGCGACAGCAGCAGCGCGACGGTGTGTTCCGCGGCCGAGATGACGTTCGACTGCGGGGCGTTGCAGACGATGACGCCGGCCTTGGTCGCGGCATCGACGTCGACGTTGTCGAGCCCGACACCGGCACGCGCGATCACCCGCAGGCGGGACGCGGCCGCGATGATGTCGGCATCGATCGTCGTCGCGGAGCGCACCACGATCGCCTCGTAGCCACCGGCGATCGCGACCAATTCGTCCTTGGAGAGCCCCGTCTTGACGTCCACGTGGTGATGGGCGCTGAGGGCGGCGACGCCGGACTCCGCGAGCTTGTCGGCAACGAGGATGTTCACTGGTGCTCCTGGCATGACGGTTCGCGACACGACCGGCCGCGACTGGGGGATGGCGAGAGGGTAGAGCGCCCACCGTCGGGGTCGGAACCTGCCAGGGGGAACCCAGCGGACGCCGCGCCTATCCGCCGGAGCGCTCGGGCCGCGTGAGCCGCCACGACCACCAGACGAGCGGCACCTGCAACGGCAGCCTGAGCACGGCAGCCTCGCGCGAGGCCAACCAACCCGGTAGCGCCCGCATCCCACCGTCCACCGCCGACTGCACGTTGGCGACGAACACGACCGTGAACGTGCCCGCCGCCACCGCCCCGCCGAGCCGACTGGTCCGTCGCGACGCCAACAGCGCCGCCGACACCCCCTCGGCGAACGCACTACCGAGGTTCCAGGCGGATGCGGGGCCGGGCAGCCAGCGCGGGACCATGCTCTCGAACGGCCTCGGCACCGCGACATGCAGGATGGCCGCCCCGCCGAGCAGGGCGGCCAGGCCCAAGCGGGTCCGACGTCGGTGCCGGTGTTCGGGCCGGTGCCCGGAAGGTGAGGGCCCCGACGCGTCCGGGGGCGGGTCGGGCAACAGCGCATGGCCCGTCACGCCGCTCACCGCGGGCCACGCTCGGGAAGGGTGCGTACCTCGTCGGGCAGTCGGTTGATCAACGTCGGTGTCGCCCGACCCACGTAGCCGAGCAGCAGCGCGTCGACCTCCGGAGGGAAGTCCTGCTCGCCGATGGCCGCCGCCATGTTCTCCGCCCAGCGCAACGCGGCCTCCGGGGTGATCGGGAACGGGGCGTGCCGCATCCTCAGCCGCGGGTGGCCACGCTCGTCGCCGTAGAGGTTGCCGCCACCCCAGTACTGGGCCAGGAACAGCGTGAGGTGTCGCTTGCCCGGTTCCAGATCGTCCGGGTACATCGGTCGCAACAACTCGTCCTGTTCGACCCGTGCGTAGAACGACTCCACCAGGGCTTCGAAGGCGGGTAGTCCCCCGACCCGGTCGAAGACCTGGTGCGGCTGCAGCTCCGGGATGTCGGGAGCGGGCACATCGGCGGGACCGGGGTCCACGGCGGCGCGGTCGTCGTGGCCGGGGCTGGCATCGTCGGAGGTCATAAGGCTCGTTCGTAGTAGGCGACATCGAGGTACCGGCCGAACTTGTGGCCGGCCTCGTCCAGGGTGCCACGGTGGACGAAGCCCCACCGCTCATGGAACGCCACCGACGTGTCGTTGGGCAGCGCGATGATCGAGTACGCGCGGTGGAAACGCTCGTCGCCGTCGAGCCGTGCGAACAACGCCTCGAACAGCGCCGCCCCCACCCCGCCACCGATCGCGCCCGGGGCGACGTAGACCGACAGCTCGAGCGATCGGTCGTAGGCGGGCTTCGGACGGAAACGCTGGGTCTCCACGTACCCGGCGACGACCCCCGCCATCTCGGCGACCATCAGGTGATACCGGCCGTCGCGGACCTCGCTCTCGTAGCGGTGCACCCATTCGCGCGGCGTACGCACCTCGGTGTTGAACGTCGTGGTCGTGTTGAGCACATAGTGGGTGTAGATGGCCGCCACCGCCGGTAGATCGGCGGTGCCGGCATCGCGTGCAACAGGGGAGCTCACGGCCGGAACGGTAGCTGCTGCACCCGACGGGTCGCGGCGCTCCGCTCCGGCCCGGAGTCGACCATCAGTACAGGCCGGCCGGGCGGAACCGCTCGTCGTGGACCCGGATCGCGTACTTGTCGCTCATGCCCGCCACGTAGTCGACGGCCGCCTGCAGGTCCCCGGAGTCGGCGAGCCGGTAGTCGCCGGGAACCTCCTCGGGATGGGCGGCGTACCACTCGACCAGGTCGCCGATGACCTTCACCGCCCGGGTCGCCTGGATGCGGGCGTCGGGCCGCAGGTAGACGTGTTCGAACATCCACTCCCGTAGTTCGTGCATGACCGCCAGCGGTTCGGGCGCCATCGTGACCCAGCCCTCCGCGACCGACGCGTCGACGACCATGGTCACCATCGAGTCGATCCACCCCCGTCCGGGAGCCCCGAACATCTCCCGGTACGCCGCGGGGATGTCGTCGGGACGCAGCACCCCGGCCCGCATCGCATCCTGCGCATCGTGGGCGAGGTAGGCGATGCGATCGGCGAACCGACAGACCCAACCCTCGGGCGTCGAGGGCGGCGGGTCGTTCTTCCACGACGACTGACGGATGCCGTCGCGGACCTCGAAGGTGAGGTTCAACGGCTCGAGCAGCTCGACCACACGCACGCCGTGGATCGCGTGTTGCCACTCGCCCTCGACGAAGGGCGTCAACGCATCCTCGCCGGTGTGACCGAACGGCGCGTGCCCGATGTCGTGGCCGAGGCAGATGGCCTCCGTGAGCGGCTCGTTGAGCCCCAGCGCATTGGCGATCGACCGACCGACCTGCGCGACCTGCAGGGTGTGGGTCAACCGGGTGACGAAGTGGTCGCCGTCGGGGTTCAGGAACACCTGGGTCTTGTGCTTCAGCCGTCGGAACGCCTTCGAGTGCAGGATGCGGTCCCGGTCCCGCTCGAAGGCGGTCCGGTAGGCGTCCTCCGTCTCCTCGCGGTCGCGTCCGCGGGTATCGGCGGCACGTGTCGCGATCGGGGCGAGCCGCTGCGCCTCGTCGGCCTCACGCACCTGGCGCGTACGGCGTTGCAGCCCTGACGGCGCGGCGTCCGGCGTGGTGACGATGACGGGCTTCCTTTTCGGGTGGCACCCGGGTGACGTTCGGATGCGGGTGAGCGGTGGCGGATGGGTGCGGGTGGACCCGGCGGGCGCACCGATCCGACCCGAGCTCCCATCAGACCGGCACGACCGCTCCTCCGCCCACGCTACCGGTGGGACCCTCCCGCTTCGGGCCCGCACCGGGGCCGGTGCCCTCGGGCTGCTCCCCGGCGTTCGCGCCGAGGTCGACGGCACGGGTCGGTCCCCGGATGATGCGCCGACGGACCCGACCGCTGATGGTGTCCACGATCAGCGTGATGATGACCATGATGGCCAGCGAGGTACCCGCGGCCGCCCACTCGCGGACCTGCCCGATCTGACGGACGAGCAACGTGCCGATGCCACCGGCGCCGACCGCGCCGGCGACCGCGGAGTTCCGGATGTTGATCTCGAAACGGTAGAGCCACAGCGCGACGATCTCGGGGATGACCTGAGGGATGACCGCCCAGCGGATGCGCTGCAGACGGCCACCCCCGGCCGCCGCCGCGGCCTCGACCGGGCCGCCCTCGATGCCCTCGATCACCTCGGCGCCCAACTTGCCGAGCGTGCCGATCGAACTGATCCCGAGCGCCAGCGCGACGGTGACCGGACTGAGCCCCGTGACCGGCAGCAACAGGATCAGGAAGACGATCTCCGGCACGGAACGGAAGAAGTTGAGGACCTGTCGGGCGGCGAAGACCACCGGCTTGCCGAACAGGTTGGTCGCCGCGAGGAACGCGAGCGGGAACGACACCAACGCGCCGATCATGGTGCCGATCCACGCCATGCCGAGCGACTCGATCATGGCGGTGATCGCCGAGGGAGCCTCGGTGACGTCCGGCGGCGTGTACATCAGTCCCAGGTAGAACAGGGTGCGCTCGGGCAGTGCCGCGAGCTGGGTGAGTTCGATGTCGACGGTGGCGGAGGTGACGAAGAACAACGTGAGCAGGGTGATCGTGACGGTCCAGCGGAAGCGGTTGAACGGCTTCTCCGGGCGCACGATCGCTTCGGAGCGCTGCTGTGCCTGCGCGTCGGTCATGCCCCCGGTGGGTGTCTGAGCCATCAGAGCAGTCGTTTCCGGACCGCGATCGATATGCGGTCCACGACGAACACGACCACGAAGAAGCCGATCACCACCGCGACGAGACGGTCGTACCACCCGCGCTGGTAGTAGTTGCTGAACACCTCACCGATGCCGCCCGCGCCGACGAACCCGAGCACCGCCGACCCGCGCAGGTTGATCTCGAAGGTGTACAGCGCGAACGAGGTGTAGCCGGGCAGTATCTGGGGCAGCACGGCGGTCTTGACCATCTGGGTGTGGGACGCCCCGGAGGCCCGCGCGGATTCGACCGGGCCCTGGTCGATGCCATCGACGATGTCACTGGTCAGCTTCGCGATGACGGCGACCGACAGGAAGAACAGCGCGAGCACCCCCGGCAACGCACCCCGGCCGATCGCGGCCACGAAGAACACCGCGTAGATCAGGTCCGGGATCGCACGGATGAAGCTGTTGAAGTTCTTCACGGCGACGTAGACGAACGTGTTCGGTGCTCCGGTGACCGAGTTCAACAGGGCAAGGGGCAGAGCGACGATGCCGCCGAGGATCGTGGCGATGGCCGCCATCTGGAAGGTCTCGGCGAACCCGGCGAGCACGGTCGGCGAGGCCAGGGTGGACCAGTCGAGGTTGCGCACCCCTTCGAGGACCGGGTTGTGGCGCCCGAGGTTGTCGTAGATGTCACGGAGCGAGAACCCGATGCCGTACTCCCAATCCCAGCCGAGGACCAGGGTGAGGGCGATGAGTCCGAGCGAGCCCCAGAGGACGAACGGCGGGGGTGGCGGCTTGTCGGGACGAGCGGAGTCGGGGCGGCTCGCAGGCGCAGACGGCGCTGCGCTCACAGCGAGCCTTCCTTCTCCAGCACGTCGTCGGCCGTCAGGCTGCGGCCGTAGATGTCGCGGAAGACGTTCTCGTCGGCGTCCTCCGCCGCTCCGTCGTAGACCAGCTCGCCCGCACGCAACCCGACGATGCGATCGCCGTAGGCCCGAGCGAGATCGAGGAAGTGCAGGTTGACCAACATCGTGATGTTGAGATCGCGGCAGATGGACTTCAGGTCCCGCATCACGAGATGGCTGGTCGGCGGATCGAGCGACGCCGTCGGCTCGTCGGCGAGCACGACCTTGGGTTCCTGGGCCAGGGCTCGGGCGATGCCGACACGCTGCTGCTGGCCACCCGAGAGGTTCGAGGCACGGACGTAGGCCTTCTCGACGATCTCGACCCGTTCGAGCGCTTGCATCGCCAGCTCGACATCGCCCTTGGTGTAGGCCCCCACCAGGGTTCGCCACGTCGCGGTTCGGTGCAGGCGACCCATCAGCACGTTGTTGAGCACGGTGGTGCGCTTCACCAGGTTGTGGGTCTGGAAGATCATCCCGACCTCGGCACGCAGGGCGCGGATCGCCTTCTTGTCGTGCGCGTCCACCACCTGATCCCCGACCCGGCAGATCCCGCTGGTGAGCGGAACCAGACCGTTCACGGCGCGGATCAGGGTCGACTTCCCGGCGCCCGAGAGTCCGACGATCACGACGAATTCGCCCTCCCCGAGCTCCAGCGAGACGTCCTTGAGCGCCTGCACCCCGCCCGGATAGGTCACGGACGCGTTCTCGAAGGTGATCACGTGGTGTGGCTCCCTGTGCCCGTCGGGCCGCGTGGCGCCGTGCGCCACACGGCCCGACCGAGCGTAGGTGCTGGTTGGTCGATCAGCCCAGGAGCTCGCCGAGCTCCTGGTCGACCTGACGGGCGTTGTCGAAGTCGGCCGGGTCGGCCGGACGGAACCCGTCGATGTTGTAGAGCTCGAGCAGGACCGCGCCGTCCTGCTCGTCCTGCGCGATGTCGAGCAGGCCGTCGGCGATGGCCTGCTTCAGGTCGTCCGGCAGGTCACCCCGGACGACGAAGCCGTCGTTGGGGATCGGGGCCGACCAGGCGAACACCACGACCTGCTCCCCGACGTCGGCGAACTCCCCCACGAGGTCCTCGCGGGCATCGTTGTAGGAGACACCGACGGTCGCGTCATCGTTGTAGACCGACAGGACCGACTCCGGGTGACCTCCCGAGGTGAACGTGTCGAGCTCGCCGAGGTCGTAGCCGGCTTCGATCAGGCCGAAGGCGGGGAAGACCTGGCCGGAGGCGGAACCCTCCGAAACGAACGAGATCGGGACGTCACCCACGTCGGCGAGGGCATCGAGCCCGATCGGGCCCTCCTCGGAGGTCTCGGCCTCGTTGACGCCGTTGCAGAAGAGCATCGTGTACTCCTCGCCGTCCTCCTCGTAGATCTCCTCGACCGGCTCGTCGCTGCAGAAGGTGTCGGGGTCGTTGGTGAACCACTGCGAGACGTAGAGGAACTCGCCGAACCGCTCGGACTGGAGGATGGGCTCGGCGCCGGCCTGGTCCATGGCGCGCGCGACGTTGACCGGACCGAAACCACCACCGATGTCCGCGGCGCCGGTCTGCAGACCGACGATCACGGCCTGGTAGTCGTCCGGCACGGTGGCACTGACGTCGATGCCCAGACGGTCGGCCAGCAGCCCGGCCAGGACGTCGGCGTCGTCGATCAGCGCCTCGGGGTTCTCTGCGGGCTGGAGGGTGAGCACGAGCTCCTCCGGCCAGTCGGCCGGCACCTCGCCGGAGGCCGCCGGGTCCTCCTCTGCATCATCGGACTCGTCGAGCTCCCCGTCCTCGGTCTCGTCGACCTCGGGTTCATCGACGGCGTCGTCACCGTTGCCACAGGCGGCAAGGATCATGCTCGCCGCGAGGAATGCGGCCCACTTCCGGCTCTTCATATCGCTGTGCTCCTGGATCGTGTGGGACCGGGCGGATCGGCACGATCCGTCCGGCTGCTGTTCGTGCGGTTCGGCCGTGCTCCGTCGACGGCGCGGCGGACGCTCCGGTGAAGCGGCCCACGGCCCTGGAGCCTTCCGGCTCAGGCCACTCGGGTCTGCTCGAGTTCCGCGACGGTGCGTCGGAACTCGGCCCAGTCGTGCACGTCGACCGCACCGGTCACAGGGTCGTTCCAGGCACGAACGAACCGGCAGACGATCGCGGTCTCCGACCGGGCGGCAGCGATCCGGGTGACCTGATCCGGTGAGTCGTCGAGGTAGACGTCACAGGTGACGGCGTGCTTGGCCTCGGTGATGTGGATCTCACGGGTGGGGATGCGGTGCTCGGCGAGCCACTGCAGGGTGTCGTGGATCGCCCAGTCGGGCTTGGCGGTGATGATCACGATGTCGTGACCGAGGTCGTCCAGCGTCCGGAGCGAATCGAGTGCGCTCGGGTAGGGCTCGAGATGGCGGAAGACGCTGTGTCCGCCATGGTCCCGCGCCCAACCCCAGAACGCGGCCATATCGGGGAAGTGCGTGAGCTCGAGCGGGCTGTCCCAGGTGGTGACCATCTCCGGCACCAACTGCGCGTCGAAACCGACGTTGTACGCCCGTGTCCAGCCGCGGTTGAAATCCGCGACCACACCGTCGAGGTCGATACCCAGCCGAAGTCCCATGCCGGCAGTCTACGACCCGAGGTCGTAGGTCGTCGACCACCTGCGGCGATCGAGGCCCCGATGTCATTCGACCTTCCACGCTCCGCAACCCCGCAGCAACCTGCTCCGCCCGCCCCGATGACCACCCGACACCCCGTTCATCGCAGGCTCCAACGCGCGCCACGGACCTCGCTGATGCGGATGCTCGTGGCGAGCGCGACCGTCCAAGCCACCGCCAGTGGAAGCTCCGCGGGGACGTCGCCCGATCGGAGCAGCAGATCGTGCACGGTCCGCGAGAGTGGGCGCTGGACGACCTCGATGAGCTCGCGGTCGGCGGCGTCGACCACGCTCCATCGCCGCTGCCACGGCTTGCTGAGCGGCACGAGCGTGACGTTGGTTCCCGCGATCTCGAGGGTGAACCGCTCGCGGACCAGGTTGGTGCGGGCCAACGTGCCGAGCGGCTCGCCGGCATCGTCGACGATCCACCACTCGGTAGCGCCGGGCGGACGCTGCAAGCTCCAGCGGGTTCGATCGGCATGGTGGACCGCCCCGCGGTCCCGGGTACCGCTCACCTCCAACACCGCGATCCGCCGACCGCCGGAGATCACGATGTTGGTGCGCGGCGGGCCCGGTGCCCGGTGGATCTCCACATCCCCCCCGTTCGACCCGGCGCGGTCGCGCGCCGAGTGCTCGGTCAGTCGTCGACACGGGGCTCTGGTCGACCCGGCTGACCATCGAACTCGTGCCCTCGCCGCGGCACCAGCACACTCCGGGTGAACTCGCAGACCACGGTGCCGTCCTGGGTGTAGCCGATGGTGCGGACCCTCACGATCCCCCGATCCTCCTTCGACCTCGACGCTCGCACCTCCAGCACCTCGGTCTCGGAGTAGATCGTGTCACCATGGAACGTGGGGTTGGCGTGCTTGAGCGACTCGATCTCGAGGTTGGCGATCGCCCGACCGGAGACGTCCGGGACGGATTGTCCCAGCACGATCGAGTAGACGAGGTTGCCGACCACCATGGCCCTGCCATGCGGCGTGGCGACGGCGGCGTAGTTGTCGTCGCTGTGCAACGGGTGCTGGTTCATGGTGATCGAGCAGAACAGGATGTCCTCGGCCTGGGTGATGGTCTTGCCAGGCCAGTGCTTGTAGACGTCCCCCACCTCGAAGTCGTCGAAGAACCGTCCGAAGTCGGCTGTGGGCATCGCATCTCCTACCGTGATCTGGGACGCCGTCCGGGCCTTCCGGGGTGGTGGCGCGGTGCCGGGAACCGGACGATGGCTCGGAGAGTGTCGCTCGGTTCGCATCCTGCGGCCTACCGCGCCTAGCGTCTGCCATGACCGTAGCGCGAGCTCAGGGAGGGCCATCCATCGTGCGCAGCCCCAAGGACTTCTTCCAGCCACTGGCGATCGGGGCACCCGAGCCGCTACGCGAGATCCCGTTCCGCCCCTCGCGGATGCTCCACTTCTTCGACCCGTCGAACCCGAAGATGGTCGGCAAGGTCCCCGACATCGCGCCGAAGGTCGACGTGCTGCTCGGCAACCTGGAGGACGCGGTCCAGGCCGACAACAAGGACGCGGCGCGGGCGGGTCTGGTCGAGGTCGGCCGAACCGTCGACATGGGACCCACCCAACTGTGGACGCGGGTCAACGCCCTCGACTCGCCGTGGATCCTCGACGACCTCACGACGCTGGTCGGCGAGATCGGTGAGCAACTCGACGTGATCATGGTGCCCAAGGTCGAGGGTGCGGAGGACATCCACTACGTCGACCGCTTCCTGGCGCAGTTGGAGGCCAAGGCCGGACTCTCGCGGCCGATCCTGGTGCATGCCATCCTCGAGACCGCCCGCGGGATGGCCAATGTCGAGGAGATCTGCCTGGCGTCCCCCCGGATGCAGGGATTGTCGCTCGGCCCCGCCGACCTCGCCGCGGACCGACGGATGAAGACCACGCGGGTCGGTGGGGGCCATCCCGGCTACCTGGTCCGACAGGACCCGCAGGACGGCGAGGTGGAGGGTGCTCGCGCCACCTACCAGCAGGACCTGTGGCACTACACCGTCGCCCGCATGGTGGACGCCTGCGGCACCGCCGGCATCCTGCCCTACTACGGGCCTTTCGGCGACATCAAGGACACGATCGCCTGTGAGGACCAGTTCCGCAACGCCTACCTACTCGGGTGTGTCGGTGCGTGGAGCCTGCACCCGGTCCAGATCGACATCGCCAAGAAGGTCTTCTCGCCGGAACCGACCGAGGTCGCCTGGGCGAAGCGCGTGGTCGAGGAGATGGGTGACGGCTCGGGCGCGGTGATGATCGACGGCAAGATGCAGGACGACGCGACCTACAAGCAGTGCCTGGTGGTGCTCGATCTGGCCCGCAGCCTGGCAGAACGTGACACCGACCTCGCGGAGGCCTACGCCCTATGAGCGACACCACCAACCCCGAGACGTTGCGACCCCGGCGCAGCGTGCTGTACATGCCCGGGGCGAACGCCCGGGCTCTCGAGAAGGCCGCGAGCCTGCCGGCCGACGCGCTGATCCTGGATCTCGAGGACGCGGTCGCCCCGGATGCCAAGGCCGAGGCGCGCGCCCGCGTCTGCGAAGCAGCCGGCGACGACCGGTACGGGGATCGTGAGGTCGTGATCCGTTCGAACGGGATCGACACCGAATGGTTCCGCGCGGATGTACAGGCCATCGCTCAGGCCGGCCCCGACGCACTCCTGGTACCGAAGGTCGGTTCCGTCAACGACGTCCGCACCATCGGGGAGGCGCTCAGCGCCGCGGGGGCACCCGCACATCTCCGTATCTGGGCCATGTTGGAGACACCGGCAGCCGTGCTGAATGCCAAGGCGATCGCGTCCAGTTCGGAACGTCTCACCACCTTCGTGGTCGGCACCAACGACCTGGCCAAAGAGCTCCGCGCCGAGCACGTCCCCGGACGGGCACCGCTGCTCACCTCGTTGTCGTGGTTGGTGCTCGCCGTGCGCGCAGCGGGCAAGGTCATCCTCGACGGGGTCTTCAACGATCTCGATGACGAAGACGGCTTCGAGTCCGAGTGCCGTCAGGGCCGCGAATACGGCTTCGACGGCAAGACCCTGATCCACCCGAAACAACTCGAACCCTGCAACCGCATCTTCGCACCCGGCGAGGGCGAGGTCGCCCAGGCCCGACGCGTGATCGATGCCTTCGAGGAGGCGCGCGCGCAAGGTCGGGGCGTGGTGACCGTGGACGGGCGGATGATCGAGAACCTGCACGTCGAGCAGGCCCGGGAGACCGTCGCGAAGGCCGAAGCGATCGCCGCCCGCCAGAGCTGAACGTTCCCTGAGCGAGGCGACGGCGAGGATCTGCAGCGCGAGCAGCGGCCCCGAGCGGCGCGCGCGGCCTCGGTCCCACCCTGTGCGCGCCGAAGCGCGTGCCCTGGTGGCCGGGGAGGCCTCGGCTCAGCTCGTCGGCTCCGGCTCCGGCTCGGGAAGCGCCACGGGCGGCGGCGGGAGTTCGGCGACGACCTCCCGCACCTCCCCGGAGCGCCCGATGGCGATCAGGTCGGTGACCCACACCTCGGCCGGTAGCACCGCCACGTGGATCCGTCGCCACAGCACCCGCTCGATGACGGCCTCACCCACTCCGCGCTCGACCGAGGTCACTCGGATGGAGCCGGCCTGTCTGGGCGTCGGTCCGGCCACCACGGTGGCCGCTGCTGCGGCGGCCGTCGCGGGCTCGTACCCGTCGGTCTGCCAGATCACCGTCGCGTCGAGCGAGGCGTCGAGATCGAACCCGTCGGCACGCTGCTGGCCTCCGGGACCCTCGAGGTGCAGCGACGGTGCCGTGATCCCCGGCGCCACCCGAAGTTCCCAGGCATCGTCGCCTTCGCCCCCCGCGGCGACGGTCTGCGGGAGGTACGCCATCGCGAGACCGATCACCGCGAGCACGAGCAACACCGCGAGGAGTGACACCCGGGGGCGGAGCACGGTGCCGATGGATCTCCGTTCCGACGCGGGGGCCGGACCCGCCGCTTCCTTGCGCACGTGTACCCCCCACAACGATCGACGGTGATCTGGCCCGCCGGCTCCGGACGCTACCGCGGTCGCGCCGACCGACGGGGAGTACGTTCGACCAACCGCGCATGTGTGACGCCAGGCGCGCTGCAACGACCGTTCAGGCAGACCGGCGCCGCTCAGGCGGGTCCCGCCAGCCATCAGCCAGTCGGCGCAGGAACGCCTGCGCATCCTCCGGCGTCGGAGCGCCTCCTCCGAGCCGGGCGGGTACCCACCACGCTCCGTCGGGCGTGCCGTCCGGGTAGCCACGTTGCACCTCGTCGAGCAACACCGAGATCCGTCGGCGCAACTCGGACATGACCTCAACGTGATCGTCGTCGGGCCCGACGATGATGGGCTCGCCGTAGCGGACGGTGACGGGCAACTTCCACGCCCATCGCGGACGGCGACCGACCGTGTGGAAGCGATGAGAACCCCAGGAGACGGCCGGGATCAGCGGCGCACCGGCCATACCGGCCATGCGTGCCGCACCACGCTTGAACGGTAGGAGCTCGAACGCGGGCGAGATCGTCTGTTCCGGCAGCACCAACACGAACTCGCCATCCCGTAGCGCCTGCACCGCACTTGCGAGGGCACTGGTACCCGAACCGCGGTGAACGGGGATGTGTTCGGCCTTGCGCATGAAATACCCGAACACCGGGACACGGAACAACGATTCCTTGGCCAGGATCCGCACCGGCCGCCCCCAGCCGATGTACGGGAGCCGTCCGGTGGTGAAGAAGTCCCAGAAGGAGGTGTGGTTCGACACGATGACCGCACCCCCGACCCGAGGCAGGTGTTGGCCACCCTCGACCGTGAACCGCCATCGCTGCAAACGCATCACGGCGAAGGCGACCCAGGCGGCGAACCGGTAGACCAGGCTCGCGGCGGGATTCGCAGAATCATCTGGACGTGGCATCGCGGCATGCCTCGTGGCCGGGGAACGCCGGACGTCACCGGCCGTTCGGTTCGTCGTCGGAGGTATCTGAAGGGGTTGGGGAGCTCAGCCGGTCGCGTCCCGCCGGTCGGTGGCGGCGCGCTCACCCGGCGCGGACCCAGCGGACCCGTCGGCCGGATCCGGCGGCGGATCCGGCGGTGGATCCGGCTCGAGCGGCCCGAACGGCGGGTCGCCGGGCGGACCCGGATCCGCGACCGGGGCCGCAGCGTCGGGCTCGGGGGAGGGCGCGCCCCCGCCGAGACGGGCCGGCACCCACCACGCCCCGGCCGGGTTGCCATCCGGGTAGTGCTCCTGGATCTCGTGGACGAGCGCGACCGTCGTGCGACGCAGCCGATCGGTCGCCGTGTGGATGTCCTCGTCAGCCCCGACGTGGATCGGCTCGCCGTAGCGCACGGTCACCGGGATCCGCCATGCCCGGCGCGGCGAGAAGCCGTGGCCGTAGGTGACCAGGCGATGACCGCCCCACGTGGCACACGGGACGATCGGGACCCCGGCAGCCTGGGCCATGCGCACCGCCCCGGTCCGGAACGGCAGCGGTTCGAAGGATCGCGAGATCGTGCCTTCCGGTGCGACCGCGACCATCGCCCCGTCACGTAGCGCTTCGACCGCCGCCTCGAACGACCGTGCACGGCCCTGGCCCGAGGTCCGGTCGACAGGCACGGCGCCGACAGCCGTCACCACCCGACGGCTCAACCCCGAAGACCAGAGCTCACGCTTGGCGAGGAACCGTGGGAGGCGCTTCACGCGCCGGGGTCCCCAGCCAGCGAGGATGAAGTCGATATGCGACGTGTGGTTCCACGTGAGTACCGCACCGCCGGTGCGGGGCACGTTGTCCAGCCCGACCACGGTGAGCCTCCACCGCAACGACCGGACGAACAACACCGTCAAGGTGGCGAGGAGCCGATAGGTGACGTTGCCGCGACGGACACGCCTTCGACCTGCTTCGTCCACCATCACCACCGTGTCGTCGGATGGCTCTGAGCCTACAGCGAGATCCCGGTCCACGGCCGAAACGGCACAGCAGGCTGCGAGCCTCACCCACAGCGACGCCACCGGCGGACAGAGCAACGACACCCGGAGGCCGGAGCAACAGCACCCGGGAGCACCGGACGGTTGCCGACGGTCGATGATGGCGCGACCTGGGTGGTGGGGTGTGTGGGGGTTTTGGGTGGTGATACAGGTTGAGGCCGCCCCGGTGGGGGCGGCCTCGTCCTGTGTGGTTCCCGCGGCGACCTACTCTCCCACCGGGTTGCCCCAGCAGTACCATCGGCGCTGGAGGGCTTAACTTCCGGGTTCGGAATGTTGCCGGGTGTGACCCCTCCGCTGTGACCACGGGAATTTTGCAAGTTGTGTGGTCGGTATGTGGGTCCTGCCCGTGTGGGTGGGGTCCGTTGTGTGTTCACGGTGTGTGGTGAACTTCATAGCGAGCGCGAGCGCGGGTACGGCAAGTCCTCGGGCTATTAGTACCGGTCAGCTTCACCCATTGCTGGGCTTCTACTTCCGGCCTATCGACCCAGTCGTCTGGCTGGGGCCCTTACTCCCTTGTAGGGATGGGTAATCTCATCTCCAGGTGGGCTTCGCGCTTAGATGCCTTCAGCGCTTATCCCGACCGCACGTAGCAAACCGGCGATGCTCTTGGCAGAACAACCGGCACACCAGAGGTACGTCCACCCCGGTCCTCTCGTACTAGGGGCAGCTCCTGTCAAATTACCAACGCGCGCAGCGGATAGGGACCGAACTGTCTCACGACGTTCTGAACCCAGCTCGCGTACCGCTTTAACGGGCGAACAGCCCGACCCTTGGGACCTGCT
>Ga0207421_10003853_pt1 | contig 17610 bp, 14 predicted proteins | sample SodLakKL_010_SED_4_FD_187542 | JGI IMG/M metagenome (GOLD analysis project Ga0207421, IMG submission 187542) | Alkaline sediment microbial communities from Lake Tanatar, Kulunda Steppe, Russia - 8KL_010_SED (SPAdes) (version 2) | ecosystem: Environmental > Aquatic > Non-marine Saline and... | reverse complement strand
CTGCCGGTGATCGGCTGCCGGTGATCACGCGTCGGGGTCCGCGAGGGCATCGGCCAGGCTGAGCCGCGGCAGGAACAGATGGACCAGCGGCCCGATGCCGAAGGCGAACACCAGCGTGCCGGCTCCCACGGTCCCCCCGAGCAGCCAACCTGCGATGAGCACGCTCACCTCGATCGCGGCCCGCGCGACACCGACGGGCACGCCGCGGCGGGCGAGGCCGGTCATGACCCCGTCGCGCGGCCCGGGACCGAGCCCCGCGCCGATGTAGAAGCCGGAACCGATCGCGAACAGCAGCGGTCCGGCCAGCATCATCAGCGTGCGGAGCCACAGCGAGCCGGGGGTGTGCAGCACGAGCAGCGTCAGGTCGATGACGATGCCGATGATGAGCACGTTGAGCACGGTCCCGAGCCCCGGGCGTTCCCGGAGCGGCAGCCACAGGCCCAGCACCACGAGGCCGACCAGGATGCCGACGGTGCCGATCGGGATGCCGCTGAGCCGGGACAGCCCCTGGTGGAGGACGTCCCAGGGGCCCAGCCCGAGGTCCGCGGCCACCATCGAGGCGATCCCCAGCCCACACAGCACCAGGCCGAACAGCAGCCGGGGGAGGCGGCGACGGAGCTCCGCACGGCGGTGGTTGGCCCGACGGATCGCCGTGTGGCCGCGGGGGGTACCGCCGGCCTGGAACGGGCCGGCTCCGGGGCTCGCCTCGGTCACCGCTCGTCCCGGGACTGCAACCACTCGTCCAGATCCCGCTGGCTGTCGAGGAGCTCGGCCTGGATGCGCTCGTCCAGGTCGTCCTCCTCGGTCTCCGCGGCCTCGTCCCGTCGTCGACGTCGCCACCGGCTCCAGATCGGGGGCAGGATGCTGGCCAACACGTTCTCGGAGCGTGCGGCCTCGAGGAAGGCGCGACCGGCGGGCGAGGACGGCACGTCCTCGGGGGTCTCCGGCACCTTGAGGTCGACGCGCCACAGGCCGTCGGCCTCGCGTTCCCGCTCGGCACCGAGGTGGTCGAACACCTCGAGCATGCCGTGGTTGCCGTCGAGCACGTAGTTGCGGAACACCTCGATGCCGGCGGCACGGGCCCGGGCTGCCAGCGCACCCAGCAGGATCGTGCCGGCCCCCTGCCCGTGGTACTCGTCGGCCACGGTGATCGCCGCTTCGGCCACGGTCGGCTCGTAGGGCTCGCGGATGTAGCGGGCGATCCCGACGCCCGGGACCTCCAGGTCCGAGAGGTCGAGGGCCACGATCGCCTCGTGATCGTGATGGTCGACGTCGGTGAGGTAGTCGAGCTGGGTGTCGCTGAGCTGGTCGATGGGTGCGTGGAACCTGAGGTAGCGGGACGCCGGGGACAGCTGACGCAGCCCGGCGATCAACCGCTCCCGGTCCGAAGGTCGGATCGAACGCAGCAGGAGCTTCCGGCCGTCACGCAGCGTCGTGCGGTAGGACCACTCGCCGTCGAGCGGCTCGTCTGGTGGTGGTGCGTCGTCGGCGTCGCCGCGGCGCTGGGTGTGTGACATGCGACCCCTCCGGGATCCAACGCTCCGGACGGTAGCGCCCACGTGGAGACCGACGGTGCACCCGTCTAGGCTGCCGGTTCGGCTGGCTCCACGTCGTCAGGAGGACCCCGTTGACCGGACCACAGTGGTTGCTCGCGCTCGGTGGCGCGACCCTCGTCGGCGTCATCGCGACCGCGGCGGTCGCCTGGTGGATCCTCTGGTCGTGAGCGCAGTGCGCGCGGATCAGCGGTCGACGTCCCGGGCGTGCGGCGGCTGACCGGTGCCCGTCCCGCGCGGCTCCGGCGGCGAACCACAGCGACCGAGGAGCCGAGCGACGTGACAGTTGGAGCAGGGACCACCGAGCGTGAGCCCGTGGTCGCGCAGCCGCCGCGCTGGGGCGCGCCGGTCGCGGGGATGGTCGCGACGTTGGTCGGGATCGCGACCGCGGAGGTGGTCGCGGGCGTGAGCCCAGCGGTCCCCTCCTCCCTGGACGCCCTCGGACAACTGGTCGTCACGGCGCTACCCGGGCCCGCGGTGACCACGGCCATCGAGGTGCTGGGAGCGGCCAACCGCGTCGTGCTCACCCTGGCCTCACTGCTCGTGGCCCTGCTGATCGGGGCGGCGGTCGGACGGCTCGCTGCGATGAGCCTGCCAGCCGCCGCGGCTGCCGTGACCGTCGTCGCCCTCGTGACCGCGATCGCGGTGGCCAGCCGGCCCGAGGCCTCGGTCCCGATCGTGGTGGCCACCCTGGTCGCTGCCACCTCGGTGACCATCGGCCTGCTCGGTCGGCTCCTCGGCCACCTGGGTCTGCGGCCCCCGCGGCCGACGCAGGTCCCACCGAGTCCGACCGATCCGCCCGTGGACCGACGTGCCTTCCTCCGGCTCGGTGTGGCGGCCTCGGTGGGCGCCGCGACCCTGGGGGCGGTGGCCCGGGGGAGCCGGTCGGTCTCCAGCCGGCTCGTCCCGCCCAGCGGCCCCGCACCGCAGGCCATGATCCCCGCACCGCCGGTGGCGGCGGCGCAGGACCTGGCCACCGGGATCGAGGGGGTCAGCCCGGTCCTGACGCCCATCGACCGGTTCTTCCGCATCGACACCGCCATCGTGCTCCCCCGCGTCGACCTCGCCGACTGGCAGCTGCGGATCACCGGCGACGTGGAGCGCCCGCTCGCCCTCAGCTACGACGAGCTGCTGGCGCGGGAACTGGTCGAGGTGGACGCCACGATCGCCTGTGTCTCCAACGAGGTCGGCGGCTCGTTGATCGGGACGGCCCGGTGGGTGGGGGTGCCCCTGGCGGAGCTGCTGGAGGAGGCGGGACCGTCCGCGGCGGCGGAACAGGTCCTCGGCCGTTCCGTGGACGGCTTCACCGCCGGGTTCCCCCTGGCCGCCGCGCTCGACGGGCGTCAGGCGCTGGTCGCGGTCGGGATGAACGGCGAGGTGCTCCCGATGCGGCACGGGTTCCCGGCACGGCTGGTGGTCCCGGGACTGTTCGGCTACGTCTCCGCCACCAAGTGGCTCTCGGCCATCGAGCTGACCCCCTGGGACGGCGTCGACGGCTACTGGATCCCCCGCGGCTGGTCGAAGGAGGGGCCGGTCAAGACCTCCTCCCGGATCGATGTCCCGGGGATGGCCGACGAGGTGGCCGCCGGTTCGGTGGTCGTCGCCGGGGTGGCCTGGGCGCCGACCCGAGGCATCGAGGTGGTCGAGGTCCTCGTCGACGGCGAGGTGGCGTCCAACGCCGAGCTCGTCCCGCCGTTGTCGGACGCGACCTGGGTCCAGTGGCGGGCGGAGGTCACCCTGACCGCCGGCGAGCACAGCCTGGCGGTCCGCGCCACCGACGGCGACGGCAGCCTGCAGGCAGTGGGTCCTTCACGGCCCGCACCGGATGGAGCCGAGGGCTGGCATACCATCCGCGTCCGGGCCGTGTGATCCCATCGACGACGCGGACCCGGGAGGCTGCCGCGGATGCGTCGGATACTCGTCGCGCTCACCGCCCTGGTCGCGGTCGGCTGCACGTTCTCCGCGCCGGCCGGGGAGCCGACGACGCTCCGCGTGATCATGGCCGACGACTGGGCGTCGGCCCCGTTGGTGGGCGAGGTGATCGACCGGTTCGAGCAGGACCATGCGGGGGTCCGGGTCCAGGTCCAGGGCTCGCCCTTCTCCCAGATCCCCGAGCTGGTCGAGGCCGCCCGGGAGCTGGGTCAGCCCTACGACCTGGCCCACTGGCATGCCTTCGCCGCCGCGGCGGCCGATCTGGCCGAGCCGGTGGACGAGCGGTGGGACGCCGAGGGCCTGTCGTCGGCTGACTACCTGCCCGGCGCGGTCCTCGACGTCACCTGGGGCGGCAGCCGCTACGGCGTGCCGCTCGACGTCAACGCGCTGGTGCTGATGGCCAACCGTGAGCTGCTGGCCGCGGCCGAGCTCTCCGAGGACGACCTCGCCCTGGCCGACGACTTCGCGGCGCACACCGAGACCCTGGCCGACCTGGAGGCCGCCGACCACGCCATGGCGGTGACCGCCAGCAGCTGGGCCGCCTACGGCTGGATCGTCGCCGGTGGGGGCCAGCTGCTCGAGACTGCGCCCGACGGGACGGCCGCGTTGGACGCGCAGGGGCTGCCGACCTTCACCTTCGAGGATCCCCGGACGATCGCGGCGATCGAGGTCCTGGCCACGCTGGTCGAGGAGGGACATGCACCCCCGCCGTTGGCGGTCGACCTCGCCCTCGACGCGGTCGCCTCCTTCGCCGACGGACGCTCCGCCCTCCACGCTTCGGGCTCCTGGGACCTACCGATCGCCCAGCGCCCGCTGGAGGCCGAGGAGCTGGTCGAGGACATCGCCGTCCTCCCCCTGCCCCAGCACGACCCCACCGAGCCGCGCACGGTGCTCGGCGGCTCCAGCCTGTTCCTGCCCCGCGACGGTGAGCAGCAGGAGCTGGCCTTCGCCCTGGCGCTCGCCCTCACCGAACGGGAGGTCGGCCTGGCGCTCGCCGAGCAGGAGGGGCGTCTGCCGGCCCGCGTCGACGCCTACGACGCGCCGCTGTTCGCGACCTCACCGGACCTCGCCGCCTTCGTCGCGCAGCTCGAGCACGCCCAGGTCATGCCCCTGATCGCGTTCCCCGAGGTCGCGATCGCCTTCCGGGACGGGCTCGATGCCGCGCTCAGCGGCCGGGCCACCCCCGCGGAGGCGATGAGCCAGGTCCAGGCCACCGCCGAGCGGTGGCTCGCTGAACGGTGACCCCGACGCGGTGGTGGCGACGCCCCGGGGCTGGCATGCTGCCCCGGGTCCTGGCGGCCTTCGTCGCCACCCTGACGGTCGCCAGCCTGGTGACGGTGGTGCTGGAGTCACGGCTCACCCGCCAGCAGCTCGAGGACCAGGCCATCACCCTGTTCGGCGAGGTCGGTGACGTCCTCGATGCCCGCATCGCCAGCGACGCCCTGCGGACGAGCCAGCTGATGTCGGTGGTGTCCCAGCAGCTGCTCGCCGCTCCTCCTGGGGGGATCGACGATGCCGACGAGCTGGCCCGCCGCACCCTGTCGGTGGTGCGGACCTCGGATGCCCCGCTGGAGCTGGTGGGCGTGGTCGAGGTCGCCAGCGGGGACGTCCGCACGCTCGGCCTGCCGTCGCGACAGGGCGTCGCCCCGCCTCCCCCCGGCGTGGCCACCGAGGTCGCCCGGCGCGCGAGCAGCAGCCAGCGGGTGGTCCCGCTGGAGGGAGGCGGGTACGGGCTGGTCCACGTGCTCTCGGTCGACCGGCTCGGGGCGCAACCGCGCCTGCTCGTGACCGGGTTCCCGCTGAACAACGTGGCCGCCCGTCGCTACCTCGCGCAGACCGGGGTCGACGAGATCGAGCTGGTCGTGGACGGCGAGGTGGTCGCTGCCACCGACGACGCCCGCGTCGGCGCACCGCCGGAGGGCCGATCGGACCTGTTCCGCGAGATCCAGCAGCTCGAGGACGGACGCCTGATCCGCTACGTGGCGCTCGGCGCCGAGCGGGCCTGGGACACCCCGGCGGCGGTCGGGCTGGTCTCCGACGACCCGCTGGCCACCCTCGATGGGGCGCTGGCGCGGACGCGGGCGCTGATGATGGTCCTGTTGCTGGTGGTCGGCGGCGGGTTGGCCTTCGCGCTCGCGAAGGTCATCACCCGCCCCCTGATCGGTCTGACCGCCACCGCCACGGCGATCGCCTCCGGTGACCTCGACCGCTCCTTCGACATCGAGCGCAGCGACGAGATCGGGCGCCTGGCCGAGGCCCTGGAGCGGATGCGGCGGGGGCTCAGGGCCCAGCTGCTCGTCATCAAGCGCCAGGCGGAGGCGCTTCAGGATGCGGCCCGGCGGATGGTCGGTGTCCAGGACGCGGAGCGGCGGCGGATCGCACAGGACCTGCACGACGGCATCCAGCAGCAGCTCGTGGTCCTGCGCATGCAGGTGGGGGCGGCCCGCCGGGAGCTCGAGCAGGATCCGGACCGGGTCGAGGCGGTCACCAACGGCCTCGCCGAGTCGATCGACCACCTGCTGGACCAGCTGCGGTCGACGGGCCAGCAGCTGTTCCCGGCGATCCTGAGCGATCGCGGCCTCGGCCCGGCCCTGTTCAGCCTCTCCGCCAAGCTCCAGTTGCCGGTCGACCTGTGGTTCACGCCGGATCCTCTCCCACGGGTCGACGACGAGGTGGAGGTCAACGCCTACTTCCTGGTCTCCGAGGCGGTGGTCAACACCATCAAGCACGCCGAGGCCTCGCGGCTCCAGGTCGAGATCAGCGTCGACGACACCCACCTCTACGTCCACGTCCACGATGACGGGGTCGGCTTCGACCCTCACCGACAGGGGCATCGGGGTGGGCTGATGCACATGCGGGACCGCGTCCAGGCGCTCGGCGGTGTGCTGGATCTGACCTCGGCTCCCGGGGAGGGGACCCAGGTGGATGCGGCCTTCCCCCTCACGCGCCCGTCGGGGTCAGTCGTGGGAGCGTTGCAGGTAGAACAGGACCGCGGCGACGCGTCGGTTGAGGTCGATCTCCTCGGCCAGCCCGAGCTTGCGGAAGATCGCGTTGGTGTGCTTCTCGACGGAGCGGTCGGTGATGGTGAGTTCCCGGGCGATCGCGGCATTGCCCCGTCCTGAGGCCATCAACGCCAGGACCTCCAGCTCCCTGGGGGTCAGCCCGGCCAGCCGAGAGGCGGACCGGCGCCGTTGGGCCTCCAGCAGGGCTTCCACGATCCTGGGGTCGAGCATCGAGCCGCCGTCGCGAACCTCGTCGATCGCCTGCACGAGGCGGTCCGCGTCACCGAGACGCTCCTTGAGCAGGTAGGCGACCCCGGCCGACCCGTCCTTGAGCAGCTCCAGGGCGTACTCGGGGTCGTCGTGCTGCGACAGCACGACGACGCCGACCCCCGGATGGTGGTGGCGGACGTGGTGGGCGAGGTCGATGCCCTCGGTGGTGAACGTCGGGGGCATGCGGATGTCCAGCAGCACCACGTCGGGGACAGCGTCCTCGAGGAGGCTGAGCAGCTCGGGAGCGTCGCTGGCGGTCCCGATCACCTCGATGCGGGGGTCGGCGGCGACCGCGGCCCGGGCGCCCTCCCTGACCAGGTAGTCGTCCTCGGCGATCATGAGGGTGAGGCGGTCGTCGCCCACGGCAGCTGCCCTCCTCGCCAGGTGGTCGCCGGGTGGTTGCGGCACCTTCCGCAGGCTACTGACCGTTGCGGCCACGACGGTCCCGGTGATGGTGGTGCTACTACCACCCTAGGAAGAGCGGTGGTCTCACGGTTCCCGAGGAGCCCAGCCTCGGGCACGCTCCCGCTCGACGCCTCGAGCACCACGGCCCGACGGGGGGTGGCCGTGGTGCCCGGGGCGTCGTCGTGTCGTGAGACCACCGCAGGCCCGTAGGCTGTGCCGCGTGCCCGGCGCCCGGCGCCGGTCCAGGCTCCCAGGAGGCACGCGGTGCGCATCGCAGTGGTGGGGACCGGCATCGCCGGGGCTGCGAGCGCCTGGTTGCTGTCCCGCTCCCACGAGGTGCACGTCTTCGAGCGCGAGGACCGCCTCGGGGGTCACACCCACACGGTGTCCACGCCCCGCGGCGACGGGTCAACGCTGCCGGTCGACACCGGGTTCATCGTCTACAACGAGGCGACCTACCCCCTGCTGGTGCGCTTGTTCGACGAGCTGGGGGTGCTGACCCAGGCCTCCGACATGTCGTGGTCGCTCAGGTGCGACCGCTGTGACCTGGAGTACGCCGGCAGCGCCCATGGCGTGCTCGCCCAGCCCAGCAACCTCCTGTCGCCCGGCTACCTCGCGATGCTCGCCGACATCGCCCGCTTCAACCGGCTCGGACGGCGCATCGTCGCCGACGGTCGGACCTCGTCGCTGACCATCGGCAGGTTCCTCGAGGTGGCAGGCTTGGGGCACGGCTTCCGCGCCCACTACCTGCTGCCGATGGCGGCGGCCATCTGGTCGTCCGGGACCGGGGTCATCGCCGAGCTGCCCATCGACACCCTGCTGCGGTTCTTCTCCAACCACGGGCTGCTCGGGGTCACCACCCACCACAAGTGGCGCACCGTGACCGGAGGGAGCTCCTCCTACCTCGGCCCGTTGACGGCGCCCTACCGGGAGCGGATCCACACCGGCTGCCGCGTGACCGCGGTCCGCCGCGATCGCGACGCCGCGCAGCTCACCTTCGCCGACCGCACGACCCGGAGCTTCGACGCCGTGCTGCTCGCAACCCACGCCGATGAGTCCCTGCAGCTGCTGGTCGATCCCACGCCACGGGAGCAGGAGCTGCTGGGTGCCTGGCGGTACAGCACCAACGACACCTACCTGCACACCGACGCCTCGCTCCTGCCTCGCCGTCGTGCCGCCTGGGCCTCCTGGAACTACCTCCTGGACGACTGCCGCGTCCCCACCGAACGGGTCAGCCTGAGCTACCACATGAACCGGCTCCAGACCCTCGAGGAGCCCCGTGACTACGTGGTCACGCTGAACCCGGCGACGCCACCGTCCCCCGAGACCGTGCTGCGCCGGTTGGACTACACGCACCCGGTCTACACCGCCGCCAGCGTCGGCACGCACGACCAGCTCGACGAGCTCAACGGCACCCGGCGGACCTTCTACGCCGGGGCGTACCAGCGGTACGGCTTCCACGAGGACGGCCTGTGGTCCGCGGTGCGCGCCGTCCACCACCTCGGTGTCCGGTGGCCGTGGTGACCCGGACCCGCGCCTCGGGCCTGTACGTCGGCTGGACCCGCCACCGCCGACGGGTCACCGTCGACCGCAGCTTCCGGTACCGCACCTTCCACGCCCTGCTCGACCTGGACGAGCTGCCCCGGCTCGAGCGCGAGGTCCGTGGCTTCGCCTACCGACGGCCGTCACCGGTGCGCTTCCGTGACCGCGACCACCTCGGCGCAGGGGACACCCCGGTCAAGGCCAAGCTGTCGCGCTGGCTGGCCGGCCACGGCGTCGCGCTCCCCGACGGACACGTGCGGGTGCTCGCGAACCTCCGGGTCCTCGGCCACGTCTTCGACCCCGTCAGCTGGTGGTTCTGCCACCGCGCCGACGGCTCGCTGGCGCTGGTGGTCGCCGAGGTCCGCAACACCTTCGGGGAGTCCTACTGGTACCTGCTGGACGAGCTCGAGGACAGTGGGAACGGGGTGGTCCACGCCCGTGCCGCCAAGCGGTTCCACGTCAGTCCGTTCCTGCCGATCACCGGGCTCGAGTACCGCTTCAGCTTCGTGCTGCGTCCTGATCGGATCGTGGCGCACATCGACGTCCTCGCCGACGGCGAGGTGGTGTTCGACGCGACCCAGACCGGCTCCCGCCGTCCGTTCACGACCGATGGCCTGGCCCGCACCCTGGTCACCAACCCCCTGCTGCCGCTGCGCACCGTCGCCCTGATCCACCTCCAGGCCGTCCGGCTGTTCCTCCGAGGGGTCCGGTTCCATCGCAAGCCGGACCCGCCCGCCGGCGGCCTCGCGCGGGGTCGGTTCGTCGGCGGCGGGGCCATCCCGGCGGGGCGTGACCACGAATCGGCGTCGAGCCCGTGAACCGCTGCACCGTGCAACCGAACCGACGAGGAGGACCGTGGTGGAGCCCGTGATCCGGCCAGTGCCGCCCGCGCCGGACATCGTCCGGGCCGAGACGCCGATGGAGCGCCGTGCCCGGCACGCGATCACCTCGATGCTCGAGCAGTTCGTGGTCGGCCGGGTCGAGGTGGTGCTGCCCGACGGCCGGCGTCGGTGGTTCGGTGACGGCGACAGCGAGCTGCGCTCACGGATCCACGTCCACGACTGGCGGTTCTTCACCCGGCTCCTTCACGGCGCGACCGTCGGCGTGGGGGAGTCCTACCTGCAGGGGGAGTGGTCCTCGACCGACCTGGTCTCGCTGGTGCGGATCGTGATCGCCAACCGTCGGGCGCTCAAGCGCATCACCCCGGCGGCGCTGGCCAACATCGCCTCGGACAAGCTGATCCACTCCTTGCGGGCCAACCGCCTGGGTCGCTCCAAGCGCAACATCGCGGCCCACTACGACCTCTCCAACGAGCTGTACGCGCTGTTCCTCGACGACTCGATGACCTACTCGGCGGCCTATTTCAGCTCACCCACCGTCACGCTCGAGCAGGCCCAGGAGGCCAAGTACCGGCGGCTGGCGGAGAAGGCCCGGATCGGCCCGGGTGACCACGTGCTGGAGATCGGCTGCGGCTGGGGCGGGTTCGCGATCTTCGCCGCCAGCACCTACGGCTGCCGGGTCACGGGCATCACCTTGAGCGAGCAGCAGGCGGCGATGGCCCGTGAGCGTGTCGCCGCCGCGGGCCTCGACCACCTCGTCGACATCGAGCTGACCGACTACCGCGAGGTGACGGGCCGCTTCGACCGGATCATCTCCATCGAGATGCTGGAGGCCGTCGGGCACCGCTACCTCGACACCTACTTCGCCACGATCGACCGGCTGCTCGCTCCCGACGGGCTGGCCGCGGTCCAGGTCATCACCATCCCGGAGCAGCGCTACGAGAACTACAAGCGCCGCCCCGACTTCATCCAGCGCTACATCTTCCCCGGCGGTCACCTGCCGTCGCTGGAGGCCATGAGCGGGTCGATGGGTCGCAGCGGCGACCTCTACGTCGAGGCGGTCGACAACATCGGCGTGCACTACGCCGAGACCCTGCGCCGGTGGCGCGAGCGGTTCCTGTCCAACGTGGACCAGGTCCACGCCCTCGGCTTCGACGACCGGTTCGTACGGATGTGGGAGTTCTACCTCGCGTACTGCGAAGGGGCCTTCCTCGCCCGCTACATCAGCGATCTGCAGGTGGTGCTCACCCGCCCGATGAACGGCACGCTCGGGACCCACCCCTACGGCCGCGAACTCGTCCAGGTGCGTGAGGCCGACCTGCCGCCGCGACGCAGTGACCGGCTCGCGGGTGACCACGTGGCCGCCCGCGCCGCCGGCGAGGTGGGCGCGTGAGCCGCCCGACGTGGAAGGCCCGCGTGGTCGACGCGGTGATCGACCGCGGGATCCTGCCCGATGCGCTCCTGCGGCGCGCCATCCGCCGCCTGCTGCACCGTCGGCGGGCGGTCATCACCGCCGGCAGCGTCGAGGAGCGCGGGGAACGCCAACGCCAGCTGCTCGCGGCTCTGGCCGCCGCGCCCGTGGCGATCGACACCGTTGAGGCCAACGAGCAGCACTACGAGGTCCCCACCGAGCTGTTCGAGCTGATGCTCGGCCCGCACCTGAAGTACTCATCGGCGTGGTGGCCCGTCGGGGTGTCCACCCTGCCCCAGGCCGAGGAGGCGATGCTGGCACTGACCTGTGACCGGGCCGAGCTCACCGACGGCCAGGACGTGCTCGAGCTCGGGTGCGGTTGGGGTTCGCTGACCCTGTGGATGGCCGAGCGCTACCCCGGCTCGCGGATCACCGCGGTGTCGAACTCCGCGACCCAGCGCGAGCACATCGAGCAGCAGGCGGCTCGGCGCGGGCTCCACAACGTGACCGTGCTGACCTGCGACGTGAACCGGCTCGGTGCCGGTGCCGGTCAGGGCGGCGGGCCGGGTGCGTACGCCGAGGTTGTGCACGAGCAGGCCTTCGACCGGGTGATCTCGATCGAGATGTTCGAGCACGTGCGCAACCACCGCGTGCTCACCGAGCGGATCGCCTCCTGGCTCAAACCCGGCGGCAAGCTGTTCGTGCACGTCTTCGCCCACCGCTCGGACGCGTACCCCTTCGAGACGGGCGGCGACGCCGACTGGATGGCCCGGCACTTCTTCACCGGGGGGCTGATGCCCTCCCACGACCTGCTTCTGCTCAGCGTCGCGGAGCTCGAGGTCGAGGACCGCTGGGCGGTATCCGGCGGCCACTACGCCCGGACGCTTGGCGCCTGGCTGGAGCGCCTCGACGCCCACGCGGACCGGGTGCAGCAGCTGTTCGCCGATGCCGGCGGGCCGGTGTCGCCGCGGGCGGCCTACCACCGCTGGCGGGTGTTCACCATCGCCTGCGAGGAGCTGTTCGCCTTCCGCGGCGGCGACGAGTGGCACGTGTCGCACTACCGTTTCGTGCGGCCCGAATGAGGCGGGGCGCCGACCACACCGGGGAGGTGGACCGACGATGACCGACGATCTGCTCGAAGACGCCATCGTCCGTTTCGAGGAGGCGCTGCCCCATGCGCAGCTGTCCGAGGACGCCCACGAGCGGCTCCGCAGCCCCGTGTCGTCGTTGAAGGTGTCGGTGCCGGTGCGCATGGACGACGGGCGCTTGCGGATCTTCCCCGGCTACCGGGTCCGCTACGACGACACCCGTGGGCCGGCCAAGGGTGGCATCCGGTTCCACCCGGGCGTGACCGCCGCCGAGGTGACGACGCTGGCCTTCTGGATGACCTTCAAGACCGCGCTCATGGACCTGCCCTTCGGTGGCGGCAAGGGCGGGGTCGCCGTCGACCCCAAGCAGCTCTCCGCCTCGGAACTGGAGCGGCTGTCGCGCGGCTACCTCGCGGCCATCGCCGACGTGATCGGTCCCGACGTCGACATCCCGGCCCCCGACGTGGCGACCAACGAGCTCGTGATGGGCTGGATGGCCCACGAGTACGCGAAGATCAACCGTGGCCACCACCCCTCGGTGGTCACCGGGAAGCCACTGGCGCTCGGGGGCATCCCCGGGCGCAGCAGCGCGACCTCGGACGGCGCCTTCCACGTGATCCGGACCGTGCAGTCGCGGGTGCTGCCCGACATCGACCACCCGAGTGTCGCCATCCAGGGCTTCGGCAACGCGGGCTCGCAGCTGGCCACCCGCCTGGCGGAGGCCGGGTGGCGCGTGGTGGGCGTCAGTGACTCCTCCGCGGCGATCCACGACGCCGGCGGCCTGGACGTCGCGGCCCTGCGCGAGCACAAGAAGGCGACCGGGTCCCTGGCCGACCCACCGGTCGGGGAGGAGATCGCTGCCGAGGACCTGCTCTGCCTGGAGGTCGATGTCCTGATCCCGGCCGCGCTGGAGGGCGCGATCGATGGCTCCAACGCCGAGCGGGTCCGTGCCCGGACGATCTTCGAGGTCGCCAACGGGCCGCTCACCGCCGATGCCGATCGGATCCTCGACGACGCGGGCGTGCAGATCGTCCCCGACATCCTCGTCAACGCGGGCGGGGTCACGGTGAGCTGGTTCGAGTGGATCGCCAACCGGACGGGAGATCGGTGGGACGAGGCCACGGTGCGTGAGCGTCTGGAGCGCCGGATGGTCACCGAGACCGACGCGGTCGTCGCCCTGGCGGATGCCCGTGACCTACCGCTGCGCACAGCCGCCTACGTCCACGCGATCGAGCGGCTCAGCCGGTCGATGGACGCGACGGGGACCGCGTCGCTGTTCGGCGACCTCGACGGCTGAGCCGTCGCTCAGCCGACCAGCTCGCGCCCGTGCTCAGAGACGATCTCGCGCGTCGCGATCAGGTCGATGCCGGTGCCGGCGACGTCGCTGACCACCACGGCGCCGAAGTCCACCGGGGCCTCGACCACCAGCCCTTGGAGTGCCTGGACGAACTCCCGCACCTTCTGCTTGGGGACGGGTTCCGCCGCCCTGACGGGCAGCCGCTCGCAGGGGCCACCGTGCAGCCACACCGTGGTCGACACCGCCCGTCGGGGGTCGGTGTGCTCCTGGGTGCCGTACTTGATGCCCCGCTTGCAGCTGTTGCCGCGCACCTCGATCACGTCGTCGTCCACCGCGTCCACCTCGAGCCGGCAACCGAGGGGGCAGCTGGTGCACAGGTAGACGTAGGTCTCGGTCTCTTCTGCGGCGTGTTCGTCGGGAGCTCGCGTCGGTTCCGCCATCAGCTCTCCTCCTCCTCCTCGACCGGGATCGCGTCCACGCGCAAGGTGTCGCCCGCGAACCCGTCCAGCAGCTTCGGGCTCACCTTCATGGTGACCATCTCAGGGGGCACGACCGCCCGGACCTTGCGTTGGTGCGCGTCACCGAGGTGCAGCTTGGTGTCGCCGTAGATCGGTTGCTTGACGCGGAACGACACGGTCTGTGAGCGCTCGGTCGACAGGGTGTGGGGCACCACGTAGGCGACGTTGCGGCCGGGGGTGACCGTGACGTCCTGGCGGGCGCGGTGCCGACCGAGGGCGACGTCGCCCGCCGCGGCACCAGCCGCACTCGCTTCCTGGCTGACCCAGTCGGCGAGGTCGTTGACGTGGAGGTTGTTGCCGGCGGCGAACACCCCGGGCAGCGAGGTCTCCATGGTGCTGGAGACCACGGGGCCACCGGTGCGCGGGTCGAGGCTCAGCTGCAGTTGGCGGGCCAGTTCCGCGTCGGGGATCAGCCCGATCGACAGCAGCAGCGTGTCGCAGTCGATGTCCCAGGACCTGTCGAGCTGGGGCTGGAGGTCGTCATCGACCGGTGCGACCGTGACCCCGTCCGTGCGCTGGTGGCCGTGGATGTCCACCACCGTGGTGGACAGGTGGAGGGGGATGTCGAAGTCGTGCAGGCACTGCACGACGTTGCGACCGAGCCCGCTGGCGAAGGGCAGGAGCTCGAACACCCCAAGGACCTCCACTCCCTCCAGGGTGAGGCGTCGCGCCATGATCAAACCGATGTCGCCGGAGCCGAGGATCACCGCCCGTCGTCCGGGCAGGTAGCCGTGCAGGTTGACCATCTTCTGGGCCAACCCGGCGGTCATCACGCCGGCGGGCCGCTCACCCGGGATCTTGATCGCCGCTCGGGTCCGCTCCCGGGCACCGGTGGCGATGACCAGGCTGCCGGTGTCGACGGTGGAGATGCCGGCGTCGGGCGACATCAACTTGACCCTGAGCTCACGGCTCACGTCGGTCACGTAGGTGTTGGTCAGGACGTCGACGTCGCGTTCGACGACCCGCTCCAGCGCGAGGTGGGCGTACTCGGGACCGGTGACGTCCTGCTTGAACTCGTGGAGCCCGAACCCGGAGTGGATGCACTGCAGGAGGATCCCGCCGGGCTCCGGGTCGCGGTCGACCATCAGGATCCGTTCCGCACCCTGATCGCGGGCCGCGACCGCCGCGGCGAGCCCAGCGGGCCCGGCCCCGACCACCGTCACGTCGTAGCGGCTGAGGAGATGGCGTGGCTGCGCGGTGATCGGCACGGCTCAACCTCCGGTACGGGCGGTCGTGACCGGGTGATCGTCGCGGTCGCAGACGATCCACGTGCCGGCCCCTCGCTTGGTCACCTCGGGGATGGGGATGCCCTGGTGCTCGGCCAGCAGCTGCATGCAGCCCCAGGTGCAGAACCCCCCCTGGCAGCGGCCCATCCCCACCCGGGTGCGGAACTTCAACCCGTCGAGGGTGTGGGCGCCGCGGTCCATGGCGTCGCGGACCTCCGCCTCGGTGATGATCTCGCAGCGGCAGATCAGGTGGGCGTAGCGCGGATCGCGTCGTGCCAGCTCCTGCTGGTCCTCGGTGGCGAGCTGGTTGAACCTCACCGGATGTGGCGCGGTCGGTTCCCAGTCGGCCTTCTCCTCGAGCTCCAGCCCCTCGTCGGCCAGGATGTCGACCAGCAGGTCGGCGAGCGCGGGCGCGCCGGTCAGGCCGGGTGACTGGATCCCGGCCGCGTTGATGAAGCCGCGGCGCTCCGTCGGCCCGACGACGAAGTCCTCGGTGTCGGACACCGGCCGCAGCCCCGCGAACTCCGCGATGATGTCCCGCTCGCTGATCGTCGGCACGAGCTTGCGGGCGTTGGTGAAGACCTGGGCGGCGCCCTCCTCGGTGGTGGAGGTGTCGAACTTGTCATCGACGGTCTGGGCGGTCGGCCCGACCATGATCGTGCCGTCCACCGTGGGGTTGACCAGCGTGCCCTTGGAGACGGGGGAGGGGCAGGGGAAGATGATGCTGGACACGATGCCGGCAAGCCGCTTGTCGAGCAGGTACTCCTCGCCCTTGCGGGGCAGGATCTCGAAGTCCCGCACCCCAGCGAACTCCGCGATGTCGTCGGCGAACAGCCCGGCGGCGTTGATCACGAACCGGCCGCGCCACACGTCGGTCTCGGTCCGCACCGTCAGCGGGGTATCCGGGTCCTCGACATCGGGTGGGTCGATCCCCACGACCCGCTGCTCCTCGGCGATCGTGACCCCGTTGCGACGGGCGACGTCGGCCACGAGCATCACCGCCTCGTAGGGGTTGAAGACGCACGCCGTCGGAGCCCACACCGCGCCCTTGACCTCGCGCGTCAGGTTCGGCTGGGCGTGAAGGGTGCGCTCGGCGGTCCAGGCCTGCGTGCCGGGGATGCCCTTGCGGATGCCCTGCTGGCGGATCTGCTCGATCCTCACCAGCTGCTCGTCGTCGAGCGCGACCAGGACCTCACCCACGTTGTTCAGCCCGAAGCCGAGCTCGTCGTGCAGCTGCCGCCACCCGAGGTTGCCCGGGTACTCGAGCCTGCCCTTCAGGGTGTCGGGCGAGGCGTGCATCGCCGAATGCACGATCCCACTGTTGGCCTTGCTGACCCCGAAGGCGACCTCGGCCTGCCACTCCAGGAGGGCGACGTCGAGGTGGAACCTGGAGAGGGCACGTGCGAGCGTGGCCCCCACCGCCCCACCACCGATGATCACAACGTCGCGGACCCGCTCGTCACCCATGGCTCGGCCTTCCGCACTCGCGCAGACCAGTGCGGACCCAGACTGCACCTCCAACCGGCGGGGGAGCAGAGCGGATGGTCCCGTCAGGGACGGGCCGGACGGACCATCGCCGGGGTGTCCGGGCCAGGCCCCACCGCATCGACGGCGTCGGGGCTTCCTCCCGCGGCGCCGTCGTCGGGGGCGCTGCCTCGGGTCAGGCGACGCCACCACCATGCCGCGTAGGTCACCAGTGCCAGCACGGCGAAGATGTGCCACTGCACCGCGTAGGACAGGTGGCTGCCCTCGTCCAGCTCCGGAGGGCCGGCGGGGAAGGGCAGCTGGTCCTCGGTGGGGTTGTCCAGCTCGGCGTCGATCCGTAGCACCATCGGGAACAGCCGCCCATCGACCTGCCGATCGAGCCGGGCGGTGTCGGTGTGGAACACGCGCTCCAGGCGGCCCTCATCGGGATCCTGAGGGCCGAAGGAGGGTTGTGCCACCGGCCGCTCCAGCACGCCGACCACCGTGAGGTCGCCCGATGGTGGAGCAGCTTCGGCGACCGGCGGCTGATCCAGGGACGACGGCACCCAGCCACGGCGGACCAGGACGACGCCACCGTCGGTGAGCTCCAGCGGGGTGAGCACGTGGAACCCGGTCTGGTTGCGGTACTGCCGGTTGCGCTGCAGCACCTCCTCGTCAGGACGGAAGGCCCCGGTCACCTCGACCCGGCGGAACTCCAGGGCCGCGTCGTCGACGGTGTCGGTGTTCGCCGGGTCCGCCAGGGCCGCGAGATCGATCGGCGCCTGCGCCATCCGCTCGGTGGCCCGCGCGTTCTGTTCGCGCACCGTCTGCAGTCGATCGACCTGCCACTGCCCGAGCGCGAGGCAGGTGGCGACCACCGTCAGCACCAGCAGGTGGGAGACGATCGCGGTGGGGCGGAGGAGGTCCCTGAGCACGGTGGGCAGGGTAGCGATGTGGGCAGGATGGCCGTTGATGGGCGGGTGGACGAGAAGCAGCGGATAGCTGCTGCTTCTCGACGCGGGACGACGTGGCCGGCCGGGCAACCGCGATCCTCGTGCGAGAA
>Ga0207421_10003851_pt1 | contig 17620 bp, 13 predicted proteins | sample SodLakKL_010_SED_4_FD_187542 | JGI IMG/M metagenome (GOLD analysis project Ga0207421, IMG submission 187542) | Alkaline sediment microbial communities from Lake Tanatar, Kulunda Steppe, Russia - 8KL_010_SED (SPAdes) (version 2) | ecosystem: Environmental > Aquatic > Non-marine Saline and... | reverse complement strand
GAGGCGGTGCGGGCCCGTGGCAGCGCGCCGCTGTCGGCGTGGGCGGCGGCGAAGGCGGCGAGCGCGGTAACGGTGTGCTGCGCTGCCTCATCGGCGATGAGCGCCACGCGGTGGTCGTCGGTGGCGGCACGCGCGAGCGTCGCCGCCTGCCGCAGCGGCTCGGGCGCGTCGTGGTCGCAGTCCTCGCAGGCGACCAGCGCCACACCGGAGGCGCCCGCGCGCAGCGCCCCGAGCAGGTGGGTCTCGTCGAGCAGCAGCAGCGAGGGCAGGGCCACCACCGCGGCATCCGGTGCGGCCGCCTGGGCCGTGGCTGCGCTGTCGGGGCAGGTCAGCACCGCGATCGCGCCCGGCGGTGCGGTGTCCAGCGCGGCGCGCACGGCCGCGTCGACCTCGCGGTCGTCGGCGAAGCTGCGCGTCAGGGCGTCGGTGGGGCACACGCTGGTGCAGGCGCCGCAGCGCCGGCAGGCCTCCGGGTCGATCTCGATCGCCAGCCCGCCCGGACGCGCCTTGCCGCGGATCGCGCCGTAGGGACAGGCGTCAGCGCAGCGCTGGCAGCCGGGGATGCCGGCCACGCCGGCGGCGCACCGCTGTGCATCCCAGGCGGGAGGCGCTGCGCGGGAGGGCCGCGGCACCGTGGTCGCGGGTGCTGCAGCGCCCTGCTGCCACGGGGTCGTGACGTCGTTCACAAGCTCCATGGGGGCCTCCTGCTGGCTGATTCGCGCACCGTAGGAACTGCTCGGGGTCCTGCTCGTGAGCCACGCGACCCCGTGAAAACGTCCAGGTGTCCCAGGCCCGGGCGCGCTCCGCCGACGTCGACCATCCGCAGGGGAAGTGCAAGAGCCACCACCTGTGGGACCAAGGTCCCACGCTGCGGCAGGACCATTGCCGGACGTTGCAGGTCATGCGCAGGTGCGTGCAGACCATGCCCTGCACCATCCTCTGCTGTGCAGATGACGCCGCACCACTGGATGCAGGAGCAGCGCGATGACCGAGCAGCTCGTCGGCGCCGAGCGCGTGCAGGAGCTGCTGGGCGTCGACCGCTCGACGGTCTACCGGATGGCAAGCGACGGTCGCCTGCCGGCGGTGAAGGTCGGCCGCCAGTGGCGCTTCCCGCTGGACCGCGTCCAGCAGCGCCTGCGCCCCGAGTCGTGCGACCCCTGCGAGCGGCCCGAGCTGGAGCTGGACCGGGCTGCGGTCGAGCCGCTGCTCGCGGTGGTGGCCGAGGCGCTCGGCGTGATGATGGTGGTGGCCGACATGCACGGCCAGGCACTGACCCGCGTGGTCAACCCGTGCCCCTGGTTCGTGGCCAATGGCGATGATCCCGCGGTGCTCGATGCCTGCCTGGCCGAGCGGCGCGAGCTCGCCGCGAGCCTCGACTTCGTGCCGCGGTTCCAGCGCAACCGCTTCGGCTACGACTGCGCGCGCGCGTTCGTGCGCTCGGGCTCAGAGCTGGTGGGCATCGTGGTCGCCGGGGGCCTCGAGCCGCTGGGGGGCCACGACCACCCCGACGGCCTGCACGCGCTCGACTCGGCGGGCCGCGAGCGGGTGCTGGAGGCCCTGCCGCGCGTCGCCGCCGCGCTCTCGCGCCTGGCGGGTCATCCCGACGACGAGGTCCCCGACCCTGTGCTGGTGACCCCGTGAGCCCCGTCGAGGCCTTGCGACGGCACGCAGGGGCGCCCTGTGAATGTGATCACAGGAGCATGAGCGTGAGCCGCAGGCCGCAGACCGGGTGCCGCAGTGCACACAGTCCGACCGCTGCACGAGCCGCCGCTGCCGCACACCAACGCCGGCAGCACTGATTAGAGGAGGAGCGACGACCATGAGAGCGACGAGACCCTGGATGCTGCTGGCGGCGCTGGCCGCTGCGCTGCTGCTCCTGGCCGCCTGTGAGGCCGACGAGGAGGAGGCAGCCGAGGAGGAGCCTGACGACGACATCGCCGTCGACTTCGACGACGACGACGCTGACGACCCCGACGACGACGTCGACGAGGACGACGAGCCGGCCGAGGACGACGACGAGCCGGCTGACGAGCTCGACGTCGAGGCCGAGGTCGACGCCTACGCCAGCACCCTGCCCGATGGCTGGCTGATGTTCCGCGAGGCCGACGAGCTGGAGGAGATCCGCGAGGTCGAGGGCAGCGTCATCGTCGATGTGCGCGGCGCAGACGACTACGAGGAGGGCCACATCCCCGAGTCGATCAACATCCCGATCCGTGAGCTGGCCGACAACCTCGACCTGATCCCCACCGACGCTCCCGTGGCAGTCACCTGCCAGACGGGCTGGCGCACCGGCATGGCCGTCGCGGCGCTCGGGCTGATGGGCTACGACAACGTCGAGGGCTGGGCCAACGAGTTCCCCGAGTGGGAGGAGGCCGGCTACGACGTCGAGTCCGGCGAGGGCGAGGAGCCCGAGGTCTTCGGCGAGCCGGATCTGCCCGAGCCCGAGATGGTCGACGAGGTCGGTGCGTGGCTGGCGGGCCTGCCCGACGGCTGGCTGCTGATGCGGGAGACCGACGAGGTCGCCGACGCGCTCGACGCCGGCGCCCAGGCGCTGGACCTGCGCGGTGAGGACGACTTCGAGGAGTCCCAGGTCGAGGACGCCATGAACATCCCGATCCGCGAGCTCGGCGCTCGTCACGACGAGCTGCCGACCGACGTGGACATCGTGACCCACTGCGCGAGCGGCTGGCGCTGCGCGATGTCCATGCCGATGCTCGGGCTGCTGGGCTACGACAACGTCAGCGGCTTCCCCGGCATGTTCGACGACCTCGACGAGGCCGGCCTGACCACCTAGCCACACGCGGTGGGGGTGGGCGCAGGCCGCCCACCCCCACCGGGACGTCACTGCGCGTCCGAGGAGAGCGCAAGCGAGGAGCGATCATGGCAAGAGCCGAGCTCAGCATCACCCGGCGCCAGCTGCTCAAGTCCGGGCTTGCCGCCGGAGCGGGCGGCGCCGTCGGCGCTGGAGCGCTGGGAGGAGCCCCGGCCTCCGCTGCCACCGCCGGGGACCCCTGGTACCGCACCGGCGAGATCCGCACCACCTACAACGTGTGCGACATGTGCCCGTGGCACTGCGGGATCGTGGTCCACACCGTCGACGGCGAGATCCGCAAGATCGACGGCAACCCCAACGACCCCAAGGCCCGCGGCCAGCTCTGCCCGCGCGGGCAGGGCGGGATCTCGTTCATGAACGACCCCGACCGCCTGCAGGCGCCGATGGTGCGCACTGGGGAGCGGGGCGAGGGCAAGTTCCAGGAGGTCTCCTGGGACGAGGCGCTCGACCTCATCGCCCAGGGGCTCAACCAGATCAAGGAGCGCTCGGGCCCCGAGTCGGTCGCGGTGTTCGGTCACAACGCCGGCGACTGGTGGTGGGCCGATCACTTCGCCCAGGCCTGGGGCACCCCCAACGCCGCCAAGCCCTCCTCGGCGCTGTGCATCTCCGCCCGCGAGGAGGCCGCCGAGCTGACCTTCGGGTTCCCCATCGGCGGCTACGAGCCCGTCGACTGGGACGAGCTCCAGTGCGTCACGCTGATCGGCACCCACATCGGCGAGGACGCCCGCAACACCAAGATGCAGGACCTCGCCAACCTCCACGGCCGCGGCGGCACGATCATCACCGTCGACCCGCGCTTCTCCAGCGCGGCGACGAAGGCCGACCACTGGCTGCCGATCAAGCCCGGCACCGACACCGCGCTCCTGCTCGCGTGGATGCACGTGATCATCGAGGAGGAGGCCTACAACGCCGACTTCATCGAGAAGTGGACCACCGGCTTCGACCGGCTCGTCGAGCACGTGGCCGACAAGACCCCCGAGTGGGCCGCGGAGATCACCGACCTGCCGGCCGAGCAGATCCGCGAGACCGCCCTGGAGATGGCCGCGAACGCGCCGCAGGCCCTCATCGTGCCCGGCCGCCACGTCGCGTGGTACGGCACCGATACCCAGCGGATGCGCGCGGTCTACCTCATCAACGTGCTCATGGGCTCCTACGGGTGCGAGGGCTGCCTGCACTTCAACACCGCGCCCTACATCGACGACTACTCGCTGCCGCCCTATCAGGTCGAGGGTTCGGCCGGCGGGTGCGCCGCCGAGCCCGACGAGGACGACGACGGACCGCTGGGCGACCTGCCCGAGGGCCCGACCGGCAAGGCGCGCGCCGACGGGGTGCAGGAGAGCTTCCTGCAGGGTCCCACGGCGCTGCAGGAGCTCATCGAGCCCATGATCACCGGCGACCCCTACCCCATCGAGGGGCTCATCTGCTACGGGACGAACCTGTTCCACTCGGTGCCGATGGTCGAGCGCACCAAGGAGGCGGTCCAGAACCTCGAGCTGTTCGTGGCCATCGACGTGCTGCCGATGGAGCACATCGCCTACGCCGACGTGGTGCTGCCCGAGGCCACCTACCTGGAGCGCCACGACGACCTCTACGCCCTCGCCCACAAGACGCCCTACATCGCCCTGCGCGAGCCCGCGGTGTCGCCGATGTACGACACCCGCCCCGGCTGGTGGATCGCCAAGGCGCTCGGCGAGCGGGTCGGCCTCGAGCAGTACTTCCCGTGGGACGGGATCGAGGACTACCTCAACACCCGGTTGCGCTCGATCGGCTCCGACCTCGACGACCTCCGGGCGCGCGGGGGCATCATCGTCCAGGAGGGCAAGCCGTTCTTCGAGGACTTCGACGGCGAGAGCCCCTTCCTCACCGACTCCGGCAAGGTCGAGCTGTACTCCTCGGTGCTCGAGGAGACCGGCCACGACCCGCTGCCCGAGTACGAGCCGCCGGATGAGGCCCCCGAGGGCTACTTCCGCCTGCTGTACGGGCGCCATCCGGTCCACACGTTCGCCAAGACCCAGAACACCCCCGCGCTGTCCAAGCGCTACCCCGAGAACGAGCTGTGGCTCAACGCCTCCCAGGCCGCCGACCTCGGCCTGTCCGACGGGCAGCGGGTCATGCTCGAGAACCAGGACGGCGTCACCGATGGGCCCATCAAGCTCAAGGTGACCGAGCGGATCCGGCCCGACTCGGTCTACATGGTCCACGGCTTCGGGCACCGCAGCGATGGCCTGTCGCGGGCGGGCGGTCAGGGCGCCAGCGACAACCGGCTGCAGAGCAGCTACACGCTGGACCCGATCAGCGGCAGCGCCGGCCTGCGCAACAACTTCGTGCGCATCGCATCGGAGGCCTAGATGAGACAGGCGTTCCTCCTCGACCTCGCCCAGTGCATCGGCTGCGAGGCCTGCACGATCGCGTGCAGCGTCGGCAACGAGCTGCCTGACGAGGTCACCTACATCGACATCAGCGAGCGCGTCCGTGGGACGTTCCCCGACCTCGTCGGCGGCTTCGACAACCACCGCTGCTACCACTGCGGCGACGCGGCGTGCGTGAACGTGTGCCCCTCGGGGGCGCTGTACCAGGAGGACGGGCTGACCCGCCTCGACTGGGACGCGTGCACCGGGTGCGAGTACTGCGTGTCCTCGTGCCCCTACGGCGTGCCGGTGATGAACGGCGGCGTGGCCACCAAGTGCGATGGCTGCCGGGAGGTGACCCGGTCCGGGGGAACCCCGTGGTGCGTGGAGACCTGCCCCAGCGACGCGCTGCAGTTCGGCCCTCGCGACGAGATCGCCGCCGAGGCGCACCGGCGCACCGAGGCGCTGCGGGACAAGTACCCCGAGGTGCAGGTGTACGGCGAGAGCCAGGCCGGCGGCCTTGGGGTGCTCGTGGTCTCCCCCGAGGACCCCGAGGTGATGGGTCTGCCGCTCGCCCCGCGGATCCCCACCGAGGCCAACCTCTGGCAGGAGCTCGTCAAGCCCGCCAGCTTCTGGGTCACCTCGCTCGCGGCCATCGGGGCCGGCGTGCTCGGCGTGATCGCCCGTCGCAACCACATGGCCGAGATGCAGCACCTGCACGGAGGTGACCACGCCGCTGCTGCCACCGTGCACGACCACGAGCAGACCGCGACGCCCACCGCGCTCGCAGACGACCAGACCACGCCGCCGAGCACCGGCGATGACGACGACGAGGTGAGCCGATGACCGCAACAGCGGAGCGACCGAGCGCCGCACCGAGCACCGCCACGGGTCGCAGGAGCCTGCGCCCGGTGGAGGTCGTCGACGGCGAGGTCAAGCTCCTGCGCTACCGGCCCGGCCAGCGCTACGTGCACCTGCTCATGGCGGTGTGCTTCACCGTGCTGTTCCTCACCGGGCTGCCGCTGCTGTGGGAGCCGCTGGCATTCCTGGCCGAGGGCGGCTGGACCCGGATCATCCACCGGGTGGCGGCCGTGGGCTTCCTCGCCGTGCCGCCGCTGTACCTGCTGGTGGACCGCGAGGGAGCCAAGGAGCTGGTGCGCGACTCCTTCACGTTCACCCGCGAGGACCTGCGGTGGCTGCTGAACATGGGCAGCTACGTGCTGGGCAACGCCGCCAACATGCCCCCGGCGGGACGGCTCAACGCCGGTCAGAAGCTGCACCACGCGCTGGTGCTCGTGCTGGCCGCCGGCGTCGTCCTCTCCGGGCTGGCCATGTGGATCTGGGGCGGCGGCCTGTCCGACACCCAGCTGGCCTGGGCGGTGCTCGCCCACAACCTCACCGCCGGCGCCCTGGTCCTGCTGACCATCGGGCACGTGTACTTCACGCTCGTCTACCGGGCTGTGGACCGGATGCACACCGGCTACATCTCCAAGACGGTCGCCGAGATCGAGTACCCCAAGTGGGCCGAGGAGTTCGAGGGCCTCGAGGCCGACGCGGCCGAGGCGCCCTCCGCGGAGCACGCGCAGGGCGACGGGGAGCGCGAGGCGTGAGCGGCCCTGCCCCGACCCCGGCGCACCACCACACGAGCAAGGAGGGCACGGTGAGGCGGTTCCGGTCGTGGCCACTGCTGGTGGTCGCCGCCGCAGCGCTGCTGCTGGTCGCCTGCGAGAGCGAGGAGGCCGCCGAGCCCGAGGGCGACGAGCTCGTCTTCGAGTACGGCGAGGAGGACCCCGACGACGAGCCCGACGACGAGCCTGACGAAGAGGACGACGACGAGCCCGTCGAGGAGGACGTCGACCTCGAGGAGGTCGTCGACGACTACGCCAGCACGCTGCCCGAGGGGTGGCTGTTCGAGAGCGACGTCGACGCGTTCGCCGAGGGGCTCGAGGTCGACGACGCGGTGCTCCTCGACGTGCGCGAGGAGGACGAGTTCGCCGAGGGTCACGTCCCCGGGGCGATCAACATCCCGATCCGCGAGATCCCCGACAACCTCGAGCTCATCCCCACCGACCGGCCCGTGTGGGTGATGTGCCTGAGCGGCTGGCGCGCCGGCCAGGCGATGTCGGCGCTCGGCATGATGGGCTACGACAACCTGACCGCCTTCCCACCCGGCACGCAGGGCTGGGAGGCCGACGGCCGGGAGCTCGTCACCGACGAGGAGGGCGAGCGCGAGGACTTCGGCGACCCGGGCGTGGCGCCCGAGGTCGAGGAGGCCGTCGGCGAGTACCTGGCCACCATGCCCGAGGGGTACTACGGCAACTCGCTGGACGAGGTGCAGGAGGCCGTTGACGCCGGTGCCGCCCTCGTCGACGTGCGCGAGCCCGAGGAGTACGAGGACGGCTTCATCGAGGAGGCGATCTCGGTGCCGCTGCGCACCATCGCCGACCCCGACGAGGACATCCCGACCGACACCGACGTCATCATCTACTGCCAGAGCGGCTATCGCGCGGGGCTGGCCCTGCCGATGGCCCACGTGCTGGGCTACGACAACGCGGAGGGGTTCCCTGGCAGCTTCGCGGCGTGGACCGAGGCCGGGGAGACCGTCACCGAGTAGCCTCCCCGGCGGGTCCGCCACGACAGGAGCCACCATGGTCGATCACCTGCCCAGCGTCTATCAGGAGTTCCGCGAGCAGCGCCCCGAGCTGGCTGCGGCACTCGACAGCATCGGCGCGGCCAGCGATGCCGCCGGCCCGCTCGAGGGCGTGACCCATCGCCTGGTCAAGCTCGGCATCGCCGTGGGCGCCCAGTCCGAGGGGGCGGTGCGCAGCAACGCCCGCAAGGCGCTCGAGGAGGGTGCCGACCCCGAGGCGATCCGCCACGTCACGCTGCTGGCGATCACCACGCGCGGCTTCCCCGCAGCGATCGCCGCGCTCGGCTGGGTCGACGAGGTGCTCGCCCGCGAGGCCTGACGCGCGGGGCAGCTCGGCAGCGCGGCGGCGCGGCGACGCGGGGCGGTCAGCGCGGCAGCGGGAGCGTGCCCGCCGCCCGCTAGACTCGCGGTCGTCGTCGTCGAAGGCGCCGCTGGTGATCCCGCTTCCGCTGCACACCGATGCAGGCTCTGAGCCCGGTGAGGCTGCCCCGCCGCCCTCGGGGGCCCGCGACGAGTGCGGCGTCGTGGGCGTGTTCGCTCCCGGCGAGGACGTGGCCACGCTGATCTACTTCGCCCTCTACGCCCTCCAGCACCGTGGGCAGGAGTCCGCCGGGATCGCTGCGAGCGACGGCGAGCGGATCATGGTCACCAAGGAGATGGGTCTGGTCAACCAGGCCTTCGACCATGCCCGGCTGGCCGGGCTGGCCGGCCACCTCGGCGTCGGGCACGTGCGCTACTCCACCACCGGCGCCTCGGTGTGGGACAACGCCCAGCCGGCGTTCAAGGTCCGCCGCAACGGTCGCGGCATCGCCCTGGGGCACAACGGCAACCTCGTCAACACCAGCGACCTGGCCCGCGGGCTCGGCGACGCTGGCGCCAAGTGCACCACTGACAGCGAGGTCCTGGCCGAGCTGCTGGCAAGCGGCGCCGACCATCCCTCTGACGGCGCCGAGCCGGGCGGCAACGGCCTCGTCGGCGGTCCGGCGCCCACCGCCGACGGGTTGGATGACGCCATCGCTGCCGGCTGCGCGCAGGTCGCCGGCGCCTATGCGCTGGTGGCCATGGACGAGCGCTGCATCTACGCCGTGCGCGACCCCCACGGGGTGCGCCCGCTGGTGATGGGTCGGCTGCCCGGCGGCGGTTGGGTGATCGCCAGCGAGTCATGCGCGCTGGACATCCTCGGGGCCCATCACGTCGGCGACGTCCAGCCCGGCGAGCTCGTGGCGATCGACGCCGACGGGCTGCGTCGGCGCCAGCTCGCCACCCCCACGCCGCACTTCTGCAGCTTCGAGTACGTCTACCTCGCGCGCCCCGACCACCGCACCGACGAGACGACGGTGGCCGCCTCCCGACGGCGCATGGGCCAGCTGCTCGCCGAGACCGCCCCGGCCGAGGCCGACCTCGTCATCCCCGTGCCCGACTCGGGCGTGTCAGCGGCCTCGGGCTACAGCCAGGTCAGCGGCATCCCCTACGCCGAGGGCCTGGTCAAGAACCGCTACGTGGGCCGCACGTTCATCGAGCCGAGCCAGTCGCTGCGCCAGCTGGGCATCCGCCTGAAGCTCAACCCGCTGCGCGACGTGCTCGAGGGTCAGCGCCTGGTGGTCGTGGACGACTCGATCGTGCGCGGCAACACCAGCCGGCAGCTGGTGCGCATGCTGCGGGAGTCCGGCGCCAGGGAGGTCCACCTGCGCGTGTCGGCCCCGCCGATCCGCCATCCCTGCTACTACGGCATCGACATGGCCACCCGCAGCGAGCTGATCGCCTCCGGGCTCGACGAGGACGGCATCCGCGACTTCGTCGGCGCCGACTCGCTGGCCTACCTGCCGCTGGAGGCGCTGGTGGAGGCCACCGGACGCCCGAAGGACAGCCTGTGCCGCGCCTGCTTCGACGGCCAGTACCCGATCCCGGTGCCCGGCGATGCGACCGCCAGCCCCGAGCCACGCCTGTTCGAGGCCGGGGGATGACCGAGGAGCCGGCCACCTACGCCGCTGCCGGGGTCGATCTCGACGCCGCCGACGAGGCCGTGCGCCGCCTGGGACCCCATCTGGCCCGCACCGCCGACGAGGCCGTCCTACCGGACCTGTCGGGCGGCTACGGCGGCCTGTACGCCCTGCCCGCGGGCGCCGGCGGGTCGCGGCCGGTGCTGGTCAGCTCGACCGACGGGGTGGGGACCAAGCTCGAGCTCGCGCGCGCGCACGGAAGCCTGCGCACCGTCGGGATCGACCTTGTCGCGATGGTGGTGGACGATCTGGTGTGCGCCGGCGCGCGCCCGCTGTTCTTCCAGGACTACCTCGCCGTGGGACGCCTCGACCCCGCCCAGGTCGAGGAGGTCGTCGCCGGCATCGCCGACGGCTGCGAGGCGGCGGGCTGCGCGCTGCTCGGCGGTGAGATCGCCGAGCACCCCGGCGTGATGGCGCCCGGCCAGGTCGACCTCGCCGGGTTCGGCGTGGGGATCGTCGACGCCGACGAGATCCTCGGCCCCCAGCGGGTCGAGGAAGGCGACGCGCTCGTGGCGCTTGCCTCGAGCGGCCCGCACAGCAACGGCTACTCGCTGATCCGCCGGCTCGTGGACGCAACTGACCTGGAGGCCCACCATCCGGTGCTGGGCGAGCCGCTTGGCGCAGCGCTGCTGCGCCCCACGCGCCTGTACGCGCCGGACTGCCTGGCCCTGGCCGCGGCCACCCCGGTGCACGCCCTGGCCCACGTCACCGGCGGCGGCATCCCCGGCAACCTGCCGCGGATCCTGCCCGAGGGGCTCGGAGCGGTGGTGCGCACCGAGACCTTCGCGGTGCCCGAGGTGTTCGGTGTGCTGCAGCGGCTGGGCGCGATCGCCGAGGAGGAGCTGTGGCGCGTGTTCAACATGGGCGCCGGGATGCTGGCGGTGGTGCCCGATCCGGAGCAGGCGCTCGCGTTGCTGGCCGAGCGCGGCGTGCACGCCTGGCACTGCGGTGAGGTCGTGACCGGCGAGGGCGTCACCCTCACCGACGTGCCCGCCTCCGAGTGACTTGGTCGCACCGTGGGCGCGCGAGCGCGCCGCCGGGGAGCGCGCCCACGGTGCCTCGCGTCACCGCTGCTGCGTCGGTAGCCACAGCCCGCGCAGGCGCCCCACCGCGGCGATGCGCCGCTCGGCCACGCGCGTGGCCGCCTCCCACGGGGTGGTGCGCTCGCGCTCGGCGGTGACGAGCACCTCGGCAGTGCGCTCGCCGATGGCCTGCAGGCGGCCGGCGACACGCTGGGGGTCGGGCCCGTCGGGGTGCAGCTCGTCTGCCACCTGGATCAGCCCGCCGGCGTTGAGCAGGTAGTCGGGCGCGAAGACGATCCCGCGGTCAGCGATCGCGTCCACGAGCGACTCGTCGGCGAGCTGGTTGTTGGCGCCGCCGGCGACGACCTGGCAGTCGAGCTCGGCCACGGTGCGCTCGGTCAGCGTCGCGCCCAGCGCGTTCGGGCTCAGCACGTCGCAGTCGACGGCGTGGATCCGCTCGGGTGCCACGACCTGTGCGCCGGTGCGCTCGGCGACCTCGGCGGCGGCCTCGGCATCGGTGTCGGCGACCGTCAGGCGCGCGCCCTCGGCGTGCAGGCGCTCGCACAGCGCCCGACCCACCTTGCCCACCCCCTGGACGGCGACGTGGCGGCCGGTGAGCTCCGGGGAGCCCCACACGTGGGCGGCGCAGGCACGCAGGCCCGCGTGCAGGCCCACCGCGGTCGACACGCCCGAGTCACCCGATCCGCCCTCGGCGGGAGTCCCTCCGGTGGCCCAGCGCGTCTCGCGTCCCACCAGGTCCAGGTCGACGGGCTTGGTGCCCACATCGCAGGCGGTGACGTAGCGCCCGCCGAGCGAGGCCACGAAGCGGCCGTAGGCGCGCAGCAGCGGCTCGGTCCGGTCGGTGGCGGGGTCGCCGATGATGCAGGCCTTGCCGCCGCCCACGTCCAGGCCCGCGGCAGCCGCCTTGTAGGTCATGGCCCGCGACAGCCGCAGCACGTCGACGAGCGCCGCTTCCTCGTCGGGATAGGGGTGGAAGCGCACGCCGCCCATACCCGGCCCCAGCTGCGTGGAGTGCACCGCGATGATGCAGCGCAGGCCGCTGTCGGGGTCGTTGCCGTAGACCACCTGCTCGTGGCCCTGGGCACGGGCGAACGGACCGCTCATCGTCGGCTTCCTTCAGGGTCGGGGTCGGGCGTCGGGGCAGCGGCGCAACGCGGCCCGCGGCCGCGCGTCGGGCGCCTGCGCGCCGAGCGCATCCTAGGCCGTGATCAGGTCGAGCCGAGGCCCCGCGACGCGTGTGCCACGCGGCCGTCGCTCGACCGAGGGATGGGCCAGTCGCTCGACCGATGGACGGCGAGGTCCCCGGACAGGTGTCCACCTCGCCACCGATCCGTCCCATTCTGGGGGCTCGGTCAGGTAACATGACGGTTAGGAGTCGCGCGAAAGAGGGAACGCCATATCCCAAGGGCAGGGGAGTTGCCTGCCGAGGGTGCATGATCGGGCACCGGACGTGCGTGGCGCCCCAAGCCGCCGAGCCTGAGTGGTCCTGGCCAGGAGGGTCGGGGCCCCGAGAGCAAAGAAGGAAGGCCACATGGTCATGTCCATGAACGAGCGGTCCGAGGCTGAGGAGCTGCTGACACCCTCCGAGGTCGCCAAGCTGTTCCGCGTGGACCCCAAGACCGTCACGCGGTGGGCCAAGGCTGGCAAGCTCTCGTCCATCCGCACCCTGGGTGGGCATCGTCGCTACCGTGCCGACGAGGTGCGTCGTCTGCTCGATGATCGCGAGGAGCAGCTCGACGGCTGACGCTGCCGCCACCTGGCGTGCGGTTACCCTTCCCCCAAGCCACCATCGCCGAGGGGAAGAGCGCACCGGTGATCCCACGCGACGTCATCGAGCGCGCCCCGAAGGTGCTGCTGCACGAGCACCTCGACGGCGGGCTGCGCCCGCGCACCGTGGTCGAGCTCGCTGACGAGCACGGCTACACCGGCCTGCCCACCACCGACCCCGACGATCTGGCGCGCGCCTTCCAGCGCATCGCCAACCGCGGCAGCCTCGAGGAGTACCTCGAAGGGTTCGCCCACACCACCGCGGTGATGCAGACGCCCGAGGCGCTGGCCCGGGTGGCCCGTGAGTGCGCCGAGGACCTCGATGATGACGGCGTGGTCTACGCCGAGATCCGCTTCGCCCCGGAGCTGCACACCGCAGACGGCTTGAGCCTCGACGAGGTCCTCGAAGCGGTCCTCGACGGCTTCGCCTCCGTGACCACGGAGCGGCAGATCACCGTCGGGGTGATCTGCTCGGCCATGCGCACCGCTGCGCGGTCCTACGAGATCGCTCAGCTGGCGGTGCGCTGGCGCGACCACGGGGTCGTCGGGTTCGACATCGCCGGCGCCGAGAAGGGCTACCCGCCCACCCAGCACCTCGACGCGTTCCAGCTCGCGCTGCGCGAGAGCTTCCACGTCACCATCCACGCCGGCGAGAGCTTCGGGCTCAAGTCGATCTGGGAGGCGCTGCAGTGGTGCGGCGCCGAGCGCCTCGGCCACGGGCTGCGGGTCATCGACGACATCGAGGTGGACGCGGACGGGCAGCCTCACCTGGGGCGCCTCGCCGGCTACATCCGCGACCGGCGCATCCCCCTGGAGATGTGCCCGAGCTCCAACGTCAACACCGGGGCGGTGCCCTCCATCGAGAAGCACCCCATCGATCTGCTGCGACGTCTGCGCTACCGCGTGACCGTCAACACCGACAACCGCCTCATGAGCGACGTGTCGCTGTCCGACGAGCTCCAGCGCGTCGTCGAGGCGTTCGACCTCGGCATCGACGAGCTCCAGTGGCTCACGCTCAACGCGATGAAGAGCGCCTTCTGGCCCTTCGACGACCGGCTGCGCCTCATCAACGAGGTGATCAAGCCCGGCTACCTGTCGCTGACCCAGCCCACCGACCTGCCCTGACGCTCACACCCGCGAGGCCGGCGCTCACGTCGCCGCCGCTGCCTCCCCGGCCTCCTCGAGCGCCAGGAAGCGCGCACCCGCCGCGCCGGCACGTGCGGCATGGGCTTCGCCGGGGGCGATGACGTGCACGTCGCCCGCCTGCAGCAGTGCCTCCTCACGGGTGCCGTCGCGCTCATGGACCACCTGCAGCGTGCCGGCGAGCACGTAGTACACCTCGACGGAGTCGTGGTGGTGCAGCCCGACCGCCGCATCGGGCTCGAGGTGCGAGTCGATCAGGGCGCGCACCCGGCGCAGCCCCAGTGCGCGGGCCGGGCCCTCCCCCTGCGGCCCGACGGCCCAGCGCGTGCGGTTGCGGCCGCTGCCGGCCAGCCAGCCCTCCTCCCCCGGCGCGGGGTGTGCGGGCGCATAGGCGATGTGAGGCAGCGCGTCGCGGCGCACCACGCCGGCCGCACCGGGCTCGGGCGGCGCGGGGGCGTCGGGGCCGTGAGCGGTGCGAGGGTCCTGCCACGCTGCGGTGCTGGCAGCGGGGCTCGAGGCGTCAGCGCCGGCGTGGGCGTCCTCGGCGGTCATGCTCGCTCCTGTGGCAGCTTGCTGAGTGGCGCGAACGCCACCCTGCAGGGTGCTCCGCACCAGACGACATGGCCATCCGTACGATGGACACCGCGCTGGAATCGTGCGCTGACCGCCCCGTAACGTGATCGTTCCGCTAACGTCCCAGCCCACAGACGCCGACAGTGCGGGCAGGAGCTCGCGAGAGGTCTGCTCTCGCGCGCATCCGAGCCGGAGTCGATGGTTGGAGCGGGCATGCTCGGCAGAGCAGCGATGACGGTCCTGGCAGCAGCGCTGCTGGTGGCCATCGGCCTTCTCGGACCGGTCGCGGGCGCCGCGGACCTCGACGTGCAGGCCGAGGTCCTCCACGAACAGCTCGACGGGTTGCCGAGCGCCACCGATGAGGACGGCGAGCCCCGCGTCGAGCGCGACGAGCACCACGAGCAGCGCCTCGACCAGCTCGAGGCCGAGCTGGAGTCCCAGGGCGAGGAGCCGCTCGACTCGCACGGCGCGGCCGAGGGCATCGTCAGCGAGCCCGTCGAGGCGCCGATCGCGTTCTCGATGGTGGGCTTCGCGGTCCCCGAGGGCGCCGGTGTGTCCTTCCGCGCCCGCGAGGCCGGCGGCGAGTGGAGCGCCTGGGAGGCCGCCCACGTCCACCGCGACGAGGGCCCCGACGGCGACGACCGCGATGCCGACGATGCCGATGGCGGTGCCGCCATCGACGAGCAGGGCCGCATGGTCAGCATGCCCGCGTGGACCGGTGCGGCCGAGCAGCTGCAGGTGCGCGTGGACGGCGCCACCCCCGAGGATGTCGGTGTCCACGTCGTCGACGGGCTGGGCCAGAACCGCGACCTCGGCGAGCGGCTCGGCGACGCGGTGACGGCGCTGGCGCGCTCGCTCGGTGGGACCGGCACCGCCGCGCACGCCGCCGAGCAACCCGACATCATCTCCCGCAGCGAGTGGGGCGCCAACGACGCCACCGACGTGTCCATCGCCAGCCAGGCGCACGGGGCGGTCATCCACCACACGGTGACCAGCAACGACTACAGCCGCGACGACGCCCCCGCGGTGGTGCGCAGCATCCAGCGGTTCCATCAGGAGGGCCAGGGCTGGCGCGACATCGGCTACAACTTCCTCGTCGACCGCTTCGGGCAGGTCTACGAGGGTCGTGAGGGCGGCATCACCGAGCCCGTCATCGGCGCGCACGCCGCCGGCCACAACACGGGCTCGATCGGCATCGCCTTCATCGGCCAGCACCACGACGGCGTCTCCAGCCCCTCCTACGACGCCGTCGACGACACGCCGGTGGAGGCCGCCGGCGACCTGCTGGCCTGGCTGTTCGGCGTGCACGCCATCAACGCCCAGGAGCCGGCCACGCTGCCCAGCGGCTACGAGTACCCCGGCTGGTCGTCCAACATCATCGGGCACGGGAGCCTGGGCAGCACCAGCTGCCCAGGCTCGTCGGTCAACGACCGGCTGCCCGACCTGCGCGAGCACGTCCTGGACGCCCAGGACGAGCTCGATGCTGACGCGGGCCCCGATGTCGCGCTCGAGATGGACGACGTGGCCGCCGTCCGCGACGACCACGAGCTGACCGCCACCCTCACCGAGGACGGTCAGCCCGCAGCCGAGCACCGCGTGCTCGTCTCCCGGTCGACCCTGGCCGAGGAGACCACCGACGAGGTGGTCACCGACGCTGACGGGCAGGTGACCTTCACGTGGTCGCGCAGCTCCTCTGGCGATGAGGACGTCGCGGTGTGCGCGCCCCCCGACCCCGACGACGAGCCCGACTGCGGCCTCGGCAGCAGCATCGAGGTGCAACGCGTGCAGTGGGAGTCCATGGTCGAGATCGAGCTGGACTGGGAGGAGACCGTCGACTTCGGCGACGAGCACCGTCTCGGCGTCACGGTGACCGACCAGGACGAGCCCGCCTACGGCTGGCGCCTGCTGGTGGAGCGCTCCTCGGCCGACGCCGATGGCGACGGGGCCACCACCGAGGAGCTCATGACCAACCGCGATGGCGTCGACGACGTCGCCTGGTCCGCTGGGGCGCCTGGCCGCGAGGACGTCGTGGTCTGCGCCGAGGAGGACCGCAGCCTGCCCTCGAGCTGCGAGGAGGCGCCGCTGCGTGAGGACCTGTCGATCGACTGGGTCCCCGACCTGGACCTCGAGGTATCGGCGCCCGCCAGCGCCGGCGTCGGCGAGCGCGTGACGCTGCAGGCCACGCTGACCGACGACGACCAGACGATCAGCGGCTGGCCGGTGCGCCTCGACACCGGTGACGAGACCGACGAGGCGTTCACCGACGAGGACGGGCAGGCCGAGCTGCCGTGGCGCCACCGCGACCTCGGGCCGGCCGAGGTCACGCTGTGCGCCGAGAACGACGGCACGGTGCCCGACGACTGCGCCGAGGCCGACGCCACCGCCACCGCCTCGGTGACCTGGGAGCGCACCGTCGACCGCCTCGCAGGCGACGTCGGCACTGGTCGAGTGGGCACTGCCGGCGAGGTCTCGGCCCACACCTACGATGAGGCTGACTGGGCGGTCGTGGCAAGCGCTGCGGACTATCCCGACGCGCTGTCGGGTGCCGGCCTGGCCGGCCACCTCGACGCCCCGGTGCTGCTGTCCGACCCCTCGTGGCCCAGCGCTGTGATGCGCGAGGAGGTGCGTCGCCTGGGCGTCGACCGCGTCGTGCTGCTGGGCGGCACCGCGGCGCTGTCACCCGCGATCGTCTCGGAGCTGGAGTCCGACGGGCTCGACGTGTCGCGCGCAGCGGGCGCGGATCGCGCCGAGACCAGCGCGACCATCGCGCGCTGGCTCGGCGAGGACCACGACGAGGTGATCATCGCCAACGGCTCGGATGGTTGGCCCGACGCCATGGCGGCCTCCCAGCTCGCCGGCGCCGAGCGGCTGCCGATCCTGCTGGTGGGCGAGGACCATGTGCCCGAGGCGACCGCCGAGGCGCTGGCGGACTTCGATCCCGACCGCATCACCGTCGTGGGCGGCAGCGCGGTGGTCAGTGCGGGCGTCGAGAGCGAGCTCGCGGCCTACGGGCAGGTGCAGCGCCTGGCCGGCGCCAACCGGATCCTCACCGGGCTGGAGGTCGCCTCCGAGGCCGCGGATCGAGGTGCCAGCGACCGCCAGGTGTGGGTCGCCTCGGCGGCCAACTGGCCCGATGCGCTCTCAGCGGGGCCAGCCGTGGCCGAGGCCGGGGGCATCCTGGTGCTCTCCGAGCCCGACCAGCTCAGCTCGGACAGCCCGGTGGCGGCGCGGCTGTCCAACCCGCCCTACGAGGTCCGCCTGAT
>Ga0207421_10003847_pt1 | contig 17624 bp, 19 predicted proteins | sample SodLakKL_010_SED_4_FD_187542 | JGI IMG/M metagenome (GOLD analysis project Ga0207421, IMG submission 187542) | Alkaline sediment microbial communities from Lake Tanatar, Kulunda Steppe, Russia - 8KL_010_SED (SPAdes) (version 2) | ecosystem: Environmental > Aquatic > Non-marine Saline and... | reverse complement strand
TTGATTTTAGAGAACAATCTCATCAAAGAAAATCATCCGAAGTACAATGTCCTCCTGAGAGATGATAAAACCTACCCATATATTAAGGTGACAGTCAATGAAGAGTATCCCAGACTGCTGAAAACCAGGAGAATCTTAAAAGACGGTGCAAAATACTTCGGACCCTACACCAATGTGGGAGCTTTAAATGAAACATTGACAATCCTGAGAAGCCTGTATCCGATTCGACAATGCAACAAGGATGTGAATAAACTCCTGGAAAGAAAAGTTCGTCCCTGCCTGAATTATCATATCAAAAAGTGCATAGGACCCTGCACAGGAAGAACGAACTACGAAGCCTATCAGGAAATGATTCAACAGATTCTTCTTTTTCTTGAAGGCCGGGAAGATGAGTTGGTCAAAGAAGTTCAAGGGAAAATGCAGGAAGCGGCAAAGGAACTCAACTTTGAACGGGCGGCAAAATATCGGGATCAGGTACAAGCTTTAAAAGAAGTGCTTCAAAGGCAGAAAATTGTCTCTACGAAGGAAATGGATCAGGATGTGATTGCGATGGCCAAGGAAGGGCAAAAAAGCTCTGTACAGGTCTTTTTCATTCGTCAGGGGAAGCTGGTTCAACGGGAAAATTTTATTTTGGAGAACAATTTCCAGGAGAAAGAGGAAGAGATTCTGGAGTCCTTTGCAAAACAATTTTACAGCGGGATGAATTTTATCCCCAAGGAAGTTCTCCTGGAAATGGAGATCGAAGATCAGGATGTAATTGAAAGCTGGCTTTCTTCGAGAAAAGGCGAGAAAGTGCTGGTTTACGTACCGAAAATCGGTGAGAAGAAAAAGCTTATGAATATGGTCAAGGAGAATGCCAAAAGATTCCTTGACCAAAAGATTCTCGGAGAAAAGGAAAAAGAGTCAAAAAAAGAAGAGATCCTGGCGGAACTGAAAGAGCGGCTGAATCTTGAAGAAATCCCCCTAAGGATTGAAGCTTATGATATTTCCAACATTCAAGGGGTTGAATCTGTAGGATCCATGGTGGTTTTTCAAGAAACAAAGCCGAATCGAAAGGAGTACCGCAGATTCAAAATCAAAAAAGTGAAGGGACCTGATGATTATCGAAGCATGGAAGAGGTGCTGGAAAGACGATTCAAAAGAGGCCTGATGGAGATCAAGGAGATCCAAAAGAGAGAAGTCTATTCGCATTTGGATGAGCTTGGCAAGTTTTCCGTCTTTCCCGATGTGATTTTCATTGACGGGGGAAAGGGCCAGGTAAGTGTGGTCGAGAATGTATTAAGAGAGCTGGGAATCCAGATTCCTGTCTGCGGTATGGTCAAAGATGATCGGCATCGCACAAGAGGCCTGATTTATCAAGGGCAGGAGTTTCCATTGGAGAGAGGGAGCGTTCTTCTCCGGTTTATTGCTGAAGTTCAGGAAGAAGTCCATCGATTCGCCATTACCCATCATCGAAGCCTGATGAAGAAGCATCAGGAAAAATCAGTTTTGGACGAGATCCCGGGAATCGGAAGGGTAAAAAAGCTGGCCCTCTATAATCACTTTAAATCCATTGAGAAGATGAAGAAAGCCGGGGAAGAAGACTTTTTGGAAGTGGATCGAATTTCCAGAAAAGATGCTGAGAACCTCGTAAATCACTTTAAAAATTATTCTGACTAAACTCTGTAGAATTCTACAGAGTTTTTTTGCGAGTTTTCTCATATAATTCTTGAATCAAATCCGTATTTATTATATAATGAAATAGTTAAAAAATTAACATTTATAAAGGGTTCAGACTGCTGGAAAATTCAAAAGAATAAAGTAAATTTGAATTTTCTCAAGGTCTCAAGTAGAATGTTGACAGGAGAAAGAGGCACCTAAAAGTAAATACTATAAATCGTTAAGGAGGGACAGTATGGTAGAAAAAGTGTTAACGGAAGAGAATTTTCAAAAGCTGGATCAAGTGATTGAGAAGGCGAAGCAGGGGAAAGGTCCATTAATGCCGGTATTAACCCAGGCCCAAAAGATTTTTGGATGTGTACCCTATGAAGTACAAAAGTATGTATCCGATGGATTAAAAGTGCCAATGGCGGATATTTTCGGAGTCGTGAGCTTCTATTCCCAGTTTTCTTTGGAGCCAAAGGGAGAGTTTGTCGTATCGGTGTGTATGGGAACGGCTTGTTATGTCAAGGATGCGAAGCCGATTTTGGACAAAGTCAGTGCACTTGTGGAAGCGAAATCGGGAGAGACCTCAGTGGACGGAAAGTTCACTCTTCAGGCAACCCGATGTATCGGAGCATGTGGGCTGGCACCGATCATCACCGTCAATGAAGATGTATATGGCAAGTTGACTGTAGACGATGTGCCGGGAATTATAAAGAAATATAAGAAATAAACACTGACTTCATTAACAAGGAGGTTTACGGATGAAAAGTTTAGAAGAATTAAGAAAACTTCGCAAGGAATCCCTCGATCGAGTGGATATGAGAAGAAGCGGAAATGGAACCCGAATTGTGGTTGGAATGGCTACATGTGGAATCTCTGCAGGAGCAAGATCGGTAATGATGGCTCTCGTAGAGGAAGCTAAGAAGAGGAATCTGCAGGATGTGACCATCACCCAAACAGGATGTATCGGCGCCTGCCGGTTGGAACCCATGTTTGAGGTCTATCGACAGGGAGAAGAAAAGGTTACGTATGTACACATGGATGCAGAGAAATCCAGAAAAGTCATTGCAGATCATGTGGTAAACGGAAACGTCGTTTCTGAGTATACAATTGGAGCATATGAAAAATAAAGAAGGAAATCACGCACAAGGAGGTTAGAAAATGGAATTATATAGATCCCACATATTAGTTTGTGCAGGGACAGGATGTGTATCGTCCGCATCACTGGAAATTGAAAAAAGATTCCAGGAGCTGATCGAGCAGAACGATCTCTCAAAGGAAGCGAAAGTAGTAAAAACCGGATGTTTCGGTTTATGTGAAGCGGGACCGATTGTGATAGTCTATCCCGAAGGAGCATTTTACAGCCAAATCAAGGTGGAGGATGTGGATCGCATCGTCGCTGAACATTTGGTGAAGGGTCGAATTGTCACTGAGCTGCTCTATAAGGAATCTCACGCTGACGGAGTCATTCAATCGGTGAATGAAGTCGGATTTTATAAGAAGCAGGAGCGTGTTGCACTTCGGAACTGCGGAGTGATCAATCCTGAAGTTATTGAAGAGTATATTGCCTATGACGGATATGAGGCCCTTGGGAAAGTATTGACGGAAATGACCCCTGAAGAGGTAATCCAGGTGGTAAAGGATTCCGGACTTCGAGGACGGGGCGGCGGTGGATTTCCCACGGGATTGAAATGGGAATTTACAGCAAAAGCGGAGAGTGACCAAAAATATGTAGCATGTAATGCGGATGAAGGGGACCCGGGAGCATTTATGGACCGGTCAGTTCTGGAGGGAGACCCTCACGTGATCGTGGAGGCGATGACCATTGCCGGCTATGCAGTCGGTGCAAACAAAGGATATGTCTATGTGAGGGCGGAATATCCCATTGCAGTGCAACGTCTTCAAATTGCCATCGACCAGGCAAAGGACATGGGACTGCTTGGTGAGAATATTTTCGGAACCGGTTTTAATTTTGATATGGAGATTCGCCTGGGAGCAGGAGCTTTCGTCTGTGGAGAAGAAACCGCATTGATTAAATCAATTGAAGGAAAGCGGGGAATGCCCATACCAAGACCTCCATTTCCTGCAGTCAAGGGGATTTTTGATAAACCGACCCTTTTAAATAATGTTGAAACCTACGCCAATATTCCTCAAATCTTTCTTCGGGGACCTGAGTGGTTTTCAAGTATCGGAACGGAAAAATCCAAGGGAACCAAGATTTTTGCCTTGGCAGGAAAAATTAATAATACCGGACTATTGGAAATCCCAATGGGAACCACGTTACGGGAAGCAATTTATGATGTAGGCGGAGGAATTCCGAAGGGAAAAGCCTTTAAGGCCGTACAAACCGGAGGACCTTCGGGAGGCTGTATTCCCGCTGAGCACATTGATACACCTATTGACTATGATAATCTGATCGAACTGGGCTCAATGATGGGATCCGGTGGAATGATCGTTATGGATGAAGATAACTGTATGGTTGATATTGCACGATTCTTCCTGGACTTTACGGTAGAAGAATCCTGTGGAAAGTGTACTCCTTGCCGGGACGGCACAAAACGAATGCTGGAAATGCTGGATAAAATCTCTGAAGGAAAGGGAACGATGGAGGATCTTGCGAAGCTTGAAACTTTGGCAAAGACCATCAAATCCGCTTCTCTTTGCGGATTGGGACAGACAGCACCAAATCCTGTATTGTCGACCCTGAAATATTTTAAAGATGAGTATGAGGCTCATGTCAATGATAAGAAGTGTCCGGCGGGAACATGCCAGGCATTACTGGAATACAAGGTGATCGATGACAAGTGTAAGAAGTGCGGAATCTGTGCACCGAAGTGTCCTGTAGACTGTATCAGCGGAACAAAAGGAAAGACAGTCTACCATATTGACACGGAGAAATGTATCAAGTGTAACGCCTGTCTTGAAGCATGTCCATTTAACGCCATTGTAAAAGGTTAAAAACGAAAGAATAAAGGAGGCTAAACCTATGGTTACCGTAACGATAAACGGCCAAAAAGTGGAAGTGGCACCGGAGACCACCGTTCTTGAAGCGGCGGAGAAGATCGGTGTAAAGATTCCAACTTTTTGCCATGATCCAAGATTAAAACCCCATGGATCCTGCAGAATTTGTGTAGTGGAAGTGAAGGGAGGGGGAAATCTTCCTACAGCCTGTGTAACCCCTGTATGGGAAGGCATGGAAGTTGAAACGGAAAGTCATGATGTCGTGGTTGCACGAAAAGAAATTCTGGATTTAATCCTTGCTGATCATCCTCTGGAATGCTTAACCTGTGAGAGAGCAGGAAGCTGTACACTTCAGGATCTTTGCTATCAGTACGAAATTGAGGAGACATCCTTTGATGGTGAGAGAACAAATTATCCGATTGATGAGTCCAATGATTTTTACTATAGTGATCAAAATAAATGTATAAAATGCGGAAAATGTGTAATGGTCTGTGATCAGCTGCAACAGACAAACGCTATCGGATTTATAGGGCGGGGCTTCGAAACCCATGTGGGGACTCCCTTTGAACTGGGACTGGAGCACTCAACCTGTGTATCCTGTGGAAACTGTGTATCAGTGTGTCCTGTTGATTCCCTGGGACCAAAAAAGAAAGTCAAGTATCGATCCTGGGAAGTGGACAAAGTGCGGACAACCTGTTCTTATTGTGGAGTAGGATGTCAAATGGATCTGTTGGTAAAAGATAACAGAGTTGTCGAGGTACAACCGGCAGAGGGTGTAAACAACCGAATGCTTTGTGTAAAAGGAAAGTTTGCCTTTGACTTTTTAAGTCATCCCGACCGATTGAAAAAGCCATTGGTTCGGAAAAATGGACGATTGCAGGAAGCAACATGGGATGAGGCATATGATGTAATTACCGGGAAGATCAAAGAGATTAAGGAAGCCCACGGTCCTTCAGTATTTGCGGGACTAACTTCTGCCCGGGTTTCAACGGAAGACAATTATATGATGCAAAAGTTTATGAGGGCTGCAATCGGTACCAACAGTGTGGACCACTGTGCACGCCTCTGACATTCCTCTACAGTTGCAGGTCTTGCAACAACATTAGGTAGTGGAGCAATGACAAACAGTGTATCGGAAGTCTCAAAGAGCGATGTGTTATTTGTAACAGGATCCAATACAACGGAAAATCATCCCGTGATCGGATCAATGATGAAACGCGCAGTACAGGATGGTGCAAAACTCATCGTTGCCGATCCGAGAGAAATCGAGTTGGCTAAATACGCAGACGTGTATCTTCAAATTAAGCCCGGAACCAGCATCGCTTTAGCAAACGGCTTAATGCATGTAATTCTAGAAGAAGGTCTGGAAGACAAGGACTTTATCGAAAAAAGAACAGAAGACTTTGATGAAGTAAAAGAAATTGTCAAGGAATATACTCCTGAAAAGGTTGCAGAAATTTGTGATGTTAATGCTGAAGATGTACGAAAAGCTGCAAGAATTTTTGGTGAGGCAGAAAGGGCAGCCATCTATTATTGTATGGGAATCACTCAGCATAGCACGGGAACAGAGAGTGTTATGAGCATTTCCAACCTTGCAATGATGACCGGGAACATCGGAAGGGAAGGAACGGGAGTAAACCCACTCAGAGGGCAAAATAATGTTCAAGGTGCTTGTGACATGGGAGGATTGCCCAACGTATACCCAGGATATCAACCGGTAACTGTACCGGAAATTGCAAAGAAATTCGAAGATGCATGGGGAGTGGAATTATCCAAGGAGGCAGGATTAACTCTTCCGGAGATGATGGATAATGCTCTTAGAAAAGATCTGAAAGCGATGTACATTATGGGTGAGAACCCAATGGTTTCCGATCCTGATACCGCTCACATCAAAAAAGCAATTGAAAATCTGGAGTTCCTGGTTGTACAGGATATCTTCCTGACGGAAACTGCGGAGCTTGCGGACGTGGTCCTTCCGGCAGCGGCCTTCGCTGAAAAGGATGGAACCTTCGTAAATACGGAAAGACGGGTACAAAGAATCCGAAAAGCTATCAATCCTCCGGGAGAAGCAAAGTATGACTGGGAGATCTTTGTGGATTTGATGAACCGATTAGGGTATGAAGAAAAACTCCAAAGTGCTGAAGAAATCATGGAAGAAATTTCTAAAGTGACACCACAATATGGAGGAATCGATTATCAAAGAATTGATGGAAACGGATTACAGTGGCCATGTCCCACCAAAACTCATGAAGGAACAAAGTTCCTCCATGGAGAAAAATTTGCCAGAGGGCTTGGATTATTTAAGGGAATCCACTATAAGCCATCTGCGGAAGTTACCGATGATGAGTATCCGTTTATCATGACCACGGGTCGTGTGCTTTATCAGTATCATACCCGTACAATGACCGGAAAGACAGAGGGATTGAACAATTTGATGCCTGAAAGCTTTATAGAGATTAATCCTGTCACTGCGGAACAGAAAAATATTTCTGACGGCGACATGATAAAAGTGGCATCAAGACGTGGAGAAATCAAAGTCAAAGCAAAGGTGACAGATACCATTGCTGAAGGAGTTGTCTTTATTCCCTTCCACTGGGCTGAAGGCGCAGCAAATATATTGACGAGTGGTGCAGTTTTGGATCCATACTCGAAAATTCCTGAGTTAAAGGTTAGTGCAGTTGCGATTGAAAAAGCATAATGCACCCAATCATTTGAGACTCCGTGGCAATGCCACGGAGTCTTTTTCTTTTGATATTTTGGCAGAATCGTGTAAAATGGAGGAAGAAGTTATAAACAGCTACGTATTAATCATAGAGTATTGGAGTGAAAAAAATGAGATATGAAGGAAGTATCTATCGGCCGCCAAGTGAGGCATACAGCTATATTTTACAGGTAACCATCGGATGTTCTCACAATGCCTGTACTTTTTGCGGAATGTACAAGGAGAAAAACTTTCGTCTGCGATCAAAGAAAGAAATTTTGGAAGACCTTGACCTGGCAAGAAAAGAGTGTGCTCAGGTAAAGAGAATTTTCCTTGCGGATGGAAATGCTTTAGTGATGAAAACTGAAGAGATGCTTTCTCTCTTGGAGGAGATTCAAGGTCGGTTCCCGGAGGTGGAACGGATTTCTCTTTATGCAGCACCGAAGGATCTGCTTCGAAAAAGCTCAGAGGATCTGAAGGCAATTCGGGAAGCAGGAATTGATATGGTCTATCTGGGAGTTGAATCGGGAAGCGATAATGTTTTAAGGAAGATCAATAAAGGGTGCAGCTCTGAAGAAATGATTGAAGCCGGCCGTAAAGCCATGGAGGCGGGAATGACCTTGTCCGTCACTTTGATTTCCGGGATTGGCGGCAAAAAGCTTTCTTTGGAACATGCTGTGGAGTCTGCCAGGGTCGTCAGCAAAATAAAGCCTCATTATTTAGGACTATTAACTCTATTAGTTCAGGAGGGAACCCCTTTATTTAATGAAATTCAAAATGGTGAGTTTGCTTTGCTCTCTCCCGTGGAAGCACTGAAAGAGACCAAAATTCTGATCCGCAAACTGGAGCTGGATGAAACGATCTTCCGGGGGAACCATCCATCAAATTATGTAGCTCTCAGTGGAACACTTCCCTTTGATAAAGATAAGCTTCTGAAAGAAATCGATCATGCACTTGAGAATGAAGAAACCCATCTCAGAGGTGACCAGTGGAGACGATTATAGCCGGTTATAAGCCGGAGTTATGGTTTATAAGATTTTAGCATACTCAAGAAAAGAGAAGGTTTCCTTATGGAAAATATGTTATAATTTTATCAAAACGAAGAGGAGGAAAATTCATGTTTGGACGATTAGGACCATTGGAACTGATCATTATTTTAATCGTTGCTTTAATCATTTTAGGACCATCTAAACTTCCGGAAGTTGGGAGGAGTCTAGGGAAAGGGATTAAGGCCTTTAAAAAGGAAACCAGTAATCTGATGGACGATGATGAAGATGAGAAGAAAAAGGAACTGCCAAAAAAAGAAGAGGAAAAGGATAAGGATGAATAAGGTCATCCTGACTCCGCCTTTTCTCTGGAGGGTGTTTCGATGAATGAAGAAGGATTAACTTTAGTTGACCACCTGTCGGAATTAAGAAGAAGAATTCTTGTTATTTTTTTCTCATTGTTTGTTACATCTGCAGGAGCCTTCTACTTTATTGATAAAATACAAGGGTGGGTTCTTCGGACGGGAGCAGGTGTGGATTTTGTCTATTTAAGTCCACCGGAGCTGTTAATGGCTCACATTCGTTTAGCGATTACAATGGGCTTTTTTGTTACATTTCCTTTGATTCTGTTTCAGGTTTGGGCTTTTATCATCCCGGGGATCGGAAAAAAGCAGAAGTGGTTTTTGTTCTTTGCGATTTTTTTCGGGACATTCTTTTTTTTCGGTGGAATGATCTTCGCATACTTTCTTATCATTCCCTTAAGTGTGGATTTTTTCGTAGGAATGGCCAGTGAAAGTGTCCGCCCCCTCTTTTCTTTCACCAGCTATGTCGGTTTCGTTTCTTCGATCCTCCTCGCGTTCGGCGTCGCATTTGAACTGCCGATGCTGGTCTTACTGCTGACGAAGTTTAATCTTGTGAAGCCGAAACTTTTAAGAAAGTTCCGTAAATATGTGTTACTGGGTGTAGTTGTTCTTTCGGCGGTTCTTACCCCTCCGGATATTATCTCCCAGCTATTACTGGCTGGTCCGATGATGTTACTGTTTGAATTAAGTATTTGGGTATCTGCAGTGATCTATCGCAAGAAGTTGAAGGAAAAGGATTAAAGGCAACGAATTTCCAAAGAAGGAAATCGTTGCTTTCTTTGAAATGAGAGGTGATGGGATGAGCACATCGAGAATTGAGGAGTTAAAGAAAAGACGGGAAATGGAAAGGGATAAACACAGGGTCGATGTTAGAAGACCGAACACACAAATTAAATACGCCCTGATACTATTGGGGATCCTATTGTTCTTGGGAGTTTTATTTGCACGGAGAGATGAACTGTATCTCTGGATATGGCCAATCGGTATTTTGTTGGGCTTCAGTATGGAGCGATCACGATTTTGCTTTGCTGCAAGCTTAAGGAATCCTTTCACTCTTGGGACGACAGGGTTGCTGAAAGCCGTGATTGTGAGTTTAATGATTTCGTCAGTAGGATTTTTTGTCCTGCAGCAACTAAGTATCGGAGGTGAAACCTATCTTGTAGAGGAATTGCCCGGGATGATTCGTCCCTTCGGCATTCATACTGTGATCGGCGGCTTAATGTTTGGATTAGGAATGGTGGTTGCAGGGGGGTGTGCCAGTGGAACCTTAATGAGAGTCGGGGAAGGTTTCACCTTGCAGATTTTTGTTCTTGGAGGTTTTATTATGGGGGCGGTAGTTGCCGGTCTATGGCATGAGGACTTTTGGAGAAATCTTTTGTTTCACGGCGGATGGACTGTTTATCTTCCGGACTTTGTAGGCTTCTATCCTGCGTTGTTTCTTCAGTTGGCGATTCTCGGAATTTTATATATTCTTGTAAATCAAATAAAATTGAAAGTTTAATGACGGGAAAGGGTGAGTGTGATGAAGGAAATCTATCTGGACTGCATGTATGAGGTGTGTCCCATTCCTTTAATTAAAGCATCTAAGGAATTGAAAAAAATGGAAATCGGGGATCTTCTGATTATGAAAACCGATCATAACTGTTCCATTACAAATGTTATTGAGTGGGTGGAAAAACAGAAATTAAAGATGGATTATGTGGAAATTGATGAGGGAGAATGGGAGATTTACATTGAAAAAACCTAAAGGCGGTGATGAAGATGAGGGTTTATCAAAAGGTCTTCAAAAACCCCTGGTCCTATATGATTGGAGGGGGAATTCTTGCCCTTCTTAATATTCTCCTTCTGGCAGCTACGGGTACGCCATGGAGAGTCACCGGCGGATTTTTCTATTGGGGAATTTGGCTGTTTGAAACCTTCGGGGTGATGGTGAACACCGACATAAGTGGTGTGTATGATGGACTGGGACCATCGGAAACTTTACTTTTTAATACAGTTAGTATTTTAAACCTGAGCGTTATTCTGGGTGCGATGCTTTCAGCTCTCTCCAGCAACGAGTTTAAGCGAAGAAAAATAAAAAACAAAAAGCAGTTGATTGTGGGAATAAGTGGTGGTTTTTTAATGGGATACGGGGCTAGAATCAGTTTCGGATGCAATGTGGGCTCGGTTTTTAGCGGAATCCCCTCTTTTTCACTCCACGGATGGATCTTTTGGATATTCCTGACGATCGGAGCGTATATCGGTGCTAAAATTTTAATGAAATATTTACTGTAAATAAACAAGACCGGGAGATCCCGGTCTTGTTTTATTTAGCAGAACCCTCGTTTCGAGGATTTAAGGAATTTTTTGAACTGGCTTTCATAGGGTGAGAGGGTTTGACCTTTGCGGAAGGCGATGGCATAAGTACTGGAAATATTTAAATCTTTTACTTTGACTTCTTTTAAGGATTTGTCATAGAGCTCCCTTTTAATGGTCAGTTCGGGGATAAAGGCCAGTCCCTTTCCTGCCATTACTGAACTTTTAATTCCTTCCATGGAGTTCATTTCATACATAATATTCAAATCACCCAATTCAAGTTCTAAAGAAACGAGAGCTTTTTCAACTGCTTTTCTTGTGCCGGAACCTTTTTCCCGAATGATAATAGGAAGTTTTCGAAACTCCTCCCTGGAGATCTCTTTCTCAATCATTGGAAGAGAGGAAACAAGCATTAGGGGGTTTTCTGCAATCGGCTCAATGTTGATGCCCTCGACTTCCTCTATCTCCTGGACAATTCCCAGATTAATCGACTTTTCCGAAAGATTCTTGATCACTTCCTCCGTATTGTAGATGTTGAAATTGATGTTGATTTCGGGATGTTCGTGCTTAAAGACATAGATACTGCAAGGAAGAGCGTATTCTCCAATTGATTTGCATGATCCCAGAAACATTTCTTTTTTCGCAGTTTTAAAGTTATTTAAATCTCTCTGGATATTATCCTGGATCGAGAGAATAGTATCTGCATAATCGAACAGGATTTTTCCGGCCTCTGTAAGTTCAACACCTTTATTACTTCGGGTAAGGAGATTGGAATCCAGTTCCTTTTCCAAAGCCTGGAGTTGCATGCTGAGTCCCGGTTGAGTCAAGTGAAGCTGCTTTGCTGCCTTGGAAATACTGTTAAGATTTACTGTGACATAAAATGATTTTAAATATTGTAAATTCATGGGATCACCCTTTCTGAATTAATTCGGATTGTATGGTATCACGTCTGAATTATACCCTCTTCCAGTCAGCAATAATCACTAATCATGCAGCCTGAAACTGCAGGAGGTATCTGTGCAGGAAGATAAGCGATCATTATGGTCTATAATAAACCCTTATTTTATCTTTTGGATTGTATTGGATATAATAATATTAACAAATAATTAACAAGTTGGCTATAGTAAGAAATTCATCTGATCGAATACAAACGTTAGCCTCAAGATAAAAAGGAGGATCACAATGAATAGCGAAAAGAAAAACATGACCCGTAAAGATTTTTTAAAGGGAATGGGAACCACATTGGCAGGAGTTACACTTCTTGGAGGTATGGGAGGTGTTCTAACAGGATGCAGCGAGCAGGAAATTGCAGAAGCGAAAGAGCAAATGGCAATGGATCCGGAACAGGTCCAATACCCCGTTGCGTACACAAGAATTGACCCGGATAAAGCAGCAGAAAGAGCGTATAAATTCTATAAAGAAAAAGGTGGATGAGGTGTCGGTACAGCCGAAGGTCTTTTCGGTTACTTAGCGGAAGAAGTAGGTTACCCCTATAATCAAATTCCAACGATGATGTATCGTTCCTTTGCAGGAGGATTTGCTTTAGAGGCGTCTTTGTGTGGAACCCTTGCAGTTGCAGCAGGGTTTATTGGCTTAGTTGCAGGCGATAAACAGAATCCATTGGTGAAAGAATTATTTGACTGGTACAAACAGGCGGAACTGCCGGTGTATAATCCTGATTTCCCGGATCACGCAGTTACTGTTGCTGACTCTACTCTCTGTTACGATTCAGTGGTTAAATACATCAACAAGGAAGGCGTTGCCTTTGGATCTCCTGAACGATCCAGCCGTTGTGCAGGGGTTGCTGCTGAAGTTGTCCGCCAAACGGCAAAAATATTAAATCGGGAACTTGCTTAAGAGATACAGAACGGGGATTTAATCTAAAAGCTTTAAAAGCAAATGAATTCTATGCCATGATAGCGAAAATCTTTTCGATATCATGGCATTTTTTTGGTTTTCTATGTTAAAATATAGTAACGATAAGGAATTCATTACTGTAAGGAGTTGCTTGCATTGAAAAAACTGGAGGGCACGGAAGTCATTGAAATTATACATTACAGCCGTGGGGATCGACAGGTAAAAGAGGATCAGGTGATTGTAGAGTTCCCGGTTACCATCTATTTAAACGGAGAAGAGTTTATAACTTTACTTTGCTCGCCCAAAAATCTTGATTACCTGGTTGTAGGATTTTTAATCTCTGAAGGATTTATTCAGAAAAAAGAAGATTTAAAGTCCTTGGACTATGATGAAGAGAAGGGTCAAATGCATGTGGAGCTAAAGCAAATGTCTGCATTAAAGCAGAAGCTATACGGGAAAAGAACGGTTACCACGGGTTGTGGGAAAGGGACGATTTTCTACCATGTTCTGGACTCTATGGGAACAAAGAAAATTGAAGTGGAGAGTAAGTTTTCTCCAAAGGGAATCCTTCAGCGTTCAAAGGAACTGAATCAATTATCGGGCTTGTTTAAGGAAACGGGAGGAGTCCACTTTTGCGGTCTTTGTACGGAAGAAGCAGTTGTAATCTTCCACGAAGACATCGGTCGGCACAATGCTGTCGATAAAATTGTCGGTGAGGCATTTATGAGTGATGTATCTCTTGAGGACAAGATGCTGATCACCAGCGGAAGAATCACTTCGGAGATGTTAATTAAAGCAGGTAAAATCAACATACCCGTCGTTATTTCCCGTTCTGCTCCTACAAAACTTTCAGTGGAGCTGGCAAAGGATCTGAATATTACCCTGATTGGATTTGCCCGGGGAGAACGACTGAATATTTATCACGGAGAAGAGCGTATTACGCTCTAAGGATGGAGTGAAAACCATGAAAGACGGATATAATCGAAAGATCAATTATTTAAGAATTTCCATTACCGACTTATGCAACCTTCGATGCAGATATTGTATGCCTGAGGAAGGCGTGGAAAAGCTTACCCATAAGGAAGTGCTATCCATCGAAGAAATTCTCGAGGTGGCGGGGGAAAGTGTGAAACTCGGGATTACAAAAGTACGAATTACCGGTGGAGAGCCCTTGGTAAGAAAGGGAATTCTCTCACTGATCAAAGGATTGGCCGATATTCCTGAAATTCAGGATATTGCAATGACAACCAACGGAATTCTTTTGAAAAAATATGGAAAAGCTTTAAAAGAAGCAGGATTGAATCGGGTGAATATCAGCATTGATTCCCTTGACCCCGGGAGGTACAGGAAAATTACAAGGGGTGGGGAGATCTCTCAAGTGCTTGAAGGAATCGAAGAGGCAATGAAGGTTGGATTGAAGCCAATTAAGTTAAATACTGTGATTATTGGCGATGAAAATGAAGAGGACATTCAGCCCTTGGTAGACCTGACGCGAAAATGGGAGATTGACGTGCGTTTTATTGAGCTTATGCCGATCGGAGAGGCCAGTAACTGGTCGAAGGAGCATTTTCTCTCCAACGAAGAAATTTATCAGAGGATCGAGGGATTGATACCCGTAAAAAGAGAAAGTGGAAGTCCTGCAACTTATTACCGCTTCTTAGACGGTAAGGGAAGGGTCGGGTTTATTAATCCTGTTTCCAATCATTTTTGTGGAGACTGCAATCGATTGAGATTGACCTTTGACGGGAAATTAAAGCCTTGCCTTCACAGTTCTCAGGAAATTGACTTAATTCCTGCCTTGCGGCAGGGACAGGGTTCACTTGAAGAGTTGCTTGAATTTGCAACACTGCAAAAGCCGGAAAAACATTGTATGGACAGTGATGAATATGAAATATTAGTGAGAAATATGTCTGAGATTGGAGGCTGATTCTTGCGAGTTTGGAAGTTAAGAGAGAAAAGGGAGGACAGATGGTATCGGGTAGATCCCCTTGTCTTGAAGAAAAGGCAGGACTATACAGCGATTCCAAAGTCCGTTTATCATCAGTTGAAAAATAAAAATCATAAGGGTCAGGGTTTTTGCCATCGGAAATTTAAGGCAAACATCATATTTGATTCCCTGGAAGTCTATAAAAGCAAAATTAAAGTGGGGGATTACCTTGTTTCTTCCAAAGGACTTTTAAAAGTAAAAAAACGGGGGAAAGGCTGTTATCCGGAATGTCCTATTTTTGATGGAAGACCATGCGATTTTATCTTTGATGTTTATTTTATGGAAGCAATCACAGAAGGTCATCTGTCTGCAAAAGATGAGTTGTTTTTTGTGTAAATGATGCTTAGTTATCGTTAAAAACGATGAAAGATTAAAAAATGGAGAGGATATAATGATGAGAGAAAACCAGCAGATTAAAGAACTGCTACGATGCCATATTCCGAATGAGCGTCTGCTTGAAAATGAACCAATGAGTAATCATACATCTTTTAAAATAGGGGGGCCTGTGGATTTTCTGGTATTACCCGAAACCACAGAGGAGATCCAGAGCACTGTAAAAATGCTTAAGAGAGAAGAGATCCCCTTTATGATTATCGGGAATGCCAGCAATCTTATTGTCAGAGACAAGGGAATCAGGGGAGTTGTTATTAAGCTTGGTGAAAGCTATAACCGGTGCAGAATTACCGGAGAGGAGGTATGGGCTCAAAGCGGAATTCTTTTATCCCGCTTGGCAAAAAAAGTCGCCCAGGCCTCATTAAAAGGAATGGAGTTTGCAAGTGGAATTCCCGGAAGTCTAGGGGGTGCTGTCTATATGAATGCAGGGGCATACGGAGGAGAGATGAAGGACATAGTCACCTCTGTGACTGCTTTAAATCAGAATGCAGACTTGATTGAACTGCCGCTTGAAAAGCTGGAGATGGGATACCGCAGCAGCATATTACAAAAGCTCGACTATGCTGTTCTGGAAGTGGCAATCAAGCTGGAAAAAGGAGATCAGGAGCAGATTTTCGCCAGAATCAAGGAGTTGGATCTCCAACGAACAACAAAACAGCCTATACAATATCCCAGTGCCGGAAGCGTCTTTAAACGTCCTGAAGGATATTATGCAGGCAAACTGATTCAGGATTGCAACCTGAAGGGTTATACTGTGGGCGGAGCCCAAGTCTCCACTCTGCATTGCGGTTTTATCGTTAACCGGGGCAATGCAACTGCCAAGGATGTTCTTGACTTGATATCAAAAATTCAGCATACCGTAAAAAAAGAATTCGATGTGGATCTGGAGCGGGAAGTTCGAGTGATCGGAGAAGAATAATCGTTATTGGAGGGTGATCGCGTGGAATTCACCATAATTACAGGAATGTCCGGAGCGGGAAAGAGTCAGGTCGTGAAATACATGGAGGATTTAGGGTATTATTGTGTTGACAATATGCCTCCGATGCTACTCCCGAAATTTGCCGAGTTATGTGATCGGTCCACGGGAAAGCTGGAAAAAATCGCCGTGGTATTGGATATCCGTGGAGGGGAATTTTTTGATGCTTTGATGCAAAACCTTCAAGAAATTGAAACTCTCGGGTATCATTATGAAATACTGTTTCTCGATGCAAGTGATCAGGAGTTAATCAGGCGATTCAAAGAGACCAGGAGAATGCATCCCTTGGCGAAAAATGAATCTTCAGAAGGGATCATTCAATCATTGGAATCCGGAATCAAGGAAGAACGGGAAAAATTAAGAAACCTCCGGCAAATGGCGAAAAACATCATCGACACCACAGGCTTAAGCGTCAAAGCTTTGAAAGAAGAAGTAAGGGAGATTTTTATTCAAGGAGAACAAGGCAGGAATCTCACAATTTCCATCACCTCTTTTGGGTTTAAGTACGGAATACCTCTGGATGCGGATCTTGTTTTTGACGTTCGGTTTTTGCCGAACCCTTTTTACGTTCAAGAGTTGAAAGAGCTGACGGGAGATGATCCCCGGGTACAGGAGTATGTGATGCAGAGTGAAACTTCAGAGACTTTCTATCGAAAACTTGTGGATCTGATGGAGTTTCTTATGCCAAACTATGTGGATGAAGGAAAGAATCATTTAGTGGTATCCATTGGCTGTACCGGTGGCAAACATCGATCCGTAACCATCGCCAATCGTCTGTTTTTTGATTTGGAGCAGCATGGCTACCGGATGAGTATTCATCATCGCGATAAAGACCGAAGCAATAAAGGAGTATAAGTTGATTTATTTGGGAAGGAGGGGTCACCATTATAAAGGAACTGCTAAAGGCAAGCTGGAGAATCAAGGAATATCTTTTTCTGGCTTTTCTGGGGCTTGGTATGGTATTTGCAAGCTTTAGTCACTTTTTTATGAGGGTTGATCCACACTTAAGCAGAGATGGAAAAGTCGTTATTTTTGTTGGTGGAGTTGGTATTGTAATTTTTGCGCTTCGGGGGATGCTTTTTTTCTTTCTCCATCATACCAAATTAAAAACCTTCTCGAAAAGTGACTTGCGAAGTCAGATTCTTCACAAGAAGCATCTGCTGAAAGGATCCAAAATTGTGGTTGTGGGAGGAGGTACGGGTCTATCCGTTCTCTTAAGGGGGTTGAAAAAATTCACCTCCAACATTACTGCGATCGTTACAGTTGCTGACGACGGAGGAAGCTCAGGAATTTTACGGGAAGACCTGGGCATGTTGCCGCCGGGAGACATCCGAAACTGTATTCTCGCTTTAGCGGATATGGAACCTACCATGGAGAAGCTCCTGAATTATCGGTTCAGCGAGGGAAATCTTAAAGGACAAAACTTCGGGAACCTTTTTATTGCCTCTATGAATGAAATCAC
>Ga0207421_10003846_pt1 | contig 17628 bp, 17 predicted proteins | sample SodLakKL_010_SED_4_FD_187542 | JGI IMG/M metagenome (GOLD analysis project Ga0207421, IMG submission 187542) | Alkaline sediment microbial communities from Lake Tanatar, Kulunda Steppe, Russia - 8KL_010_SED (SPAdes) (version 2) | ecosystem: Environmental > Aquatic > Non-marine Saline and... | reverse complement strand
GAAAGTTCTTCGAATTTAGTTGTTTTACTCATAAATGTCAACCCTTTGTTTGTTAGATCTCTAATGATCAATTATTAGTTCTTTGACCTTCTCACATAATGGGTCCTTTATAAACTTGCCCCTTAAAATATTACTATGTAACTTTGATAAAATCCATCTTTAGTATATCTTCTTCTTACTTCGGATCTTATGATTTCTTCTTTCTTTCATTTTTTTGATATACCTATAATAAGTAAAAGCGGTCCACAATACTGCGATAATAACTATCAAAACTAAAATAAACGTTATGGTGTCACCTCTATAGAAAGGTATAGGTGATTCTCTTTCTACAGGGGGGAGTGGGGGATAATCTGAGACATCTAAGCTGTTTTGGAAATGATAACCTTCGGAGGTCTGAGTTGCATTGGATATCAAAACTGCAGTTTGAGAAATCAAAACGAATAGTATAATAATTCCGAAGATTTTTCTCAGACCAAATGATTCTTCCATGTTAACATATTTATTCAACTACCAAAAAACCTTTCCCTAAAATGTTAATTTCACCTGCGATAGAATTAGTTATATCCACTTTCACTCTCCTCTCAATACCATATTTAAAACCCCCCATGTTTTCAAGTAAAGTGTTAATAATGGAAGGTATATGCTGGAAATCCGGAGTATAGAAGATGAAGAGTTACTCAGAAGACGAGATAAAAGAAAATTTCAAGGTATTCTTCGAAGAAGGAGGTTTAACCTCTGAGATCATTAGAGTTGCTGAAAACTACCCAGACGATAGATCCATAGAGATAACACATGGGGACTTGATGGATCATTTTGAAGTCGAATTCCCAGAATACATACACGAAAATCCTAGAATTTGTTTAGAACTTGCAACTGAAGCGATGAATGAGATACTTGGTTCGAGTTATGATGAGACATCTATAAGATTAAGGATAAATGATCTTCCTGAAGCCCACAACAAGGGTATCAGGGAGTTGAGGGCTGAGGATCTTACACATTTCATCGGGGTAAAGGGCTTGGTTAGGAAAGCTACAGAAGTAAGACCCCGTATAACAATTGCAGTTTTCCAATGTATGAGATGTGGTGCAACTATAAAGCAACCACAAAGTGTGGGGAAAATTGAAGAGCCTATGGAATGTCAGAGTTGTGGGAAATCAGCTAACAAAACTAGTTTCAAACTCATCTTAGAGGATTCAGAATTTACCGATTATCAGACCTTAGAGATCCAAGAGAGTCCAGAGGACCTTAGAGGTGGGGAGCAACCTCAGAGATTGAAGGGTTGGACTAAGGAGGACCTAGTGGGGACTGTTTCCCCAGGTGACAGGATAGTGATGAATGGGATTTTAGATGGAACTCCAAAAAGCGGACCTGGTGGTTCAAAGTCTAGAACATTCAATATTTTCATGAGGCTTAATAGTATAGAGGTTCAGGATTATGAATACAAAGATGTAAAACTCTCAGAAGATGATAAAAATGAGATAATAGAAACTTCCAAGGATCCTCGCCTTTTCTCTAAATTAGTCAACTCTATAGCTCCGAGTATACAAGGTATGAAGGAGATCAAAACAGGATTAGCACTTCAGTTGTTCAGCGGTGTTAAAAAGAATACCCCTGATGGTAGCAATGTAAGAGGGGATATCCACATACTGCTTGTTGGTGATCCCGGTACTGCTAAATCTCAGCTTTTAAGATATATTTCGGATTTGACTCCAAGGGGTATGTACGCTTCAGGGAAAGGTACTACGGGAGCAGGTTTAACCGCTGCAGCTGTCAGAGAAGAGGTCATGGGAGAAAGTCAGTGGATACTGGAAGCTGGAACACTCGTTTTAGCGGATAACGGTATCGCAGCGGTTGACGAGTTAGATAAGATGAGGGACGAAGATAGGAGTGCTATGCACGAGGCTATGGAACAGCAGAGTATATCTGTAGCAAAGGCCGGAATAAATGCTCGTTTGAACTCCCGTTGTGCTGTGTTGGGTGCTGCAAACCCGGAATATGGCAGATTTGAAAAACATGAAAATATTTCCCAGCAGATCAAACTACCTCCTCCTTTGATATCAAGATTCGATCTGATATTTGCTATCATGGATAGACCTGATAAAGAAAAGGACCGAAATATTGCGCAGCATATATTAGAGTTACACCAAGTAGGAGAAAAGATGATAAACGACGAAAGCTATGAGCCAGAAAAAAGGTTTGTTCCTCCTTTCGAAAAGGATTTTTTAAAGAAATATGTTTCTTATGCTAAGACTGTTAATCCGGTGATGACTGATGATTCTAGAGAGGAACTAGAAAGCTTTTATCTAGATATCAGGGCAGGAGGTGGAAGTGAGGACTCTATACCTATAACAGCGAGGCAATTGGAATCTCTTGTAAGATTATCAGAAGCTAGTGCTAGAGCCCATCTTAGAAAAAAAGTTACCATCGAAGATGCAAAAAGAGCAATCAATGTCACGAAGTATTTCTTGAATGAGGTTGCTTCAACATCTGAAGGTGGATTGGATATAGATTTCGTTGAATCTCAGGTCTCATCGAGCGAAAGGACTATAATGCATAATGTACGAGATATAATCAAGGAACTACAACAACTCCATGACGGTGGTGCCCCTGAAGAGGAGATAATCGAACGTGGAGAAAAAGCTGGAGTTGCACCTGAGAAGATTAGAAAAGAACTTAAGCTGATGAGAAGGAATGGAGCTATATACTCCCCTTCCCCAGGCAAGTACATGATCAGTTAAAGAGAGATGTATAAAATGAAGATAAGTTATTGTCTATATGACCAACAAGGAGAAAAATTACTAGCAGCCTGTGATAAGCAACTACTAGGTAAGACTCTCGAAGAAGGCGAACTACACTTGAATGTAAAGGAATCCTTTTATGGTGGCCAAGAGATGGAGATTGAAGAGATATCATCTTATTTTGAATCTATCACAATCGCAAATCTTGTAGGTGAGAATACGGTTAAGAAAGCGTTAGAAAAGGGATTTGGTTACGAAGAGGATGTTCTTATGATACAAGGGGTTCCCCATCTACAGATAGTGAGGATGTAATGTAATGTTCTGCGTAGAATGTGGTGACGAACCGGATAAATTATACGACGGATTATGCCCCGATTGCTATATAGAATCTAAATTGAATGTATCTGTAGATGGACCCATAACTATCGATATTTGCCCTGTTTGTAGCAGCGTGAGAAAAAAGAACAGTTGGATAGAGCGCCCTGATTTGAAGGCTATAATGTTAGAAAAGATAGACGATGCTTTATCGATCCCATTTGATGTAGAGAAGTATGGATTTAACGTAGAATTCGAGGAAGAGGACCCATACAACATAAAAGCAAATATCAAGATTGAACTTCAAACAGATGACCTTTCTACTGAAAAATATATCCATACCAGGATCATCCTAAAAAAGGTTCAATGTGAGATATGTAGTAAGATCCATGGCAATTATTATGAAGCCATCCTTCAAGTCAGACCTACTGATAAGGAGATGACTGACGAACAGAAAGAATTGGTGATGAAAAAGGTAAAGAAAAGGATAGAGGTTAAAGAGGGGGAGAAACGAAACATATTCCTCACATCCCATGAGGAAATACATGGAGGTATAGATTTTTATCTGAGTGATACCGGTGTTACTAAAAATCTGGCCCAAGAGATATCGAAGGCTGTAGGTGGTAGTGTAAAAAGTTCTGCTAAATTAGCTGGAAGAGAAGATGGTCAGGACATCTATAGGATGACATATTCAGTTCGTATTCCACCCTATGAGATAGGAGATTTTATAGAGGTTGAAGAAAAGATATATCGTGTTAAGAAATTAAAAGGCGGTACAGGGAAAGTGATCCTGAAAGATATTGGCAGTGGTAAAAAAGTAAGGATGGATGATAAACAATTGGAGAACCCTGAAATATTAGGTGGCAGTGAAATAATTATGAAATCTGTTATAGTTTCTAAAACTGATAAAGAAATGAAACTACTAGATCCTGAAAGTTATGAAACCGTGACTGTATTAAAACCGGATGGTTTTGATACTGATGAAGATGAAGTCGATGTTATAAAGGTCAAAGGACACCTGTATATCCTTGAAGATGAAGGTCGGTAAATTTTATAGTTTAGGATTCTTTTCTAAGTACTATGTCAAAAGAAGACGGGAAGTTATTGTATACTACATGGTTCGGAGTTTTTGTTACCGATGGAGATGATGTAATCGATAAAATCCTTTTCGATAAAGATCCAGGAATTATAGCTGAAAAAAGATTCAAAATCAATGAGGGGGATATCTTAGAGGAAGAGAAAAAATTCGCTGATGAATACAACCGGTTAAAAGTCACTGAACAAAGGTTATCAAAACTAGGTGAGGTTGTAAAAATCGATGTCTCCTTTATAAAGCCTAAAGATTACTCATTTTCGAGCGAATTATTACAGGAATCATTGACTGAACTCGGAAGTCTGGAACTTAAAGAGTCTGTAGACCATGGTGAACACCTTGCAAAAGCTGTGAAGACTATTCAGGATTTGAACGAAACTGTAAACGTTCTTATGGAAAGATTGAGGGATTGGTATTCCATACATTATCCAGAACTTCAGGATAGTGTTTCTGATGAAGATTTTTTAAAGTTGATAGCAAACTACGGTACCAGAGAAACTATCCAGGAGAAAACCGGTATGGTCGATGAGTCCATCGGAGGGGACATCTCAGAATCTGAGAAAGATTTGTACCGCATGTTCGCTGATATAATTTTGGAGAAGAGAACATTTAGAGAGGAAATTTGGAGTTATGTTGAAGAATTGATGAGAGAACGCGCTCCCACCATAACTGAACTTACAGGAGTAAAATTAGGGTCGGAGTTGATAGCTCAGGCTGGTTCCCTTGAAAGACTAGCTAAAATGCCATCGAGTACTATCCAAGTTCTCGGTGCTGAAAAAGCACTTTTCAGCCATCTTAGCAAAGGAACAAAGCCCCCCAAGCACGGACTTATATTACAACATCCATATGTTCATAAAACCGATCTCGATTTAAGAGGTAAAGTTGCTAGGTTATTTGCTAATAAAATCGCGATAGCAGCTAGAATTGATTATTTTGGAGATAGGAACAAAGGGTCTGAACTTAGAAAGGAGTTAGAAAAAAAGATAAAAAAAATCAGGGGTTGATTGTTTAGCTCAACGTTTCCTCATACCTTCGGGTATATCCATACCAGCGGATATATTTGGTGTTGAGTGGTTATCTCTATAAACAGGCCCGGCTTTATATTTCTGTGTCATAGTTGGCTTTTTCTCGAGTAGTTTCCATGGCCATATCCTTGAAACGTGATCTACCCTTATATATACCTCCTCAAGATGTACCGCAGTCCAATCAACAAATCCGTATCTTTCATCTTTTGATTCTACTTTTTCCTTGACATCAGAATTAATATCCTCACTGACCTCTTCCCAGTTTATCTCACTAGAAGAACCCTGATAAACATCTTTTAAAACTAAAGTATTTTTATCGAATTCTTTTAGCGTACCTATAAATGAAAGCCCGTCATCCATCACCACGACCAAACTCCCACCTATTAAATTTTTGAGTTTCTTCTCCAACATGGAGTCTATCATTTATACACACCTCGATACATATATGTGGTCCGAGTTATTAAAACTTTTTCGTTTTCTTTATTTTTCCAAGCCTGACTTTACAGTGTTTAGTATCGATTCAAGTTTCCCTTCTAGTATATTAACCCTACATTTGAGTTCCGAATTTTCTTTTTTTAACTCTTCGAATCTTTTCCTAAGAAGTGAGTTTGGCCCTGGTTGGATATGATCGTTCCTTTTAGAAAATGTTTCCACTTCATTAGGGTCGTAACCCTTTAGATAATAAATGATCTTGACCTGCACTTCAACTACATTGTTCTTTTCAATATCGTAGTAAACGCTTTTTTTCCCAACATCTAGAAGGTTTTTATGAAGTTCAAGATCTCTAGTCACCATAATATCGTCTTTTTCCATCTTGTCCACGAGTTTTAGGTCTAGTATACCTTTATACTTTTCATCTACATCCAGGATATCTTCTTGATCGTTATGGTTCTTTATCTCTTCCTTTATATCACTTGGTAGATTCTCATCCAGTATTAAACGCATGATACCTTATCAAAAGATTCAGTAATTATAGTTTATCATTATCTCTTATTAAATGGAAAGGTTTTTATTGGTCAAATTCCATTTCACACTGTGATAAAATGGTAGTCAAAATAGATGAGGATGCATGTATAGCATGTGGCTTATGTGAAGAAGCATGTCCAGTGGATGCTTTAACAGTTGAAGATGTAGCAAAGGTAGATGCAGATAAATGTGAGGATATCGGGGACTGTGTAGGAGTCTGCCCAGTGGATGCCCTGTCTTTATAAAGAAATCAGTAAAACTTTTATACACTGCACGCCTCACCCCCTCGTGATAAAATGGTAGTAAAAGTAGATGAGGATGCGTGTATAGCATGTGGCCAATGTGAACCGGAGTGTCCAGTAGAAGCCATAAAGGTAGAGGAAGTAGCTGTCATCGATGAAGATACCTGTATAGATTGTGGTAACTGCATCGATGTGTGTCCAGTGGACGCATTGAGCTTATAAAAACAATTCACGGACCTTTCAAAGGTCCATTTCAATTTTTCTGTTTATTTTAGTTTTTCGATGATGATGTTACTCTCTTCAAGCATCTCCTTTGAAAGCTCGTCAGGATAACCATTTTTATAAACAACTCTTTTAATATCTGCATTGATCAAGATCTTCATACACAGAACACAGGGATGGTGGGTACAATACAATGTCCCATCTTTCACACTTACTCCAAAAACAGCTGCTTGTATGACTGCGTTCTGTTCAGCATGTACACCTCTGCATAGTTCGTGTCTAGTACCCGATTTGACTTTCATCTTCTCTCTCCTACATCCAACTTCTTCGCAGTGAGGTAATTCCTTTGGTGCCCCATTATAACCAGTACTCAAAACTTGTTTATCCTTTACGATCACAGCACCAACTTTTCTCCGGAGACAGGTCGAGCGAGATGCTGAAAGCTCTGCCATCGCCATGAAATATTCGTCTACTGTAGGTCTATTCATCGGTTTTAAGTAAACTCTTTTACTTTAATTAAGTTTCGAAAGAAAGAATATAGAAGCGAAGTTTTATAAATATCGAGGATATTCTATAAGGTGTTCGTGTAATAAGAGTTAAAAGCAGGAGGGATACATCTGTTCGACATAAAAGTACAAAATATTGTGGCCTCAGTAACACTCGGAAAATCTTTCGATCTAGACGAGATTTGCAGGATATTAGATGGCGCGGAATATGAGCCAGAAAAATTCAGAGGAGTCATATATAAAATTAGAAAGCCGGGTATAAGGACTTCAGTTTTACTTTTCGGAAGTGGGAAGATGGTTTGTACCGGTGCTAAGGTTGAAGATGAGATACATGGTACCGTTGAACACATCAAGAAAACTTTAGAGGAAAATAATATTGAAGTTCTAGCTAAACCCGATGTAAAAATACAAAATATTGTCGCAACTACTGATTTAGGAGGGACTTTAAATTTAACTTCCATAGCCATATCATTAGGTTTGGAAAGGACCGAATATGAACCTGAGCAATTCCCTGGTTTAGTTTACAGGATGACTAACCCAAAACTCGTCATGCTTTTCTTTGGCTCTGGAAAAGTGGTGTGTACTGGGGGTAAAAACATAGGAGATATCGAAAAAGGAGTCGAAAAAGTGTATGAAGAGCTGACAAAAACTGGTTTCCTTCATGAGAAAAATAATTAATAAAAGCTTAACTTAGCTCTTTTTGATATGGAAGAGTACCGTGAAGAGATAGTCATGATTTTAAAAGACGCTGCCATAGCGTTAATTATACTTACAATCGTACTTAGTTCGTTATTTATCTATACCGGTAGGTGGCCTCCGATGGTAGTTGTGGAATCCCCTAGTATGAGTCATGGTGAAGGAACACCACCGATAAGTCAGTATGGAGTCATCGACACTGGTGACATAGTTGCAGTGAAAAGTGTTAGTTATATAGACGAAATAGTCACCTATGTAGAAGGTAGAGGAACAGGTCATAGAACTTATGGGCAATATGGAGATGTGATCATATTCCGTCCAGATGGCTCGGAAGATCGAACTCCAGTGATTCACCGACCAGTACTTTACTTAGAATTTAACGAAACTTCTGGAGGTTTCGATGTACCTACTCTTTCTGAACTTCAATATGGGCTGGATTGGAATACCAGTCAAGGTGAAATTGTTAATAATCTTTCAGAAACATTATATATCTATGATTATGGCCATAAGGATGTAACCTTGTCGATCGAGTTAGATAAGTTACTGAGATATGAGCATTCTGGATTTATCACCATGGGAGATAACAATATTCAGAATGATGAAGGTAGATATGATCAAAGGTACCTTGCCAATATAAACGAACCTGTAAAGTTGGAATGGATCGAAGGTAAAGCTAGAGGGGAGTTGCCTTGGTTTGGAAGTATAAAACTGGTATACATGGGTAGGACAGAGCATATACCATCGAATACTTGGCGTAATCTGGCCATCTCGATTATTATCCTTATCTCATTACCCATAATCTTGGAATATTTTGTAGACTATTATAAAAATAAGTACAAGGAAAAGAAAAGTGAATCTGAGGATAGCAAAAATTCCGAGAAGAAAAGAATTAAAAGAATGGAATAGGTTTAGTAAACGTTTTTAGATCAATTTTGTCTGTTTTACCGCTGAAACAGAGAGGTTTTCTATAGGTTTGATACACTCGTCATCTTCTATTATCTCTAAAGTTTCACCGTTCTGTACACTAGCTTGAATTTCTCTAGTTCTTCCTCTTCTACCGAAGGATTTTACTCTAGCATTGATAAGACCTAACATATCCAATTCTGAGATGAGATCAGTTATCCTTCTTTGGGTGAGAGGATCCATTCCTGAGCGTATACATAATTCCTTATAACCTGCGTAAACTTCACCAGTGGTCATCTTATCGTGTCCACTTTTTTCACTGAGTAATATTGAATATAAAACCAACTTTGAATGTGTAGGTAGGGTGGTTACAGCTTCTCTTACACAATCCTGTTCTATTTTATTTTTTGCTTTGTAAACATGATTAGTATCGATATTATTACAGTTCTCCCTTTCGGCTATTTCCGTTGAAACTCTTAGAAGGTCTAAAGCTCTCCTAGCATCACCGTGCTCTTGGGCTGCTAGAGCAGAGCAAAGTGAAATCACATCTTCTTTGATTATATCGCTTTCAAAGGCTTTATTAGCTCGATTGGTCAAGATATCCTTTAACTGGTCTGCATTGTATGGCGGGAATATCAATTTCTCTTCTCCCAAGCGACTTCTAACTCGAGGATCTAAAAATTCTGTGAATTTGAGGTTGTTAGATATTCCTATCAAACTCACTTTACTTTTCTCCAATTCTGAGTTTATCTTGGATAAGTGGTATAAAACCGAGTCGCCGCTTTTTGAGACGAGTTTATCTAATTCATCCAATATGATAACCACTACTCTTGGTTTTTCATCGATTCTTTCTTTTAACGATTCGTAAACCTTCTCCATGGGCCAACCAGTGAATGGTATCTGCTTGCTCCATTTTTCAACGAATTTATTACCGATATTCTTCATAACACCATAATGAGTGTCAACAACCTCACAATTGATGTATGCATACTCTACACGGTTTATTTTTTCATCATTGAAGTCACCATCTAAATTACTATCAACTGATTCTCTCTTCAAACGGTTGATCTCTCTTTCTAGATATCTCACAACCGCTGTTTTACCTGTTCCGGTTTTTCCAAAGATCAGAACGTTTGAAGGTCGGTTACCCCTAAGAGCGGTCACCATAATTGAGGCTAAATCATTGATATATTTCTCACGATGAGGTAGTTCCTCTGGAATGTATGATGGGCGCAGGATATCCCTGTCACCTTTGAATAAAGGCTTCGAATTTATGTAGCTGCTGAATACGTTTCCTTCCATATTTATCTCCCCTTGATGTTTTTATTACCTTTCTGGGCTTGAAGGTATAAACAGTCATTTATAAACGACCGTCTGTTTGTTTATCAGGGCCTTCAATTTTGCACCCCTATATTTCATGTGGAAACACAAACCTCACCTCTACAGGAGTTTAAGGCTCTCGTTTTCACCACATTAGGGGTTTTTGCTAGGGAAATTTAAGGATGTATTAATCTATAAAAAATCTTTCGTCAGACGCTCACTGGTAGAAATCCCTAAGGGAATTTAAAAGATGTTGTATGACACTTTAAATAGGTTTATATAGTAGTAAATGACGATAATAATTAATATCAATTTATATATGTATTCGAATTGATGCTTTCCGTCGGCGATTTTCTACCGGAAAGTTGATTTTTAAAATAGATCAAAAAATCAACATCCGATTTCATCTGCAGGCAAATCGAAAGATTTCACATTTTTTGGAGGGTAGCAACCATTTTCTATGATTTCTTTCAATTCTCGCGTAGTATCCTTTGCTTGTTTTATATGTTGATTAGACAAATCAGCTGTCTGAAATTCATCGATATCTAAAATTATGTAATTTCCGTCTAGATCAACCCAAAAATCTATGAACAAGTCCACAGATTCATAACCGCCTATAAATCTTTTAGGTGGAGTTCGGATGTCTGAATAATATCCTACTAAATTTTTCTTATAATCATATATTTTGACAACGTTGTACCATTTATCTATAAGATCAAACATCAATCCATAATAACCATCTTTAATCAAAATACGAGAATCAAAAGGGGAAAATGGTTTTTTAAGGCGGAATCGAAAGGTAGATACGATCATATCCTCCGAATCCGCCAATAAAGTCTGTTCCCACTCTCTAGTTTCTCCACCGGGTTTAAAGTACCGAACTAGTACCATCATTGCTCAACTGGTCCGATCGGGAATATGGTTTTGTCGTAGTACTCGTTTGTAACCTCTGCTAAGGCTGTGTATATCGCACTGAATCCACAGAAGATACCTTCTATACCTGCTATAGTGTAAACGATCTGACCTGCATCGGTATTAGGGCCGATAGCATAAGCAGTAGCTAACAGGAAGAACAGTATCGTTAATGTTGAGAAAACCACTTGAAGAGCTCTATTCAACTTAAGCGTTGAAAGGAACATCCATCCTGTGAACAGTCCCCACATGGCAAGGTAAGCCGCTGTAGCAGTATGGCCTGGTGCTTCAATACCTTCAACAACAGCGGGTATAATACGTATGCCTACGAAAGTAAGCCAAAACAGGCCGTAAGAACTGAAAGCGACCGCTGCGAAAGTGTTATTTTGTTTAATCTCCCACCAACCCGCTATCAGTTGGGCGAAACCTCCGTAGAATATCCCCATCGCTAGAATCATGCCTCCGAGGGGAATAATACCCGCATTATGAATGTTCAACAGTACAGTAGTCATACCGAAACCCATCAAACCTAGAGGGGCGACATTTGCTAATTTATTTTCTTCAGCCATATAATCACTCTTTGGTAAAATATTTGGTATATATAGTATTTATCAAGACTTCTTCGCTTTTTTCTTAGCCCTTTTTCTTCTTTTTTTAGCATCGAAACCGGTAGCTCTTTCCAAAAAATCGTTCCATCTCGAAATAGTTTCCATGGCTTCTTTTTCATCGGCCTCATCATCCATTTCAACGTCGACCCACAGTCCAGTTCTACCTTCAGTCCAGACCTCTAAATGGTCTATGGCTCCGTAAGATGTCTCCAGCTTTTCATCTTTTTCTTCAACATCTTCGAAGATCTCATCCATCAATTCTTTCAATTGGTCACCTTCTATATTCTTGAAATGACCTCTTTTTACGTCGTATTTGTTCTTTCCCATATTATCACTTCATGGTAATTTTTTATTTGAGCTGAGATGTGAAAAGTAACTCATATAATTTTTCATCTGTTTTTGGTGAGTAGATAGAGATATAATAATTGAAAAGATGATTAACAAAATTTATTGATTAGTAGGGACTTTATAAGAGCATGAGCAAGTTCGACCCAGATCATGCAGACCATCTCGATTCCAAAGAAAGACGAGAGAGGTTAGCACCTGATGATATATTTTCTTTGTTGGATATTGAAAAGTATGAAACAGTATTGGACCTTGGAGCGGGGACTGGATTCTTGACTTTTCCCATATCTGAGAGGTTAATGGATGGGAAAGTTTACGCCGTGGATGTCCAGGAAGAGATGCTAAAAAAACTTAAAAACAAATGCCAAGAATTAGGATGCAAAAATATAGAAATATTGCAGAACGAAGAAGGTAATATTCCAATTAAAGATGCCGAGATCGATAAGGCTTTTTTGATCAATGTTCTCCATGAAATAGAGGATGAAACCACCTTAGAAGAACTATATAGGGTGATGAAAAAAGATAGTCGAATATGTGTGCTGGACTGGGATAAAGAAGGAGGGACAAATAATGGTCCCCCATTTCATGAAAGGTTTTCATTGGAGGCAGCTATGGAACTTCTTATGGGATATGATTTTGAAGTCATAGGCTCTGGTAAGAAGGATGATCACTTTTACATCCTCCTGAGGAAATAGCCCTTTTCAACTAGAGGTAGCACTACACATCTTTCTAGTATTCGACATGGTATTCAACGACATGATCTGCATCGTTGTGAAGCCAATAACCTTGTCCTGGTTTTAATTCCAGAGACATGTCTGAAGTGTACTCTATGTTATATTCATTGTTACTGTTGAATACTCCGATCTTATTTACTTCGTCGGGTAAAACCTCTTGGGCCTGCCGGCTTCTGCTTGACGGATATCCAACCATATTCCAACCGGGATAAAGATCGATTTTAGTATTATCGGGTTCATAACCACTGATAACCAGTTCACAGTCATCATTTACCTGAACCCATATACCCCTTGTGTGGTCAAATGATATATCATCGTTAAAATGTTCTGCCCTTCCAGGCACATAGCTCTGCCATTTGTCACTCTCAGCATCGTAATACATCACCTTCTCTAGTGAATCCATTATTCCATTTGTCTCGTCGTCAACTATTGAGATAAAGTCATCCTCTTTTGGGATAAGTGTGCTTGAAATAAAGTTCCAACCGTCGTTTTCTTCGTCGATAAATAGATCTAGACTCGATGTTTTTAAATTATACCCTTCATCTTCAACGACTTCAAATTTAATACTAGTATAGTCACCCCAATTGCCTTCTTCATCCTGACCACGGATATACAAGAAATGTGTGCCATAGGATAACTCTGAAGTGTATAGAGAGCTTTCAAAATGGGCTATAGATTCGCTTTCAACGATATCTACCTTTACTAAACTATATGGTTCAACAGTTTCACAGATTTTATCTACATAATATTCTGCTGTTTCAATACCAGACCCTCTAGCTATTGAATCGTCTACGATAATACTGAGATCAAATGTATCACCCCAATGGACTTCCTTATCTATATCATCCATTACACCGATAGAAGGCCCTATCTCATCGTTTTCAAGTGGATCAAACCAGCTGATTATGTTCTCCATAAGATCAGTTTTGATTCCTAGGTCCTCTGGCCCCTCGAAGAATTTACATGACATATATACTAGTTTGTAATCATCGGTTTCAACTTTCACAGCGGCACTGTTTCCTGTGTCATAATCGAACACTGAATCTGCGTTTGAACCTGACGGTGAGATCACATCTGGATATGTCCCGCCTATGGTTAGGTCATATAAACCATCTGATATCGGATCCAAAGGAACTCCAATTATCTCCTCACCATCTCCGTTAGCTTTGATAAAATTAGAACGTAGAACATCAGAGTAAAACGACGTATCTCCAATATCATAACCTATGTCTTCCCCATTAACGTAAAGATTTCCACCGTTGATAAGGTAGTCCTCTATCAATTCTCTTTCTCTAAGTGTCAAAGTATGAGTGAATCCTCCGACTACCCATACAACTATATCATAATGATTCAGATCAGAATTAGGAAGACCATCATTAGGGATGCTCTCAAAATCGTAGTTTAGATCTAATTGATCTAGTGAGGCTTTATAACTAGATGCATCTCCAGCATCTTCAATAACCAGAATACTGGGCTGTATATTTGATGTTGGTGTTGTAAATGTAAGGGGTTCACTATCGTTATCCATAATATTCAAATTTCCGGCTTCATCGAGGGATTTGACCATGTAATAATATTCCATACCTGGAGCTAGACCAGTAAGTCTGATTTCATGTTCATTTTTGAACTCACTATTGTAAATCTCCCCAGCCAGCTCTTCAGTGCCACCGTATTTTATGTTAGATGTAGCAGGTTCATCTGTTTTCCAAGATATAATAGCCGATAGGTCGTTTCTCACTTCGATATCTTTGTCAAAAATTTCAGGTGGTTCGATATCTATCACAGCTGTATCCGATAATATTTCTGAATCACCGTTAATAAATTCAACTTCTAATACATCATCATTGATGTTCAACCCAAATTCATCGTTTAATTCAACAAATCCTGTAAAAACACTTGTTTTATGACCACTTTCAAGAAGTTCAACTTCTTTTATATCGGAATTTGAAGAAATAGTAACTGTGAGTGATTCATCGACGAAATCATCGTTATCATATAGAAGCTCGATATTAGCGATTCCTTCATCTGAATAGCGGTTCTTATCAAATCTAAGCTTACCATTTTCAGGTTCAAAATCATTAATCCTTAACTGTGGTGCTTTGAATAAATCCTCTTCTATAGATATCTGATGTCCGGAATACCAACTCCTTACATTAGTGTAATCAATGTTCTCAGGTCCTTTGATCCTTATCACTATTCTACCGTCATTAAGATTCTGTTCAAGAAGATCAAGGTGCTCTTCTGGTATATCTAATATATCTACTCCATCGATATCGGCTAATTGAGTGCTGTTTACTTCGCCAATAGTGAACAACTTTTCAGCATTGTTGATTTGACTGTAACTAGGATCAGGAAATGCATTCTCTACAGTATCTTCTAGCACTTCAAACGTCCAAATATCATCTTCTTCTGCAGCACAATACCTGTTTTTTGGTGTAAGGTGTAACGAGGCTGATTCGATATTGACATCGTTCAAATCTTGAGATTCAAACATGATGGCTGAATACATCGGTCCCTCCTGAGGTCCGAATATCGTTTCTCTATAATAATACCCACTGTACATATAATCTGCATCGAACACACTATCTCTATTTCCAGAGATCGATTGAACGTATCCAGAATATCCTTCTCCGACAACTGTGGGCCATTCCGGTGTTTTAAATGAAAAGAGAGCCCCATTGTTATCTTCGACTGCCAAATTACTTGTTTCACAACCGTCCACAAGTATCAATTTATAATAATATCTATTTCCAGGTTTTAAGCCTTCTAGTATCAAGGATCCATTGAAAGAGTAAAGAGGGTGGGTCAAGGTATTATCCAGCCTTTTATTTACTCCATATCTAAGTTTTACGTGGGTTTTTTCATCTGTTGTCCAGGATATTTTAGCACTTTCTGGCAATAACGTATTATCAAATTCTGAAGGCTGGTCTAAGTTAATTATATTCGGTTTATTCGAATGGATTATTGAAGTATCGGTCAGTATATGCGAAGTATTGTACACAAATTCAACTTCTACAGTATCACCATCTTTTATATGGAGCTCTCCATCCTTTCCAGATACGTTGGTTACCGGTATCTCTCCAGTGAAAATACCTGAATTTTCATCGGTTTCAAGTAGAGTCAAAATATTCCCATCAGGATCGGTTGTTGAATTAACAGTTACAGTTTGTGCTTCGATCTGTTTTGGATCTTCATTTGATAAAGGACTTTGTAATCTAATACTGATAGATTCCGTAACTGGATAGATGTTGTATTTATCGTATTCAAAGCTGATCGATTCAACGGATCTAGAAACTTTTCCAGTAGCTATCAAGGAATATCTTTGAGGTGCAACTGAGATACTGTCTCCGATCACTCTAACTGTGTATTTTCCTTCCTTTATATCCGTATCCCTGAGCAGAACCTGCTCTGAAACATTGTTATCATCAAAGTTTCCACCTGACTCAGAATATCCTCCTGAAAACACGTTTCCCTTGAACGTATTTCCTTCTGGATCTTCTACAAGTAGGTTCAGATCATTCTGTAACGATGAACCTGGATAATCTGTCCAAGCTAGTGTGATCTTTAGATCCTGTCCGTCCTCTACATACATCTCATACTCGTGAACCTCTCCTGAATCTGAAATACCTTCCTCACTTCCATTGTTCAATATTTCTAATTTAGTCGAATCCCCTTCAAAATAAAGGGCATTTTCAAGATTGATCTTACCCCAGCCTTGTCCATGTGATGGTATAGGTCCACCCGTATATTCACCATCCATATTCCAGGCTGAATTTATGAGTGTAGCTTTTAGTAACGATCCTGAAGGAACGAAACCATCCTCTTCCTCCTGAACACCAGAAGGATACCATCCATCCATGTAATACTGCCTTATCAGAGCTGTGGAACCTGCCACTATAGGGGTAGCCATGGATGTTCCTGTCATTGTAGTTAAACCGTCATTCATTGTGGTAAGATCCCCATCTGAATCCGCTGATATTATGGATGTTCCCGGTGCTACTACAGTCGGTTTCAACCTCCATTCGTCGGTCGGTCCCCTACTGGAAGATCTAGCCATATCCTCAGAAGCGTCATTGATACTGTTACCTACAGAAACTATGTTTTTAGCAGATGCAGGAGATGCAACTGTATTATTTTCAGGTCCTGCATTTCCGTTTGCAAAAAGGATCAATGCATCGTTATTATTCCACATGAACTCGTCACATTCTTGAGAACTAGATGTGTAATAGCTGGCACTAGAACCCCAAGAGTTGGAAAAAATACGTGCACCAGCATCATACTGTACTTGGAACAGGTTGTTCAGGTCATCTGGTATCTTTAAAACATCACCATCCTCACCGATATCGAAGAAAGCTACTCTTGCTGCAGGGGCCATCCCATCGTACTCATCAGGTTCCCCATAGTTTTCCCAATCTCCAACTGCACTACCGGTAACATGTGTTCCGTGACCCGAGTATGCAGTATCTTTATGGTCTGCATACTCTTCGTAATGGACTACTTTACGGTGGTCTTCTCCAGGAGTCCCCACTTCGTTTTCAGCATGTCTGAACATTGCATGATCATAGTCTATTCCAGTATCAGCAATACCTACGATCTGATCCTGACCATATATCCCTTTATCCCAAATAGTTCTAGTTTTGTCTGCTGTGTTAAAAGATTGAACAACCCAAGAAGCATCGTCGTTCATCAGCTCGTATTGAAGATTTTCTGATATTTTTAAAACCTCGCTATCTCGTAAAACATATCTAAGTTTAGTACTGCACAAATCAATAGTAGCTGAATTATAACCCAAGGTCCCCTCTCTGAATGATATAAGTTCTATGTTAAAGGGTTCAAAACGTTCTTGCAAACTGTTAGCGTCCGAACCACTAGTCATTTTGATATCGAGTACAATATTGTTTTTTTCACCATCTATATAGGGGACAAGATCCTCTTGTATCTTATATTCTGGACCGTAGATAGTGTATGACTCAATGAAATGTCTGTTCGTGTATTTGTTTAAA
>Ga0207421_10003845_pt1 | contig 17636 bp, 16 predicted proteins | sample SodLakKL_010_SED_4_FD_187542 | JGI IMG/M metagenome (GOLD analysis project Ga0207421, IMG submission 187542) | Alkaline sediment microbial communities from Lake Tanatar, Kulunda Steppe, Russia - 8KL_010_SED (SPAdes) (version 2) | ecosystem: Environmental > Aquatic > Non-marine Saline and... | reverse complement strand
GAGCGTCACCGGAGCGAAGCGGAGGTCCGAAGGGAAGACGATGGAACCGTCCCCCTGGCGCAGCAGTGGATGCCTGAGTAGTTACAGAATTTTTAACTAAAGCGGACTGAGCAGGTGCTATCTTGAATTTATTAACTGCTTTGAGTATTTATAAGGGCAAAATATTCAATCACCGGCTTTTTCCCGGTAAACGCCGTTTTTTTGCAGCATGTTGCTTATTTTATGGTATGTCTGGTCACTTAATACGTGCTCTAATATACAGGCTTCTTTCTCGGCTGTTTTGGTATCTACCTGCAGTATTTCTTCCAAAAAACAGCGTATTACCTGGTGCCTCTTAAAAACATTGGCAGCATATTTGCTCCCTTTTTCGGTAAGGCTTACCGGGCCGTAGCGGTCTTGCCAGATCATTCCCTCTTTTTTTAGTGAAGCAAGGGCCTGGGTTACGCTTGCCTTGGCAATATTGAGTTCGGAAGCAATATCCGTTACCCTTACCGGTTCACCTTTCCTGGACAGGGTAAGAATTACTTCCAGGTAATCCTGTAGTGAAGCACTGATATCGAATTTATGTTCTTTTATATTGAGCCCCTCCCTCTTTTAACTTTAACAAACTTTGGCAAGAAGTCTCCCACCTCTAAGCGGAACGTAGGTTGACTCAGGTTAAGCTGAAGTTAAGGAAAATACTACAAATATTTTATACCCTCCAATGTTTTTAGTCAAAGATTAACTCGAAGCGTTTGTTGCTCCTCGCGTTTATAAGATATTTTTGACGTCGATAGATTCTTTTTCTTGCAGCCGGTACAGGTATCTCCTGGCCAGGTTAAGTTCTATATAAGCTTCTTTTTCATCTTCCATCTCACATAGGAAAACAATTCTTTCAATAGATTCGTCTACCAGGTCGATTTCCTGGTGATCCATAAAGGTAGACCAGAAAAATTCTGCACTGCTCCACCTTTCCTCCAGGACATCAGTTTTTTGACGAGCCCGATCCCATTTGTGATTTTCAACTTTATCCGTAAGTTTAACCAGGGTCAAGTCCAGTTCCCGGTAGATGATTGAAGTGTAATACTGCATGGTGTAAACCCCTGTTACTGTAATAAAAAGCAATATCACTACCCCAATTACTATTTTCAATTTAATTTCTCCTTTTTGTTTTTTGTTTGAAAATAAAGGTTTCCGCTGGTATCCAGGTTGGCCAGTAGCACTTCCTGGAGGTCATGTATATTAAATTTAGCCAGTTCTCTTTTTAGCCAGTCTTCGTTAAGCCCGGCTTTGGCAAGGTTGTGGTAGTTAACGTTACCGTCAACAACCAGGGGATAAGGGAGGCCTTCGTACTCCGTTTCCAGGTCAAGATCTCCGGGAGTAACCGGGCGGTTCTGCGATTTTGGTACTACACTAAGCTGACCGTTGGTTTCAAAAATGGCGAACTCTACTTCGGAAATATTGGGGTATCCTTGAACACGCAGCATTTCCTGCAGTTCGTTTATATTCATTCGCATGTCTCTAAGTTCATTTTCCAGTATCTTGCCGTTTTCCACTACAATACTGGGCCTGCCGCAAAGGATTGACCTTGCCTTTTCACTTTTCTGAGAAAAAAATGCAATCAGTACTTGAAAGGCAAACAGCATTAATATGGGTATCATGCTGTTAAACAAGGGCATCCCGATATCTTCCATGGGTATGGCTGCCAGTGCGGAAATCATTATCAAGATAGCTATTTCATAAGGCTGCATCTGGGCTATCTGCCTTTTGCCCATAAGCCGAACTACAACAAACACTATACTAAATAAAATAATGGTTCTAAAAATAACTACAAACAATTTTTGCCCTCCTTTGCCATCCCTGGGGAAGCAATATTACTCTAAAATTTAGCATGAAACAAACAACACATATCATGCAATAAAAATTGAATCTCCTGTGTTTACCATAAAGGTTTAATATATTTTTTGTAGAAATATAAATCTTAAAGGTTATTTACTGTCTCCTTTATTTTATCGGCCATATATTAAATATACGCAAAGTAATCACTCAAGCTAAAAGGGGGAGGAATTATAGGCAGGAGTCTTTTCTTCTAAACCCTGATTTTCACAGCTTGAATAATTACCAGGGCGAAAATTATTTATGTAAGAAGACGGGGGTTTTTACATGAAAAAAACGGAAAAACTTAATTTATCTGTTGTAGGGACTGGTTACGTGGGCCTTACTACTGGCCTGGCCCTGGCTTACCTGGGGCATAAAGTGCACTGTGTGGATAAAAACGCGGAGATAATAGATAAACTGGAACGAGGCATACCCACCATTTATGAGCCAGGGCTTGAAGAACTTCTGAAAGAAACCTCAGACAACATGCATTTTAATTCTTCAATAAAAGAGCATATAGACAGGGTTGATGTTTTAATAATAGCAGTAGGGACCCCTTCCAAGCAAAACGGCGATACAGATCTTACTTATGTGGAAAAAGTTGCCCAAGAAATTGGTAGGAGCCTTCCACCGGATAACCCGTTGGTAGTAGTTAACAAATCTACTGTACCTATAGGTACCGCCAGGAGAGTAGAAACCGTAATTAAAGAAGAGTTAAAAGAAAGGGGAATAAAGGGAAATTTCAGTGTAGCATCTAACCCGGAATTTCTCAGGGAAGGTGCCGCTTTGAACGATACTTTTTACCCGGACCGCCTGGTAATAGGGGCAGAAGATATGAGAAGCATAAACGTGTTGCGGCAAATGTACTCACCCATCCTGGAACAGAATTTTGTTCCTCCCAGGTTGCTTCCCCGTCCCGAAGATTACCGGTTGCCCGCTTTTGTAACTACAAGCCCAACCAGCGCTGAATTAATAAAATATGCTGCAAACGCCTTTTTGGCTACTAAAGTTTCATTTATTAACGAGATAGCGGGAATAGCGGAAAAAGTAGGGGCTGATATCAAAGAAGTTGCCAGGGGGATAGGGCTGGATAAAAGAATCGGTGGTTCTTTTCTTCATGCCGGGGTAGGTTGGGGAGGAAGCTGCTTTCCTAAAGATACGCGCTCCCTGCTCCATGCCGGGCAGCAGTACGGCTACAATATGCCCCTTTTAAAAGCTGCCGTAGAGGTTAATTATCGCCAGAGGAAAAAAATAATTGAGATGCTCCAGTCCACTATAAAGGTAATACGCGGAAGTACCGTTGCTGTTTTGGGTCTTGCCTTTAAGCCCAACACCGACGATATAAGGGAATCACCTGCTATCGATGTAATAGAGGAGCTCCTGGAAATGGGAGCCAAGGTAAAGGTTTATGATCCTGTGGCCATGGACAATTACCGCAGCAATTTCCCGTACCAGGAAATTGAATACGCATCTTCCGTAGAAGAAGCCTCCCGGGAAGCAGATGCAGTAGCGCTTCTGACGGATTGGGAAGATTTTTTGCATGTTTCGTGGAAAGATATAGCTCCTCAGATGAAACAGAAAGTTTTTATTGACGGCCGCAATCTTTTAAGAGAAGAAGACATGCAGAAATACGGATTTACCTACCGGGGGTTTGGATGTTAGCTTTTAAAACAGGGAGAAACATATAAATGAAAAAAATGGTTTGGTGGGTGGGGAATAAATTATCCAGGACCAATCCTTTATATGTAATGGGCCTGGTGCTCTTATATCTTCTGGTAATCTGGTTGGCATGTTTTCTCATAGATGTACGCAACCTGATGGGTTTGAGGGAAATATTAGTCATAAAAGATTACCTGGTAATGGAAGGGGAAAAAGTTCCCCTGTGGTTTTTTGTTTTCAGGGAAGCCGGGCCTACTGAGATACTGCAGTGGATGATATTATTGGGAACTGTAGCCTGCAGTACTGTTTTATCATGGAAACTAAAGAAACTGGATATGCCCGGACCATCTTATTTCTGGAAACTAATAAGCATAATGGCAGTCCTCATGTTCCTGGAAGATGCCGCTAACATACGACACCTGGTAAACTATATTATTTTTCAGGCCGGTGGTTTAGAATGGAGCAGCGAAGCGGGCAAATGGTTGCGCAACGTGCTCGAGCTAATTTATTTTGCCGTACTTGCTTCCATTCCTCTTTATGCATTCGTGCGATTTAGCAGATATATTTTTTCTGTATCCAGGGCCAGGAGTTATCTTATCCTGGGATATGTATCTTATGGTGTGGCGGTAGTGGCCTCCGGAACCCGCTTTTTCAACCACTGGTACCAGAGGGCAGGTGAAATAATTTATCGTTTTATGGATTATTATTCCGAAGGTGAACTAATAAAAGTTGCTACTGATACCCTTTCCATGGAATTCTGGCTTATGGATTTAATAGTTGAGGAATCGCTGGAGTTAATTGGAGCCGGAGCACTTTTAGCGGCTGTCATAGCTTACGGTAGTTATGTAAAAGAAGAAAATAATAAACCGTTTAATTGCCTGAAGCCAGAAGCACAGTAAAAAAACCGGCAACATCAGTTAAGAGAAATAAAAAGGAAAGTAATTAGTTATGAGCCACAACTATCATAATGATAAAAAACAAGCGCCTGTGTCCGGCAATACAGGAACGTACCCGCAGCAACTTGAGACCTCCCGAACTACCAGGAAAGGCTTGGAATTGTTTTTAAGGCCGGTTAAATCAAACGATGAGCCTTTAATCAGTCAATTTTACCAACATCTTTCAGAACAGGCGATGTATCAGAGATTTTTAACCGTACGAAAAAACATACCACGGGAAGAAATTAAAAGAAAATACGTTTTGATTGATTATAGCAGTGAAATGGTACTTTTGGCTTTCCACCATTTCCACCATGGGCAAGTCAAAGAGAAGATGGAGAAAGTGGTTGGAAAGGCACAGTACGTGTTAGAATCTACCCGGGGGGCCGCGGAAATTTCGGTGGTAGTAAGGGATGACTTCCAGGGAAAGGGAATCGGTTCTGAGTTATTGTCTTATGCTGCATATGCAGCCCAAACGCAGGGAGTAAAAGATTTATACGCTTATGTAATGCCGGATAATACACCGGTATTTAAGCTGCTGAAATATTCCGGGTTGCAGTATAAATCTAAATTTGAAGAGGGAATATTTATAGTTAATATTTATCTGTGAACTACCACCACTTATAGAAGTGGATGGCTTCCTGCTTCTTGGAGCTTAGCCTACGATGTAGGACTTACATGCTCTCCACAGGCTTAACTTCGGGCAGTCCCTGCCCTACAAAGTGGGAAGTCCTTATCTGCCTTGGATATTTTACGCACTTGAGGCACAGGCTTGATTTTCGCTTATGTTTCCAAGTGCAACCCCATATATCCAGTTATCAAAGAACTATCTATATTATATCATAAAAACCTTGCCAATTCATCACCCACTTAAGAAGTGGGCGACTTCTTGGCAATTATGGTTAAATCAAGCGCTAAATTAATAAAAAAGAAAAGTAACTGCTCTTGTTTATTGAGTACTTTATTATACTAATGTATTAAATACTGTTGCATTAAAAATAAAAAAGGGAGGTAGCAGATAATGGATATTTACGAAGTTATCAGAGAAAGACGGAGTATACGTAAATTCAAAGATGAGCCGGTTAATGATGAAGTTATCAAAAAGTTGCTGGATACGGCGCGACTGGCGCCTTCGTGGTCCAACCGGCAGTGCTGGCAGTTTATTATAGTGAAAGATAATGACAGGAAAGATCACATTTCCCGTGCCCTGCCGGAAGAAAACCCCGCAAGGAAAGCAGTAGCCGGGTCGCCCGTGGTAGTGGTAGTGTGCGCTGACCCTTCTGATTCGGGAATCCATGAAGGGAAAGAATACTACCTGCTGGATGCCGGGTTGGCCATGGAGCACCTGGTGCTGTCCGCCCACGCGGAAGGTCTTGGAACCTGCTGGGTGGCCTGGTTTGAGGAACAGGTTGTTAAAGAAGCATGCCGAATTCCTGAAAACTACCGGGTAGTTGCTTTAACTCCGCTGGGCGTCCCGGAAAAACAGCCTTCTCCCAGACCCAGGAAAGAGCTGGATCAAATGGTGCACGGAGAGTTCTGGCAGGGTAATTATATGTAATTACTCAAGCTAGATACATTGATGGTGATTGATGTATGGGAATTGAATAAATAAGGGTTTTATCTGATTTTTTTGAGGAGGAAATTAAATATGCCAGGTAAAGAAACAGGGGTAGAAGGCGGTTGGATTGGTGTGATATCCGATACTCATATTCCAAGGCGGGCTTATTGTCTTCCCCCGAAAATCTTTGAACTGTTGGAAGGAGCCAGCCTTATTGTACATGCTGGAGACCTGGTTGAAGATAAAGTGCTTACAGAGCTGGAAGCCCTGGCCCCCGTTACGGCAGTAGCCGGTAACATGGATCCGCCTGAATTGCAAAACAGATTGGGAAAAGAAAAATTTATAAATTACCAGGAGAAAAAAATAGCCCTGGTCCACGGCATAGGCCGTGGGGAAGCAGTAAAGGAATGGGCCATTCGCAATTACCACCCCGGTAAAGTGGACGGGGTGATATTCGGCCATATACACAAGCCGGTTTATGAATTCCAGGGCGGCCTTATGCTTTTCTGCCCGGGCTCTCCTACCGATCCCCGGGCGGGAACTTCTCCATCTGTAGGAAGGTTGTGGTATGATGGGGAAGGCTTAAAAGCAGAAATAATCTATCTGTGAACCGCTCCGCTTTCTCTTTGCTTAGAAGCGGGAGCTTCCTGCTCAATAAGACTAATATCGCAAGTTTACCCAGGCTCAAAGGGTAGTACTTACCCCCTGTCAGGGTATAGTCTGAATTTGTAAGCCTTATTCATAAGCTTCACCTCCCCCCTGTGCCTGGATATATTGTTTAATTGTATTTATTGACACCCCGCCAGTTGTGATTAAGCAGTAACTTCTTGACCAAAAATATTTTTTCCAAAGATATTTTCTTATGTCTGGATATTTTTTTAATAAGCCTGCTGCTTGCGCTTTTATAAGCATTTATAAAATTACTTATTTTCGTATGGGGATGTGCTTTTATCCTATTCGGTATATAGCCGAGAATTTTTACTGGTTTTTAGCAGTTTTCCTTTATTGCTTATTTGTTTTCCTTTTTACGGTAAATTATCTATATATGAACCAGCGCTGGGAATGCGGCGCATTAACAGGTATTTATTTTCTAAAGGTAGATAGCCTTTAGAAATAGAATTTATATCACAACTGTTTTTGTAATAAATTTTGCTGGAGGGGGCGTCTTTGAAAATATTTTTTACTAATAACTCGGGGTTGCTGGAAGCAGATTTAATTAAACTCCTGGAAAATGAACACATTTGCATAGGAATAAGGGGGGAAAGCCTGGAATGGAACAGAAAAGAAATAATAAAGATGATAGAAGACGAAGCACCGGATATAATAATCCACTGCGGGGAAATCAAGGAAGAACGATACTGCGAAGATAATCCCAGGACCGCGTTTAAAGTAAACTCTCTTTTGACCAGGGACATAGCTTGTATTTCTTCCCGCCTGGGCTGTAAACTGGTATACATATCTTCTTTCCATGTTTTTAGCGGTAAAAAAGGGGAGGCATACTACGAGTTTGACAGGCCGGACCCCACCAGCATTTACGGGTGGAGCAAATGGTGGGGTGAACATTACGTCTCTACCCTTAAGGAAAATTACTACATAATCCGCATGCCTTTCCTGTTCGGCCTGTCAGATGAAGCCGGAGAGGGAATTATAAACGAATTTTACCTGAATTTTAAATACTATAACCAGGCCAAGTCAGCCTGCTTTTACTCGGACCTGGTAGTAAATCCCACCTGGACCTTTCATGCTGCCGTTATAATCATAAATTTACTTTTTTCCGGTAATTACGGGATATTCCATCCCGCAAACACGGGAGCGATACCGTTAAATCATTTTGTTAAATCTGTGCTGGAAGAAAAGGGTATAAAAACAAGTTTACCCAGGGTAGAGCCCAAAAAAAATTACCGTTATAAGGTCATTCAAAGCGCTTACCTTCCCTATTCTTCGATGGTAAAAGATCTCCCCAGCTGGCGTGATGCTTTGCAAGAGTGCATGCAGCAAAATATTGTTACTACCCGGGCCGAACAAGACAAGTAGTTAACCCTGCCGAACTTTATTCTTTATATTTCTTTGTATTTCTTTATATTTCTTTATATTATGGTAACTACCATAAAGCACTGCGAAAATATTATAAATCACCTTTATTTCCTGACTAACTGGACAACCAGGAAATATTTTGCCTAAATATAACATTAGACTGGAAGTGTTTCAAATATAAATAAATCTTATTGATTTAAAAGGAAAATTTGATCATACGTAGAATTTTAATAATTATAAACACAATGTAAATTACATGGAAAAGGAACATAATCCAGTTAAATGTTATTTGATACCTGGTACTTAATAATTTTAAGGAATATTCCTGAAGGTTTGATAATAATTGCTTTTTGTCTGGCCCTGGTTAACCGGAAAGACAGCCCCGGGTTTATATTAAAAGGAGGGTTAATACTAGTTATATGTAGTATTACCTATTTCTTTTTACCCTTTAATGAGGAAAGCAAACACATAATACATATACCTTTACACATTCTACTTATAATTGTGGTTTTGAAATTTTGGTTTAAGTTAAGTTTGTTTATTAGCATGATTAATACTTTTGTTTGTTTTGTATTTATTACCACCATAGAATACCTTACAGTACTTCTTTTTGCCCTGACCCTGGATATACCTTATACCGATTTTGCTAAACTTCCTGAAGAGGTAATATTTTACGTCTCCCTTTTTCCATTAGCGATTACTTTGGCTGCATTGTTAATAATGCGCCATATATCTTTTGATGGGAGAGTTTTATTACGCTATCCATGGAAGTTATTACATCGAAGATAGCCCAAAAGCTGGCTTCTTTTCTTCTACTGGAAGACAGGGAAGTGGCGGTGGTAAAGTACGGGCTTTTAGTTTTACTCACTAATTTGACTTCTTTTTTTATGGTGGTAATATTTTCTTTTTTGCTGGGTATATTCCGGTTTAGTTTATTCATCATGCTGGTTCTTATAACTATCAGGCCTTTTGCAGGCGGATTTCACGGTTCTACGCCCCGTAATTGCGCTATATTCAGTGTATTACTGGTAACCGGGTGGGCGATTATAACAAGTTATATAGTTGATTACACTTCCTTTGTTCCATATTACGTATTTATTGCATCTTTAACGGCTTATTCAAGTATTATTTTCTATGCACCACAATTTACCATTAATAAACCGCGGGTAACTAACAATAAAAGATTAAAAGTAAAAGCTGCAGCTATGGTTTATTTATTTTATATTATTGCCATAATATTACATGACAGCGTATTTTATGGTTACGCAGCGGGAATAAGTGCAGGGATGATGTTACAGGGGCTAGTGGTCTTGCCTCTAGTGAGAACGGTAATGGAGAAGGTTGATTATTTTTTCAATGAAATTTTTGATAATTTAATAAAAATATAAATTGAGGCCTGTAAATTCATATTTATATTATAGCAAAGGAGGTGTAAAAATGTACCATCTCCTCAAGCTATTAACTACAGGTCTGGTATTTGTTGCCGTATATCTCGCCCAGGTTAGTTCAGTAAGCGCCAGCTACTTCATGTACTACGAGCCCGAACTGCCCGAGGAGCTGCACTAACATCAAGTCAACTCACGGGGCGGGGGAAGGTATTTGCATACCTTTTCCTGCCTGCTATTATATGTTATTTTACTGGTAGCAAACCGGAGGGATAAAAATTGTTCCATCCGTCCAGGGAAAGAATTGTAAAAATTACAGAAATGGCTTTAATTGTACGGCTGGTATCTACAATGCTTGTGGTTATAGCCCTGGTAAAATATTACCCGTTTAGTTTAGAATTCCGGGATTCTATTATAGGCATATTTATCATTTTATTTGTAATATTTCTCCTGTTGATGGGTGGAGATTTTTTGGGCTGGTATGTTATGCGGTTATTTAATTTAAAATCTACCGCAGGTTTGGATCTGTTTATATATGTTATTTTCCTGGCTTTTATCTCCGCGGTGGTAATTTTAACTGAAGGAGCATACAGCAATTACAAGATATTATATCTCCCGGTAATCCTTTATTATTCGGTTAAATGCGGGCGATGGTGGGGAATTATTGCCTCACTGTTTATTACTTTGTTCTTAATGGGAATAAATTATTACTATCATCTGCAGGGTATGGCAGTATCCCCGGAAATTGATGTAGTATTTTGTGGTATATTTATACTTACCTCCTGGATGGTGGGAAGCATTCTTGATATGGAAAGAGAGATAATTAAAAACCTTTCCAGAAAAGTTCTTTATGATGAGCTCACCGGCCTTAATAACCACAGGTATTTCCAAGACACCCTGGATGAACTTATCCAGGGGGAAAAACCGTTTAACCTCCTTTTAATCGACCTTGATTACTTTAACCGGATAAACGAAGTACTGGGTTACCATAAGGGAGACCAGATACTGGTAGAGACTGCGGGAATGGTATCCAGGCACTTAAACCGCGAAGAAATGATTTTCAGGTACGGCAGCGACGAGTTTGCCGTAATATCTCCCGGGGAGGGTAATAACAGGGCTTTTGAACTGGCGGAAAAGATCCGGGAAAGTATAAAAAATATAGATATTAAACCTATGGAAGTATTTTGGGAAGAAAAGCTGTCTACTTCCATAGGGATAGTAAATTACCCGGGCGATGCATTAACTAAAGAAGAGCTATTAAATAAATTAGATGAAGCACTCTACCGGGCCAGGGTTATCAGCGGGGATAAAATAGAAGCCTACTTTTCTGTTTTGGAAAATATTGAAGCCAAAAATGAACAAGAAAGTGAAAAAAAGGCCCTGGATAATTTAAAAACATTTTTAGCTATCATACATGCCCGGGATCGCTTTACTTACGGGCATTCCGAGAGGGTGTTGCTTTATTGCACCTTGTTGGCTGAATTGCTGGATTTAGAGCCGGAACAAAAAGAACTGCTGCAATACGGAGCTTTTCTACATGATATTGGCAAGATAGAGATAGACCGACAGATTTTAAATAAACCAGACCGTTTAGACCAACATGAATGGAAAATTGTAAAAAAACATCCTACCTGGGGTGCAGAAATGCTAAAGAAAATACCAAGTTTGGAGCATATCCTGCCGGCGGTACTTTACCACCACGAACGTTACGATGGAGATGGCTATCCTTTTGGCCTGGCCAAGGATACCATACCTTTAAGTGCGCGTATATTAAATGTGGCCAACGCGTTTGATGCCATGACCGTAGACCAGTATTACCAGAAAGCAAAATCCCTGCCGGAAGCCATGACAGAACTGGAAACTAACTGTTACCGGCAGTTTGATCCCAGAATAGTGGAATTATTTTTAAAGCATTTAAAAAATTACCGCAGTATAGAAGAGGTGGTAACCGATATATCCCGCAGCTTTTTTAAGCCAGTATAAAGGTTAAGGTAAAATACAATATCTTCAATTACCCGGTTTTCAATATTGACGAAATGTCGTATTTGTAGTAAGTTGTACTTAAAGATTATTGTTTATGCTTTCTTGTTATTATAAATTTTCTGAGGGAGCATTAATTTAATGAATTACCGGGGTGATACCATGGAAGAAACCAACCAGCAAGATAAAAACGGAATGGCTGGGGTAGAAAACGAAAGCATTTTAGTAAGCGACCCCGAAGGTTCAGGCAGGCCGGCTGTACTGGTTCCCCAGGAGGGGATCAGGGTTTACATTAATGGAAATGAAGTTAAAGAAAAGTATCCCGTCACCTCCAGCGATGAGCTCTATTATGAAACAGAGGAAACAGTGGAGGCCGCCAAAACGCAGCTCCAGGTTGATAAAAATTATATGTCTGCAGAGATAACTGTTACTCCCGAGAAAAAAACTACTTACTGCCTGGTAAACCAGGAGAACCAGGAAGTCCTGTATTTAAAAACAAAAAAAGAAGAAGTATTAACCGGAAATTATCCCAGCCGGGAAGAAATACTGGAAGAGCTAAACAACAACGGGATAGTATACGGTATAGATTACGAAACAGTGGACAGGCTTGCCGCCGGGGAAATTAACTCCGGTGAAGTGGCTAAAGGGGTTGAACCGGAGCCCGGCAGGGACGGTTACGTAGAATACCATTTTAAATCCGAAATAGAAGAAATTCAATATGAATCTAATGGAAGCAAGGTAGATTTTCGTGAACGTTATCAGATTCCCCAGGTAGAAAAGGGGGAAAATATTGCCGATATACACCCACCCGTGGAAGGAACTCCCGGCAAAAATATCAAGGGAGAAGAATTACCTCCCCCGCCGGTAAAAGAAGCCTCCTTTAAATGCAGCGACGGAACAGAACAGGTTGAAGACAGGGTTATTGCTACCAGGGAAGGTAGGCCTTTTGTCAGCCAGTCCAAAACGCCCGTTATTTCCGTTGAGCCAATGTATATACACCAGGGCGATGTTGACATGAAAAGCGGCAATATACGTTTTAACGGCCATGTAAAAGTAGAAGGCGGTATTAGCGAAGGTATGACCATTAATGCCGACGGTGACGTGGAAGTTCAAAATAACGTGGCGGGAGCTTACGTTATAGCCGGGGGCAATGTTTCTTTTATGAGAAACTGTATAAATTGCCAGGTGCAGGCGGGGGGCCTTCATCTGCTGTGCATAGACTTAAAAGAGCATATTGAAAGCTTAAATACCATGATCGAAGCTTCTATAAGCGCAGCTGACCAGCTTATAGAAGCTCTAAGAGAAAAAGGGTTCCAGGTGGAGGACAAATTTGCTTACTACCTGCAGAATCTTTTAAAATCCAAGTTTCCTGAAATACCGGATACACTTAACGAAGTCCGCAGCATACTGGATAATTCTCAATTTTCGCCACCTTCTTCTGTCCTGGAAAGGATAGAAGAAGCGGAAAACTTTTTCCTGAAAGAAGGGCTAAAAAAGGTAGAAGATTCCTCTCCCCTTAAAAAAGTTAAAGAAGGGATATATGAAGCCCTGGAGGCTTTAAACTCAATTGCCCTGGAGCCTTCCAACATTGAAGTTTATTATGTTCAGAACAGTACCTTGAAGTGTTCGGGAGATATAATTGTAAACGGCCCCGGCGCTTACAATTCCCATTTTGAATGTGGCGGAAAAGTTATTGTGCACAAGCTACTGCGTGGCGGCGATGTAATTGCCGGAGACGATATAGAAGTAGGTGAAGCTGGAAGTCCCGGTTCAACCCTTTCCCAGGGTAGTGTCCAGGTACCGCAGGATAAAAGTATTAAATTTAACAAGGTCCATGAAGGAACCAAAATAATTATTGGGGAAAAAATTATGAGGTTTGATGATACGGTAAGCAATGTAAAAGCAAAGCTGGACCGGGAAGAGGATCGCATAAAACTCACTTATTGATAGTCATATTTTCCTGCTAATAATTAAAACCGTCATTCCTCCCAGGAAAACCAGGGCTACTATTTCCGGACCAATATGCGATGGTAACAGGACCTTGCCGGTACCCAGCAAGAGGCCGGCTAACAGGAAAGATACAGGGTAAAAATATCGAGTATACAAAGTATATACCAGCCTGGCAAACAGCAGAAGCCCCGCTGCAAGCCCCAGGCTGAAGACCAGCAGCTCTACCAGGTAGAAATTCCTAAAGAATACTGTTTCCTCGATAAACATCAGCATATCGTCAAACAGGTTTATCATTATCAATACAGCACTTCCCGATACCCCGGGCAAAAGCATGGTAGCGCTGGTAAGGGCTCCCCCGGAAATAATTAATAAAAAAGAATCAGTAGGAACCAACGGGAGATGTCTCAAGGGTTCACCAGTAAACTGCAGGGCTATTGCCAGCCCGATTAACAGGGGAATTACGTGTATCACTTTCACTCTTTTTTTATCCAGCGAGGAAAGCACCGGGTAGATAGAAGCCAGCAACATTCCCAGAAGTACAGATTCAATAATATCAGGGTGTGTTTTTAATAAAGAAAGTATAAAGAGTGCACTCAAAAGTGCACCCGCTACCGTGCCTGCGAAAATCATAAGGTACGGTTTTATATTTATTAAAGAAATATCTCTTAAAAAATTTTTATAAATTCCCAGGATGATCAATGCTGTGCCTCCACTCATGCCTGGCAGCACCAGGCAGGCCCCGATGAATAAACCTTTCAGGATATCGCTCCCTGCTTTTTTAAACTTGAGAACAGGCAGTTTTTTTTCTATTTCCATTTACAGGCTCCTTAAACACAATTTTAAACCAGTTATATTATTACTCAAGTTTTTGGTTACTTTTATTAATACTGCTTCATATTATATTAGAGGTTCCAGTTAACTTCAATTCACATACGTTTTAATAAGGAGGAATTTTGGTTGGAAAAAGCTACTGCTCAAAAATATTTCCCGGGGTCCAATTCTCCTTTTGGATTTTACTCTTACTATGACCATATTGCAGGAAACCGTGCTCTCAGGTTGTTTATATTTAAAGGCGGCCCCGGTGTAGGAAAATCCTCATTCATGAGATACATAGGAGAAAATTTTAGAAATGAAGGGTGGGAGGTAGAATACCATTACTGTTCTTCGGACCATAACTCCCTGGATGCCCTGGTAATACCTTCTGCAAGAATTACTTTTATGGACGGGACGCCGCCGCATAACAGGGATCCGGTATACCCCGGCGCGTTGGAAGAAATCATAAACTTGGGCGAATACTGGGATGAACACGAATTAATTAAATACAGGGACAATATAATTAATCTCAGCCGAGATATAAAAAACTGCTTTGATTTGGGCTACAGGCTTCTTTTTGAAGCATACGGCTCATACATGCAGATAAAAGAACTCCTGGAGACAAAAAAACCGCCGCGTGATTGTTTTTACCTTACAAAACTGGTTGAAGGCTATTTTAATAAAAAGAGCTTTGTTATTCCTTATAAATACGAGCCCCGTAGCCTGTTTGCCTCTGCCATAACCCCCCAGGGCATTTCCCACGTCATAGATTCTATAGTACACCCTTCACTTAATGTATATGTAATAAAAGGCCGGGAATGCGGTATTTTTGTAAAATCCGGGCTAAACAAAATAGCGCAGATGGCCTGGGAAAGAGGCTATTTTGTTGAAAAATATCACTGCCCTTTTGACCCGGAACATCTGGATGGATTAATTGTTCCCGATTTGCAAATTGCCCTTTTTAACGGAACTTCGCCCTATCATGATGAACGGTTTGATTTGCCCGGTTATAATTTGTTTGAAGTGGAGATTAATAATAACAGCTGTACCCCCCGGGAAAAAAACTATATAAACGATGCTTACCGCAGGATGGATTTACTGATAAACCAGGCGGTGGAACATTTTAAAATGGCCAAAAATAACCACGACACCCTGGAAGAATACTACGTAAATGCCATGGATTATCGGCGGCTGGAGTTTAAAAGAGAAGAAATATATCAAAAAGTAAAAAATATGGTGAATGCTGGTGTTGGTTTATAAACAAAGTTATAAGGCAACTTGCCTGCCCGCTTGCTTTAAAATTGTTTTACCAGAAATTCCGCTGTAGTGAAACAATATTATTTGGTAAAGATTTAGAAGGTGGCGCATATATATTGGTAAAGAGTTAATGGGTATCTTTAATTAAATTCTGTTATTAAGAAGGAGGGGAAATATATGCCGGGCGATTTAAATATACAAAAGATGACGATAAACATTGACAGGATAATAGCAAAAGAACAAAAATACGAAGAAGAAGAAACGGTTATTACCTTGAAGCAGCCGGGAATGGTTATCATGGACCTGGAAACAAAATTAAGCCAGGTGCAGTTTGATATCAAGAAAAACAAAGTTTTGCTAAAAGCCAACCTGCATCAGAATATTTTTTACCTGGATGAAAATAACCAGCTTCAGCAGGAGAGCAGTACTTCATTGGTAGAAAAGATTATAAGTGTAAACGGCAGTGAACCTGGACTTAAATCTAAAAATTTCATCCAGGTAACCGGTAAAAGTAGTGAAATAATGGAACAGGGGTTGCAGGTCAAAATAAAAACAAGTTTGTTTATTTCTATCCAGCTGCACCGGAATGAAGCCCGTGAAGTAGTAACAGGATTTGAGGAAAGCAAAGACATTAAGGTAAAGAAAAAGAACATTATATGGGAAAACCTGGTCGGGCAGGAACACATTACAGAAAACATTAACCCGGAAATCAGCTTGCCTGAAAAAGCCTCCAGAATATTAAAAATTGATTCTAAAGCGTTTATAAAAAACACCGATATAAAACAGCATAACCTCCACCTGAAAGGAGAAACAAAGTATCAGATATATTACCTTAACGAAAACGAGGCTCTACGGTTTCATAATGAAACCGTACCTTTCCAGTTAACCCTTGGTGTACCGGAAGCAGACCCGGAGCATTATGTTTACTTGTATCCCCAGGCTGTACTCCAGGAGTACCGTTTAAATGAAGAAGATGAAACCAGCCTTAAATTGAGCATGCTAATAAACTTGAGTGCTACTGTAGAAGAAGTAGCCGGTGTTAACCTGGTAACTCACGTTGCCGCACCGGGCCTGAAAATTGATAAAGAAACTATAACCGGGGAAAGCAGGGAGCTGGAAACGGAACTTGGTGAAATGCTTACTACAACCATAGACTTGCATCACAGGGCCTTAGAGGTGGTTCATTTGGCTGCAGAAATCAGGCATGAAGCTCCACAAGTTGAAAATAGCCAGATTACAGTCAATGGAGAAATACAAAGCAGGCTTTATCTTCGGGATGAGGAAGATACCCTGAGGATGCATAAAGAAAATTTACCGGTACGCTTTTCCGGGGTAATTCCTCAGCTTGAACCGGACCATGAAATCGAAGTGATTTCCAGCGACACAGAAAATATTACCTTCCAGCAGGTTAATCAATATCAGGTAGAACAAAGTGTTTCCGCAAAAATGAATATTAAAGCTAGAAAAACGGTTACAGAAGATGTGGTGGTGGAGATCAGCGAAGTTCCTTTGCCTACTGATATAACTACTAAGATATATATAGTGCAGCAGGGGGACACCCTGGATAAAATATCCTGGAGGTTTCAGGTGTCAATGGAAGAGCTATCCAAGGCCAACCCGGAAGTAGGTGAACCTGCGGAAATTTCCCCGGGGCAAAAGTTAAGAATTCCGGTTAAAATCGGGTGACCATTATCAAGAGATGGTATTATAGTTGCCCTGGATGTTGAATACTCATCAGGTATCCCCCAAATTTATCTTCCCCCTCCGGCGCTAACCTGGTTACACACTTAACACCGGGGGGGGTAAAGCTACAATCTTTGGGTTATTTTATACTTCCTTGCCGCGGGCTTCTATCTTCCCCCCACCGGGGGGGAAGATAGATGGGGGGGATACCTTTTTAGAAGTCAGAGGTCAGAGGTTGGAAGTCAGAAGTAAAAGACGAGAAAAGCAAAAAGACTATTGCCGGTGTCAAGTGTGTATAACGATCAGCCCATGGTGGGGAAGGAATTAAAGGTGGGGGGCTTTTCTCTTGTATCTTTTATCTTGCCTCTTGTTTCTTGCTTCTTGAAAGGTGGTCTTTTATCTTACTTGTATATCTTGCATCTAGCGTCTTACTTTTTGAAGGAAGTCTTTTCTTTTCTAACCACTAACCTCTAATAAGCACCAGGGGCGCCTCGGGTCTGTGTTATACCTTCGCTCGCTGCTTTG